>Ga0172364_10000983_pt1 | contig 21296 bp, 25 predicted proteins | sample LakKivSesite10cm_FD_114545 | JGI IMG/M metagenome (GOLD analysis project Ga0172364, IMG submission 114545) | Sediment microbial communities from Lake Kivu, Rwanda - Sediment site 10cm | ecosystem: Environmental > Aquatic > Freshwater > Lake > Sediment | place: Rwanda: Western Province, Lake... | reverse complement strand
TAAATCTTGTAGAAGAGCCTTAAAGCGTGTATATGAGCTTCACTGGACAGTTTACTGGAAGACTTGAGGATCAAAAGTTGCGGAGAGGAAAAGCTATCCATGACAAGTTTTCTGCTAGCAGGAATAAACTTGCGAAAGCAGATGTTGATTGGGTTGTTTTTGCTGGGGCTGCTGCGTACTGCTATGGAAGCAGGAGACAGATCACAGACATTGACATTCTAGTCAAAAGCGTAGATTTGAGGAAGGCTGAAGGTGTTTTGAAGGATATTGAAGGCTTTGAAGTTGTGGCTGATTTAGAAATTGAAACAGAGCAAGGGATTTGCCGCTTTTTTGTGGATGATGAAATGATTGACAGGATAGAGTGGAAACAGCTTTTTGGCGTTACTGTTCCAGTTATACCAGTTGAAGATAACATTGTTTTCAAGGCTATTCTTCAAAAGGGAGAGGACAGAGGTAAACATGACATAGAAGATATACGGCATATGGTTGAAAACAAGAAGGTAGATTTAGAATATCTGCAGAAAAGGATTGAAAAATATAATGCTGAGAAAAGAGTCAGACCCTTGCTGAAGATTTTGGGAATTCTGTAATATTTGGAGCTCAGTCAAAGCGTCACTTGTTGTCAAGATTTGTCTGTAGTCAGAAATGGATCTCTGGATTTAAATCCCGCTTACAAGCCGTCATTTCACAATAACGCGCGTTGAAACAACATTCTTGAAAGTCATTTAACCATGCCCATACAATATATTTATTGAAAACTGCAAACCAATGCGCATCATGTTACATTTTAAATACACAGTTTGATAGATTCCTTGAGTAGGTGTCTTTAACATGGCGCGCATAGTAGGGATTGTTGGAAGTCCAAGGGTGAAGGGAAACACGGAGATTCTTGTGGCTGAAGCTTTGAGAGCGGCTGAAGAGGACGGTGCTGAAACAGAGATCATTAGGTTGGCCGGTAAGAGGATTGAACCGTGTGACGATTGTCGTTCTTGCATGAAGACAGGCAAATGCGGGATAAAAGACGATTTCAAGCGGGTCTTTGATAAGATGGTTCAAGCTGACGGAATCATATTAGCCTCCCCTGTTTATTTCGGCTCAGCGACGCCTCAGATAATGGCTTTAGTACACAGAGCCGGTCTTGTGTCCAGTGCTAGAGGACGCGTCTTCGAGAACAAAGCCGGCGGGGCATTGGTTGTCGCGAGGAGAGCGGGGCATAACTTCACCTTTGCACAGCTATTGTTCTTCTTTCTTCAGCAGGGAATGATCGTTCCGGGCTCCACCTACTGGAACATAGCGTTCGGCAGAAGGAAAGGCGAAGTCGAACAGGATGAAGAAGGCCTGAAAACGGCTAGAAATTTTGGGAAGAAAATGGTCTGGTTAATAAACAGAATTAAAGATGTGAATAGGGTTACCTGACGCGCTGACTTCCTATATGGCAGACCTTCAAGCAGATGCTACATGCTGGTCGAGTGTTTAAATATTGGGAACATGCAAATCTGTTAATCTCATATGGTGAATCGTTAACTGGTCTTTCTAAGGCCTTTGCTGGACACAAAGTTATGCATGGGCTTTCGCAATCCTTGCAGAAACCTCGATTTAGGGGCTTGTCAGGCTGCAATTCCGCGTCGGTTACTACAGCAGTCAGTCTAACTCAAGGTCCGTACTCTGGAGTTGTGAGCAGGCTGTGACGCCCAAGAACCCCGATACCGGCTTTAACAGCCAAATGCTTCAGCGATAACAACCCCATCAGATATCTTTGGTCAACTCCGCCTGTTGAAGCCATCTGATGATAAGCCTTGAAACCCTTCTTTTCTAGAAACCTGGATAAATCGTATCCCACTCTGTCAAGTTGCTGTGAAATGAAGGTGTTGTGTCCTTTAAACATGTCCTGCATCGGCCCCATTTCAAAGGAATCTCCCTCGATTGGCAAGACATCAGTTTGAGCATCAAGCATCTTCATACCAAGAACAATAACTGACTTCGCACTAGGCAGAATATCTGCTGGGCGATGTCCTGCCGGAGCATCATTGAAGTCTTGAGCTGAAGCAACTCCAAAAAGATCGGCTCCAAGGCGTAGCGCAGTTTCTCTCAAATCTTCCTTCAAGCCTTTCATTTTCTTTTCTCCTTTGACCAATACTAAACTTGGAACATTCCTATTTGTCTTTGCAGGCTAAGATTGTTCCAGAACTTCACGCGCTTGCATAAAAGAAAAAAATAACCTCTATTACAGATTTATTAAGTAATCTCGACAAGTTTAGGTGACAAGGGTGATAGTTGCGGGGTTGCCCTAGCCTGGTAGGGGGCAGGCCTGCTAAGTCTGTGGTCAGAAATGGCCGCGTGGGTTCAAATCCCACACCCCGCGCCAACAAACCAAAAATTTTAGAATGTGTTTTTGAAGAGACTATTTGAAAAAGACTTGCAATTTGCAATGATTACAGGTTTATCTTCATTCTTGACATTCAATCATTCTTGTCCTCGGTTTAAAGCGCGCGCACTGGCATGATGCCAAATAAAAAAGGGAAATTGATTCCAACAGAACCCATTTCCTATCATCACAGCCGGATGTTCTAATCCCTGCTCTTATCATCATCTGAAAAACAAAGAAACCCAAGCGTAGCTAACTCGAACCTATGTCTACGCTTCTTCTAACCTTACGAAAGCACAGTAGTAATTACAAGTCTCTTGGATAAAGAATTTTCTGTAACATGACATATGCAAGAACAAGTAGACTTGAGAAAGATTGGCTTCGTTTAACTAAAAGGTTACAAAGAGATAATTCAGTATGCAGTTATTTGTTGATTTCCATCAACCATTTTGGAGCTTTAAAATCCTTCACGACAATCCAATGACCTTTCTCCCAGTCAGGATACAGCTTAATGTCTAGAATAGGAGTACCATCATAAGCGTCAAGACCTCTCACCCAAAGAACGTTCTTCCTGCGTTTTGTAAGCTCCACCAAAGTTAAGCCAATAGGATTGGGACGAATTGGAGCTCTAGTGGCGAAAACTCCTGTTACCGGTAACTCTGTTCTGCCTTGAGGATGAACTTGCAGAGTAGTCCTTTCAGCCTCAGATATTTTGTGCATCCAGAAAATTATGAAAATATGGGAAAAATCTTCGATGCCATCTAAAGCTTTTGTGAGGTCTTTTTCAAGCACGACTTCTGAAACCAGGCTTTTGTCTTTAACATCCTCATTGGACGATGCTCTTCTTACAAAGCCTATGGGTCTGATTTCGATTTTCTCCGGAGGCAACAACCATATCACAATAGTCTGTAGTTCGTCTAGGGGATATTAGGCTATGCACCTGCTTGTTTGAATAACAGCTAAGTCGAAATGTGTTACATCAAGACGGAGGCTGAAGAGAGATGGAGTAAGGCTTCCTCTATTCTTCATCGCATCTATCACGGCCATCCTGTCGAGACTAGAATGTTCTGGGGGAATCAGATCCACAAGACATGCATCCTTTGGATACGGTTTTTGAATTGGAGGAGGAAGTAATCCTTCATTTGGTCAGTTCTCATTTCACTCATACTGGGCAACGTTTGATTTTTCAAGTATTTTCTGTAAATTGGCACTATTCTTGTCACCCTTAGCGCAGACGATATCAATTCATTCGTATTTCAAGGTTGCCAGCATGAATCCTTACGTTCTCTTCCCAAGAGAAAGGTAGAAAACATGCTCTCCTATTCCTTCTAAATAGCCTCCTCCTTTGTATCCACGTTCGCGACATATAGCGACAGCAGCAGGATGATGAGCATAAAACACAAGGTCATCATAACGTTTGTCTTTCATGAATCGTTCAAAAAAATCGAAGAACTCCTTTCCATAGCCTTTTCCTCTATACTCTTTCATCAGCCAGATTTCATGAAGCTCAACGAAGTCTTTTTTGCCGCCGAGAAGCTTTTTCAGAGCCTCTCTATCCTCTTTGTCTCTGAGATCTCCTTTCCTATGCTCCTCAGTGTTAGTTTCATGCCAAACTGCATGACCTACAATATCTTCGTTCTCTCTCCAGACAATGAGCTGAGAAGAATCCTTGATCACTCTCTTCAGCAAATGTTGAAGGTCTCCGCCATATCCATTTCTTTCCCAGTATGCTCCGAACTCTTCTAGGTCGTAGCCCACAGAAAACTTCACAGCACCTCATCCCTTTCGAAGATTATCGCTTCAAATCAATTATCCTTTTCGCAAACAGAATGACATCTAAATCTGCAGCCGCAGGCTGCCTAGTCCTCGAGTAGCAATTTGACAGACTGTAACTATGAAGCAGAGATTAAAGAGAACTGAAAAGTCTCAGAGATTAGCCTTGAATGCTAGCCTACAGCTTGGCAAAACATAGCATCACCTAGTTTGTAGCATTCTGAGCTTCCTTCTCTTAACAAGGTAAACCATTGAAACAAAGAGGATTACGAAGACGGAAACAAAAAGCACGACAGCATTGTAGTCTTGGAGAGAGGCCCAAACATTCAAAGCTCCAATTATGCCCACAACAAGCGCCGATCCAAACACTACAATCCTCAAGAACCATTCTATCTTGTCAGACCTCTTCATACCCTTCTGCCCTATTATTCCAATCATTGAAACAAGTATTATAGCTCCAAATAGTTCGTCTTTTTTAAACAATTGTTCAGCAACAGAGAAGGTGCGGGGAATTAAGAAGTTAGAAAAAGCTGGTTAGTGCATCGTTACGCGTCATTTTAGGTTTTTCGTTTAGTTAAGCGTCAGATCAAAATCTAGCAACTCCCCTTCTCTCCGAGAAATCATACCATTTCCAGACTTCTTGGATTGCTTTCTCAGAGTATCCGTATCGCCTAAGCGAAAATCTTAGACGCGAAGGTGGTTTCATCCTTACATCAGTCACCTAAACCGTAAGAAACAATTGCGTTCAACTAAATTAAGCATTCTGAATTCCTAATTCTGTTTTTGTAGATCTGTTGCACATATCTACAGCAAGCACATTACACTTAGCGCGCGCCTAATCTTGGTATGAGCATTGGAACCCTTTTCATATAATCTTCATATTCTTTGCCAAATTCTTTAATCAATTCTTTCTCCTCCTTTTTCGAGATAAGGTAAATCAAGAGCGTCATTAGAGGAGTACAGAGTAGAGAATACCATGCAGACAATAGAAAGGAAATTCCCACATGCGCTAAAAGTCCGCCAAGATATTGTGGATGTCTAACACGCGAATAAATTCTTGTGGTAACGATTTTCTCTGGCCTGTGCGTTTCCGCTGCTTTCAAAGTCATATCATTTACACCTTTTATTCCAAGCCACGAGCCCATTGCAAAGAGAGGGATGAAAATTATCAAGTGGAACAAAGAAACTGAGAAATCAATAGCTGGAACAGAGACGGATAGATTCTGAAAAATCGGAACGGCAAATCTAGGCTGACTTGATATCCAGATTCCAATCCAAAAGAGGAAGAATCCCCAACCTGAAATGAGACCATAAATCTCGCCTATCTTGTTTCCCCTCTTCTCTCCGCATTTTGCTTGAAGTTTCACATGCTCAACTGACAAAAAATGAAATGGTACTACGGCAACTACACCAAGTACGCATATAAAAAACAAAAAATACATTTCACCATCATTTCGAGTCTCTAAATAATGATGAATTTAAATAGTTTGCGCGCTGGACGTGCGCATGTCCACACATTAGATTCTGTAGATAGTAGCTTTCATGTGTCATTGCTCGGATGGTGGGTGTGCTGATTTCTTTGGTCTTGTTATCAGAAGTGTTGTTGCCACTCCGGCTAAAGCTGACGCTGCACCGAGTAGAAAGCATAGAATGATCAGAGCGACTGGCACAGTGACTTCAACATTTATAGCGGGATTCAGCGCCGACTCTGAAATCATTAGGTCTCTGGTTAAGAAACTTAGGAACCCTTCATACCTAAAAACTGTCAGCCAAGCTCCGTCTGGAAGTATTTCACCTATTCTTAGATCTATCTTTGACAATTCGCCTCTTGAGAGCATGAACTCTATTGGCTGAGGGTTTATCGGAGTCATGGGGACACCTCCTGCACCGTAGATATTGTAAACAGCTTTTTGCATAGGCCAGTAGTCTTTGTCCACCCTGCTCTCGGTCATGACAAATAGAGTTATTTCTCCATTTCCACCGACGGGACTGGTAATCAGAAGGGGATAGTATAGGAAGTCTGAATCGAATCTGTAAAGTATCGGGTCTACACTTTTTTCCTCCGACGAAGAAGTTACGAGGTCCAAAACGAAATACCGGAATCCTTTTTTCATGTAACTATCGACGACAGATTCATAGCTTCCCAAAGATATCTCTTTGTTTACACCGCTTCCGCTCAGAAAACCACTTGCCCAACTGACAAGTTCCGCGCCGTCCTTTGCCTTGACGACTGTAATGTTGTGGGCGCCTATCTGGGTGTGGAAGAGAATTTCTACGCTTCCAGAACGAGCACCTTGCTTATCAGAATAGGTAAACCGATTTAGTCCTTCCTGCCAAATCATGCTTTGAATCTGTTCGAAACATTGGAAAGATGCAGCTTCAATTTCAGGTTCGGAAGGAAGCGGAAGGATCTCCAGAACTAGTGTTTCTTGGCTGGAAGCTACGTCTGTTGAAAGTATCATGATTTCCTTTTGGCCGTTCCAAGCAAGAATAGCCTTCTGTCCTGGCTCATAAACTGAAATTCCCGGTGAAACAGGAATCATACCTCTATCAGCATAGACTAGTGGAAGAGAAACGGCGCTTAAGAGAAGCAGCAAAATCGCGAAGCAGACTCTATGCAAGTTGAACCCTCAATGAGTTATTTGCATTCGTCCTTTATAATACTAAAGCTTAGAACAAAAATCGTAAAGATTAGAACAGACAACCAGTGTACTTGCTGAAAGCAGATCGCATCGATCGATCAACCAATGTTGGGAAGGGAAGAAAAAAGTATTTACCTTGTTGGCAGACCCCTATTCAATTTCCTATTTTCTCTGCTTTCCTTTTTCTCGCTTCAAAAGTGCACGCCTGCTCAAAGCCTACTTTTTTGACGAATTTCATCGCTTCACCAAAGCCTCTCCCCACATCACTTGGTCTGTGGGCGTCTGAACCAAACGTTATAGGGACCGAATTTTTCTTAAGCAGTGTTAAGAGTTGTTTGCTAGGATATATTTCTCTGCATTGTCTTGTGAGACCACTTGTGTTAATCTCCACGCACATGTTGTTTTCGGCCAATGCTTTTGCGGTTTCTTCTAGAATGTAATCAAAATTGCATTTGGGCTTGAATCCGAATATTTTTATCAAATCTGCATGTGCAAGTACGTCAAAAAGCCGTGATCGGCACAATTTTCTGATAGTCTCAAAATATTCTTCGTAGACTTGCAGAATTTCCCTTTTCGAGTATTCATGCACTTGACGGGGGGAATCAACACACCAACTGCCTAGGTAATGAACAGAACCCATAGCGTAATCAAATGGATATTCTTGAAGAAACTCTCGAATCTTTTCCACATCTGCGGCAAAGAAATCTACCTCAACGCCTAGTTTGATTGGCACCTCAGAATTTCTTTTAATTTCGATGAACTCCTGAACGTAGTCTTTCATGCCTTCGGGCGGTCTGTAGGGATAATCTCGTTCATAATGCAATATTACATGCTCTGAGAAACCTATCTCATCTATACGTTTCTTTCTAGCCTCCTCGATGTAATCTGAAATCTCCCCAGTAGCATCCGGTGAAGCCTTCGTGTGAATATGATAGTCCATGATCACGCTTATCAGCCCACCGACTTTACAAAGAGCACATAGAATAAGTTTTTGCCAAGTTAAACGGAAAGCACATGAACTTGATGCTGTTGGTTATCAAAATTATATGCATAGACTCCCGGTGTTACGCTTGATTCCCATGTAAATGTGGGTGGAGTACCATGAAGTCTTCAAGAATAAAAGCGGACAACTTCCTCCATACCATGGTCCAGAACGGGACAGAAAGATAAACAGCCCAGATAACCCAAATTTTTCGAAGTATGGCGTAGCAAACCTCATCTTTCTATATCATGTTAAAGACAAGAAGCTGGTGCTTGATCTTGATTGCGGAACCGGCGGCCATTGGAACCGTTTTGCAGTCAACAAGGTTTTCATTGAACAAAGCACTTCAGAACCGAAAGTCAAAGCGTTCATTCCGATGTATGAACGATCGATCGATGGGACAAGGTTAAGTGTAACTTCTGCTATTAATCATTGGATGAGCCTTGGAAGGGAAATGTTTTCCAGCAGTGTTCCTCTTGCTACTGATGATTCCCTTGACCGTCCACCTAGGAAACGGTATGGGTTCTGAAGTTCACGACGTAGCCGTCACCCAAGTCACAGCGTGGCCAAATCTGACTTTGCCTTCTTACGTTCGCGTTAATGTCACGGTTGAAAACCAAGGAACCAGTTATGAAACGTTCAACGTTACCGTGCATGTGGAAAACCTCACAGTTACATCAGCGATAGTTATTGAAATGGCGTCAGGAACAAGCGAGACCCTAAAACTCACATGCAACCTATTCCCCTTCAGGGAGATGATTTTTCCGCGACAACTGTGGGGCACTCCTCAGCCCATGATTGTGAACGTTACTGTATGGGCCGAAGCCAGCGTGGTCGCTGGCGAGGTGAACACGACCAACAACGTTCGTGTCGGAGGACCGGTCAGCTTGATTTGGTGGTTCATAGACTTGAACGGCGATGGCAGAATCAACATCATCGACATCGCGATCATGGCAAAAAAGTTTGGAGGAGATGGCGGTTGGCATCCTTGTTTTGACTTTAATGAAGATGGAATGATAAGCATTCTCGATCTCGCTATTCTTGGTATAAACCATGGGAGGGTTTACTATGAACCCCCAGACCTAGATGACCCCTAGACAGGGGAGACCTAAGATGTGGAATAGGGCAAAAACAGTGTTGATGGCTATCATTCTGGTTGCTGCGTCCTTGACGGTCTATTTCTCTCTCTATCTGAAGGCATATGTGCCAGCGGGATTACCGATAACCGAACGGGACACTTCATGGATCTCCAAAGTTAACAGCCTCCTTGAAGAGTCAAAACCATATCCTGATGAATACACTAAACCGCCTATAATTTGGTTCCATATATACTTGTATGAAAACGAAACAGACCAACTTGTCGATGCTGGAGAAGCTGACAACGAGTTTGTCGTTTATTTGCAAGATCTTCTGCTTCTTGTTGATGGTCAAAGAAACAGTTCCATCACTCAAGAGTTCGTAAACAAAGTGTTAGCAACCAACAAAGTCTTAATGCTAACAGAGCGAATGTATCATGATTTCCATTTATGGAAAAACTTTGGCCGAGCATTGTTCGTCCTAGAGGACAACCTGAACGAGGATCTGGAGGGGATCATCATCGTCAGAGAAACTATTGAGGGGAATTGGAAGTGGAGCCGCTGGGAAATTACCAAATAGTCCAATGTCTTGGCCATTGCAATTTCTGAATGTTAGAGCGATGGATCAGGAAATAATCGGCTCGATGCCAGCCATATCATTGGACTCCGAGTTTTACGTGGAAGATTCAGGCTTCTACGTCTTTCGCTTTGATCCTGTTCAATCCAATCCTGACGCAACCGTCACCTTCGACGCCCGATTGGATTGCTAAGAAATCAAACAGAGGAAAAGATTTTACCCAACGATTGATCGATCGATTTTTAATCTGTACTAATTTAGTTACAATTTGGATCCAAATAGAGGGGCCTACACACATTGCACGCACACACACAAACTACACAACGCACGACACGCTGTTCAGCTGTATTACACTTAAACACCGAATTTAGGAACACATATGCGCGCTAATTTCTCTACAGGTGACAAAAGCTTAAACGGCCTAGGCGCACTCTAAATCAATAAAAATGAAAAAAGAGAATCAGAGGGAATTGAAATAGCGAGGTTCTCGACAAAGGCTTCTGTCTTAAATAAAAGTATGATAGCTGCTTTTCTAATCATTTTGCTTGTAAACGGCTCTGTTGGCATCTTGCTTGTGCCAAGTGGCCGCATAAGAGACACTTTTGTTATTGCAGCAGCTCAAGACTCACCCACTGTTACAGTTCACTTTATTGATGTTGGACAAGGCGACTCCATCCTGATTGACGCACCAGACAAGGATGTGTTAATAGACGGCGGACCTACAGTTGCAGGCCCGACTGTTCTGAACCACCTCAGCAGCACAGGCGTCACACATGTGCACCTGATGGTGGCAACACACGTGCATGAAGACCACCTCGGCGGACTCGTAGCCGTATTAAGCTCAGCCATAATTGTCGATGAGCTAATCGTCAACGGCCAAACCTCTACTTCCAACACTTATACGAACTTTATGAATCTGGCACAAGGCCACACGATAACCGTTGCGGAACGAGGACAAACCTACGTATTAACCCCAACGGCAAACCTCACCGTGTTTAACCCAATCCAACCATTACAATTCACTGAGGCAAACGACAACAGCGTAGTAGCCAAACTTCAAGTAGGCAGCACAAGCTTCTTGTTCACAGGTGACGCAGAAGCAAACGCGGAGCAAAGCATGCTTAGTAATGGTTTGAACCTTCAAAGCAGTGTGTTGAAAGTTGGTCACCATGGAAGCCGAACCGCCACAACACAATCTTTTCTTGACAACGTTGCACCATCATACGCGATCATAAGTGCTGGACAAAACAACCTTTACCACCACCCACATCCAGAAACAATACAAAAACTGCTTACAAAAGGAGTGACGATATACGGAACTTTTCATTCTGGTACAATAGTAGCCTCGACAGACGGAACATCAATTACTTTTCAAGACAACCCGCAACCCATACCTGAGTTTGAGCCAGCCATAGTCTCGTCAATATTCATGACAGCCACACTGATAGCCGTTATAACTCGTAGAAGAAAATACGCAATCCAACGCAGACGGGCCTGAAGCATACGTTAATGGACGAAAAACTGTATCTCGAATTTCGTCACGTTAATGATTAGCATGCGCTTTAACAAGTCAACAAGAAGGGCTGCCGGATTCTGGCATTTTGGTCTTTCTCAGCCTATATAACACAAATGAAGGAATTGCTCCGGAGATTAAAGCAAACCAGAAACCAACATTTAGAAATTGAAGCAGGACCGATGCCATCGATTGTGTATAGATCATGTTGAACGGTTGAAGACCAACAATCACCATAGTTCCCGAAACTTTAGAACTAACTATCCACCACTGAACTATTCCTGCCGGATCAGTATTGTAAGCGTCAAAAGTGAAGAGTAGGCCGCTCAAATAAAAGAAGCATCCAGTAAATGAAAGTATCGCTTGTAGACCTAACATTCTTTTCCAAATCATATTCTCTTTCTTAAAAAAGATGTACCCGCCTAGGCCAAGAAAGCAACCTATTAAGACGATTGCAAAAGTTGGGTAAGACCACCACTCGAATGAAAGCCCGGCACGTTGAAAACCTCTCTTGACAGCCCCCCAAAGAAATAAGTTGAAACTCGCAACCAAATTACTCCTAATCCACAGAATCAGAGACCACCAAGGACACAACAAACTAATAAAACCCGTCAATGTTCCAACAAGACCTAGCCTCAAGATTCCCTTATGTGCATTAGAATCTGTCATAGTTCTAACGCTTCGTTCTTTCCTAATGTCCCCAACTATATGCGCCAGTTAACAATTATAACTTGCGGAAATCTCACCAACATGCTCTAAAAAGTCCTGCCATGACTATCATGTAACATCAGCATGGAAAGACAGTTTTCAGGGGTTCATGAGTTTGTATTGGTGGTTTTCGCAGTCGACTATTTCGTTTTCAAAGAGTTTGCGTAAGACCCTGAAGACTTTCTTCTTAGATTCTCCGGTTCTTTCAGCAATCTCTGCAAGAGTCAGCGGTTTCCCTGCATTTTTCAACGTTGAAACCACGAGTTCATCAGACTTGTTCAGTTTCACCATAGCAACCATCCCGAAGACCCTGCTTGATTTCACAGTTTATTCATAATTTTTTCTTATAAATTTTTATCCTCACCCATATGGCTATACATATTTAGCGTGAAGAGGAAATAATGAATCTGTCGTGGAGTGCTGAGAGCGAATGCCCTACTACGTATATATGATCCTGTGTGAAGGAAATAGCTTCTACACTGGCTACACTAGGAACTTGAATTCAAGGCTGAGGCTCCACACGAATGGAAAGGGGGCCAGATACACGAATATGCATAAACCGAAAGAGCTTGTTTACGTTGAAGAATTCATTTCCAGAGCGGAAGCCATGAAAAGAGAGAAAAAAATCAAAAGGCTGAATCACGATCAAAAACTTAAACTCACAGACTTTCACGTCAAAACAAGAGGGAACCCTAAGAAGAGAAAAGTCCACTAGGATTCAGAACAGATGTAATTCTCTTTTTGCAGTTCCAATGGACACCCGCCTCCACAGATCTGCAGTTGCGGACAATCCTTGCATTTTGGCTCTGCATACTCTCTCTTCCTTATGCTAACCGCAAGCGGGCTGTTCCAGATTTTCTGCCAATCATCTTTCAAGATGTTGCCAAGGCTTTCGAAATAGCTTTGACACGGATAAACATCGCCATTCGGTCCTACACACATGTTAATGTTTGCTGCTGTACACGATTTGACGCCTAAACCGAGCTTAATAGGGTCAAAGCGACAGTACTGCGTGGGCGTGTACCAAAGAAACTTTAACCCCAGCTGATTTGCCTTGTCACGAATCTTCGGCAAAAGCTCATTTAACGTGTCAAGCGGCAAAGCGAACTTCTCAGCTATCTCGCCGGCCTTCCCAGAATAGATAAGACTGTTACATCCGAAAGCCGCAATGCCAAGCTCTTTCAGAAAATCCATGGTTTCCAAGAACTCTGCAGCGTTGTACTTGCTAAGCGTAGTGTTCGTTGTTACATAGATGTGCGATGGAACGACGTTCTTGATCCCAGCAACTGTTTCCTTCCAGCTTCCCTTAGCCGCCGTCATCAAGTCATGAATGCCAGGCTTATGAGATTCAAGGGTCACCTGCACAAAATCCAATCCGGCCTTCTCAAACTTCTCAACATAACCCTTATCCTTTAATCTTCTGCCATTCGTAACGAGCCCGGTGACCATTCCACTGTTCTGAGCGTAAAGCTGCAGTTCCACCAAGTCCTCGCGCAAGGTCGGTTCGCCTCCCGTGAAAGTCAAGATGAAAACGCCGATCTTTTGAAGTCGGTCAATAACCTCCTTCAACTGCTCCGTAGTAAGCTCAGTCGTCTCATGAGGCCCGCCAGCATAGCAGTGTACACAGTTGTTTTGGCATCTGAAAGTCAACGCGAGATCCATGCGAAGAGGTGCTGAAAGCGGCTGAGTGAAAGGCTCCACAGTCTTCACGTCTAGAAACGATATGGGACAGACTTTCTCAGTTTGCGCCAACGTGCTTATTGCATAGACGAGTTTCTCATAATCCTTCCTTGCAGTTTCCGAATTAACTCTGTAAATACTTCCGATCTTCTTCAAAACAGCATCTGAAGTCATTCCTTGCATGAAAAAGTAGGCGTAGGCCGTTGCGGTTTCGTTCAGAAAAAGAACCGTGTTTGCATTGATGACCATAACTCCTTTGCCGCCTAGTTCGATGCGAAGCTGAAGCGCCAAACCGGCAAACTGATCTCTTCCCCGATAGGTGTAGCGACCCTCAGGAATCTTGCGCGGCCTGAAGACTTTACGTAACACGCTCATGGCTTCAAACCATCTCCTTTCAAGCCTACTCCTCCACCTGCACAGGCGCAAGCGCATGAAACACAAGCACATGCACATGCGCACGCTGCACAAGCACAGACACAGTCAGCGTTATGATGAGCAGGCCGGTCTGAAGATTTCGCGGCTGGCACCGGAACAATCGCATTCGCGAATTTTTCAAGGTTAACCACTATGTTGTTCGAGGTGTTTTCCACTGCGGTGGCGACGTTGTTTGCGAATTCAGCGCCTGGGATCGTCGGCGGTTTTGCGGCTTGAGCCGGTGTTTCCACCGTTGGCTTGTACGTGGGGTGAGGACTATAGTGTTGATAGCCGTACCAATACCACAACCACAGGGGACTCGGCTCGAACACTCTGTCGCGGAAAGCTGTTCGCGTACGTGTTTGAACATCTGGATCTAGAAAAAGCCAAAGCAACTGCTCATCATAAGCATTGGAAGCCAACTCAGGCGTGCCAGCCTGCTCCACCTGTTCCCAAGCCTTCGCCACAACCTGTTTGTAATAGTCAACCGTGTCTTGCCTGCGATATCCACGCAGCTTTTCTTCAACCGTGTCCCTGAGAAACATCATCGTTTGCGCAAGCCTCTCCTCATCAAGAGTGCCATCCTCTTTCAATGCATCGAGGAAATCGATCTCATAATACCGAAGAGGCGTCTCACGTGTTCCTTTTTTGTCCTCAAATGGCTGCATGATTTTCAATTTAATGGAAGGTGTTGTAGATTCGACCCACACCGCTCTTTTATGAAGAAGACTGTAGAGGATCTCAGTGACTATTCTTGGTGGTTTCATGTCTAGAAGATAGGAAGCCTCTACCGCTGTCAAGCCGCGTCTTATTCCAAGGGTTTCCATGCTGATTGTCGGCATCAGATATCGTTTCTTTCTGACTACGAGAACCACAGCGACTATCACGACGATAAGAATTCCAAATACCAAGATTCCAGGTCCATACTGAAGGAAGAAGGCAACTATGCCCGTGGGCTGCGTTTCATAGTTTTCTACGTACTTTTTGGGGAAGGAAACGCCGAAACTGTACTGCTCGTTTGGCATAAGGTTTTGTCTCTCCCAGTAAACCGACAGTTGGCCATCAGGCTCGGTCAAAACATTGTCCCAGTTTACCGACGTGCCCACCATGGTTGCGTTAACCCCAAGGGGCAATACAATCGACACGCGGAGGTCGAGCACTCTGGCTTCTGACCACCAGGTGGGCTTGAACTCCATTCCGACATTGGTCTCGTTATCTTCATAGATCATGTGAGCGACATTCGTGGTAAGGTTAAATCGTGTCGTATGCCCAGCCGTCAGGGGCGAGTAAAGATTTACGCGCACCTTGTAATCGCTCCCAGAACTCGCGTCACTCGCCGTAAGTAAATTGCCATACTGGTCTGTGACGGTGCCTATCGTGAAATCGCCTTTGGGCTGCCCGATGTTGACGTAATTGATGTTCGGACCGGAATCCAGCGTTATGCTCACGTCGTAGAACAGGTCGATGGTGCCGTTCGGGTATATCCAGATCTTTACCCATTCGTGTTCCAAGTGATATTGCCGTTGTGCCTCAGCAGTGCCTGCAAATGTCATCAAGGCAAGGATTGTTGCCAACATGGCGATGAGCTGACGGCTTTTCACCATTTCGGTTCCTCAGCCACTTCAAACGTGTGTCCGCAATAAGGGCACGTTGCGTAGGGAACGCCCGTCACGATTTTAATGTTGTTAGCGTCAACTGAAGCTCCGCAGTTGGGACATTTGAGAGCAACCGCCTTCATATCCCCTGAAACTTCCAATTTCTGAATTATTGTCTTCGGTTTTCGGGTTATATAGTAGGCTATCCCGAAGGCGGCGACAAAAAGCAACGTAGCAACGCTTAGCCTTGTGAAGGAAGCAGCGACCGAGGACGCCATGGCGAATATGATACCGAAGAATAAGAGAATGGCAACGGCAATTGCGCCTAACACCGTCTTGAGACTCATAAGTACTATGTGGTGGAAACTTCAGCAATTTAACCTTACCTCTTTGAAGAAATGGACAGAATATCGATGACGCACATGTGAATCAGTGTGGGCATGCTTCAATCGCTCGGTGTAAGAGTGGGTGGACTGAATAGTTTTATATTTCCTAAGCCATAGGAGTTATACGAGATTCTTTTGAATAAAAATTGTGGGGAGGTGATTGTGAATGGCGAAGAAGAAGGGTACGAAGTATAAGTGTGAAGAATGCGGCCTTGTCGTGATGATTGATGAACCATGCGGATGCACACCATGTGACCTAGTGTGCTGCGGCGTTCAAATGAAGGAAGTTAAACCGAAAGCCAAGAAGTAAACTGGCAACTGCCTATTTCGTAGCTCTTTATTTCATCTTTCTCTTATGCAAGGTCGATCGATCGAGACAAAGGCTTCTTCATTTTCTGCAATCTGTTTCTTCACTTCTCTCCAAGCGGCGGGACAGTTTTTGTATTCTACGCCTACAATGTTGTGAATGATTTTGTCAAGTTCTCTTTTGTTCTCGTTTGTGACTTTTATTTCTGATTTCTTGAAGATTTCTTGAAGATGGCCTGAAATAGCAGGTCACGCCAATCCGTCCTTAACGGGTGAATAGACTTTCTAGTGTTATGAGCTCTTTTGAAATTGCTGCTCTGACTCCCTTTTTCGGGTCGACGGCTTGGTTGATTTTCAGGTCGACAGCCAAGCTTCCGAACATGTAAGCCGTTTCAAACGTCCAGCCGTATTCCCGCATGAGCGCGTCCACCGCGGCTTCTGTTGCGCATTTTGCAGCTTCATCCAAGGTATCGCCACAGGCTAGAAGGGCGTACGAGTCTTTAGTTTCCAGCACTGGCCATTCAGGCGTTTTGCCCTTGATAAGATTGAATCTCAGGAGGATTTCGCCTGCCACTTCGATTGCGGAGACCCATAGTTCTCCATTGGCCTGAACCGCATGCAAGTCTCCTGCCGCAAACAACGCGCCTTCCGTGAAAATGGGAAGATACAGTCTGGTTCCAACTGTTAATTCTTTGACATCCATGTTCCCGCCGTGCCTGCCAAGCGAGCCGGTGGGAATCTCACTTTTCGGTGTTACGCCAATAGTGCCTATCATGGGAGTCGCTTTGACCTGAACATCCTTGTCAAAACTGATGTATCCGCCAATCATGTCCACTATCTTTGTCGAAGACTTGAACTGTTTCCCAGCCAATATTCCAGATTTCGGAATTGTGACTATTGCGCCTTTCTTTTCGACCTTTATGTCCAATATTTCTACTACAAGCGTGTCCCCCGGCTTTGCATTTTCAACGAATATTGGTCCCGTTGCTCCATCAACGCGGGACCAGTCAAGCGTGTCGAGAGAGTCTCTTTCGTTTTTCACTTGTCCTCCGAAAGCGTCTTCTGTCTCAACCAAAACGGTTTCTCCAGGTTTAACATGTTCAGCCGGTTTATGCCCGGGGTTGAAACTGTAGATCACCTTATTTCTCGGAATAACCTTCATTGAAGCACATCCGTTACTGGATGTGGATAGTGTATTCTGCTTGGGGTTCTTGAATTTGAGATGTGAGCGTAAAGATGACTATGCTTGCTCAATACAACAACCGCGCGTATTTCATTGGTGCTCTAAATCCTGTCAAGGATGTGTAAATCATTTATACCGATTTGGGACAAATATCATTCTACAGTGAGAAACATGCTTGTGACAAACAAAGACCTATTAGTGCTCGCTAGGCGAAAAGCCTATGCTGTCGGCGCTTTCAATATAAACAACCTAGAAACCGTGCTAGCTGTCTCTGAGGCTGCGGCTGAAGAGAAATCTCCTGCGATAGTTGCTGTTACGCCCAGTGCCATCAAGTATGCAGGTTTACCTTATCTGGCAAAGATTGCCAAGACAGCTGCAGAACCCTCAGCAGTGCCAATGTCATTGCACCTCGATCATGGCGAAGATTTTGAAACAGCTTCCAAGTGCATAGCGGCAGGCTTTACATCGGTAATGATTGATGGATCTCATCTGAAGTTTGAAGATAATATAGCCCTGACAAAACGCGTGGTCGATTTGGCCCATCCGAAAGGAGTCTCTGTTGAGGCAGAGCTCGGGCGTTTAGCTGGGATTGAAGAGAAAACTGTCGAAGAAAAGGAGGCCATCTTAACCGATCCTAGCGCAGCCAAAGAATTCGTTAACCGCACCAACGTAGACGCTCTTGCAGTCGCAGTCGGCACATCTCACGGTGCTTACAAGTTCAAGGCTGAACCCAAGCTTGACTTTGAAAGATTGAAGACTATCAGCGAAAAAGTTGATGTGCCGCTTGTTTTGCATGGAGCTTCAAGCGTGCCTGCATGGATCATTGAAAAAGCAACCAAGTACGGAGCCCAGCTTGAAGGAGCAAAAGGGATTCCAGAAGAACACATTAAAAAAGCCATTTCTTTAGGGATTGCAAAAATAAACATCGACACAGACTTGCGGCTCGCATTCACTGCAACCGTTCGAGAAGTTCTGACAAATCTGCCCAAAGAATTTGACCCTAGAAAAATCTTAGGTCCAGCAAAGGAAGCTATGAAAGAAGTTGTCAAGGGCAAAATGCGCCTGTTCGGAAGCTCCGGAAAAGCATAAGGAGGGAGGATGGGAATGAAAGTTGCAGTATTAAGCGGAGGCGGCGACGCTCCTGGAATAAACGCGGTAATACGGGCAGTTGTTAGAAAGGGCATTCAGAACTACGGTTACGAAATTGTGGGCATAAAAGACGGGTGGGCTGGGCTACTTAAAGGCGAATATTTGTCATTGGATTTGAAGATTGCATCGGGCATTCTTCCCCGAGGAGGCTCAATTCTGGGCACTTCGAGAACAAACCCGTTCAAAGATGAGAAAGGACCGGAGAAAATAGTGAAAAATGCGAAAAAAGCCGGCATAGGAGCGGTTATTGCGATCGGTGGGGAAGACACTTTAACCGTGGCCCATAAAATGGCAGAGTTTGGACTCAAATGCGTAGGCGTGCCCAAAACGATTGACAATGACTTGTCCGGTACTGATTACACTTTTGGCTTTAACACGGCAGTTACCATAGCGACAGAAGCCCTTGACAGGCTGCACACAACGGCGGAAACACATCACCGCGTCATAATCCTAGAAGTCATGGGCAGATACACAGGCTGGATAGCATTGGAAGCCGGACTGGCCGGAGGAGCAGACATCATACTGATTCCGGAGAAACCCTTCGACATAGACGAAGTGTGCGAACTCATCAAACAGAGACAAAAGAGAGGCAGAAACTTCAGCATAATCGTTGTCGCTGTAGGAGCCAAACCGACAGGCGGAGTTGAAATAGTTTACAGTGAAAGCCTTGACGAGTTTGGACACATTCGCTTAGGCGGCGTTGGCTACTATCTTGGCAAAGAGATTGAAAAATGCTTGAACATTGAAACACGTGTCGTAGTTTTAGGTCACCTTCAACGAGGCGGAACCCCGACAGCCTTTGACAGAGTATTAGCCACAAGATTCGGTATAGCGGCCATAGACCTCGTTCACGAAGGTAAGTTCGATCACATGTCTGCTATCAAGGGAAACAAAATTGTTTCAGTGCCACTGAAAGATGTTGTCGGCGAAAGAAAAACCGTGGATCTGAAGCTTTACGACATAGCAAGCGTGTTCTTCGGCTAGGCTTTCATTCATTCATAAATCTAAGTTGCCAGCGTCTGAGCCAGCTTGAACAAGTCCAGATCCAAAGGTTTCTCAGTTTCACACGATTTCTTGAGGTCAAGGCTTGTTATTCCGCCATTTTGCAACCCAACTATTCTGTTCCCCTTTCCTTTTGACAAGAGCTCAACCGCTTCGTTCGCGAACAAGCTGGCCAGCAAACGACTCCGTGCTGTGGGACTGCCTCCTCTTTGTGCGTAGCCTAGAATGCTAAGCCTGACTTCTTTTCCAGTTTCTCTTTCAACTTCCATTGCAAGTTTATGAGTGTCTCCGATTCCTTCAGCCGCAACTATGATGCCTGACCTTTTTCCTTTAGCACTATTCTCTTTTATGGTCTTAAAGATGTCTACATAATCAGTCTTTACTTCCGGGACCAATATCACTTCGGCTCCAATCGTAAGCCCCACAGTCAAAGCCAGAAAACCTCTTGTCCGCCCCATAACCTCAACTATGAAGACCCTTTCAAGCGAAATTGCGGTATCTCGAATCTTGTCAATCTCAACCACCGCGGTATTTACCGCTGTGTCAAAACCTATCGTTTCATCCGTTCCAAAAACGTCATTATCAATGGACGCTGGAATTCCCACTATTAATGTATCGGTCTTTTTGCTTAATTCCAAGGCTCCACTGAAAGAACCGTTACCTCCGATGACCACAAGCCCGTCAACATTGTTTGAAGCAAGCGTTTCAGCAGCCTTCTTTTTCCCTTCATGCGTCTTAAACTCTGAGCTTCTTGACGTATGAAGAATCGTGCCGCCCGATTGTAGTATCCCACCAACAGAACGTGGCGTCAGTGGTTTAACAGTGTTAGTTATCAAGCCCTCCCATCCTCTCTCAAAGCCGAAGGTTTGAAAGCCCCTTGAATGAGCGATGCGGACGACTGCCCGGATGGCTGCGTTCATTCCTGGCGCATCCCCGCCGCTTGTAACAATCCCTATGTTTTTCAACAGCTGCCCCTCCCTAGTTGCACAACTCATTTTGTACATCTAATGTTAGTGTTAACCATTAAAAATCTTGGCTCTCTCATTGAGCAGGTTTCAGACCATCATCTTTGTAATCTGGCAAACCAGTGATAGAATCGATCATTAATGACGCAATTCTATCAAAGATTAACCACCATGCCAATATCGATCGATAGAATCGCGCGCTTTATGTTCATGTTATGTTGATTAGCATTAACATGAAAGAATTGGTCAGCATTTCTATGTCAATCAAGCGCGCAAAGCTTTAGCCATGTTGCGAACATATTGCAGTAGATTGAGGAAAGCATCATGAAGTACCGCGTGATAGCCAAAGTTGAAAGAGTTGATGGACACTGTCCGGTCTACAAAGTCGGTGACAAGATAGTCTTTGAAGATTTCTATCTGTGTTCAAGAAGCTCTGAAGATGTTTGTTTACATGCCCTAGCAAGCATGATCTCTTTGCTGTCTCCTTTCCTGCATGGTTCTTCTGCAACCCGGTTAGGAATAGGACGAAAAGAAGATGTCGGTTACGTGCAATGTCCCGACCCGGGCCAACCGCACACGAAGGGTGGCACAGTGATTTTCCAATTAACCCGAGAACCAACAAAGGATAAGTAAGAACTCTTTGTACCTAGACAATGTGGAGACTCTGACCACAATTTTCAACAGACCATAAAATATTAATTCTTTTGTTTCGCAATATATAATTGGGTGAGTTACATTGAGAATTCAAGCGAGGAGCAAGACAGCAATTCTTGTTGGCATCATATTGTGGACAATTGTTGGGCCTAACCTGGCTCTTTTAGGAGTGGTCTCATCTCAGGGTCACAGTTGGACTTTCTTCCAAGCTTATTCTTGGCTGAGTGGCCCACGTTCACTCGTCGAGACTTTACTGGCAGAAGTGACGGCAACCTACTGGCTTGGCACTGTAACCAGTATGATTGGATTCTTTGTCTTTTTTGTCG
>Ga0172364_10000982_pt1 | contig 21299 bp, 26 predicted proteins | sample LakKivSesite10cm_FD_114545 | JGI IMG/M metagenome (GOLD analysis project Ga0172364, IMG submission 114545) | Sediment microbial communities from Lake Kivu, Rwanda - Sediment site 10cm | ecosystem: Environmental > Aquatic > Freshwater > Lake > Sediment | place: Rwanda: Western Province, Lake... | reverse complement strand
TAGTTCTCTAACATTTTGAAACAGTTTTCTCTAAAAATAGAGTGCCTTATGTTAATAATGAGAACAACTTCAAAACCCAAAAGATTTTACTCCATCCAGGAAAACTTGCGAGCAAGTTTTTCAGATGGAAACCTTCTATCTTTTCAAAGAGCTAACATTAACAATTATACAGTAAAAGGAGCGGTAATTCCTCCCCGACACTAAAGATGTCGGGGTTTCCTTGCCGAAAAAACAATGAAACCTGATAATGAAAATGGAATGACAAAAGACGAACTCAAAGTTAGAAGAAATGAGATTGTAAGCGATATCGCAGAGAGATCGAATATTCGTTTTGGAGACTACATTTTAACCTCTTCTGAAATGAATGATTTATTGGATTTTAGAAATAGATCTACAAATGCTGTAATCCCATTTGTCTACAATAAAGTTGTCGATTATATTGATAAAGGTATTACTATTTTTATAGATGGTGGTGGAAAAGAAAAGAAAACTATCAAAGGAATAGATCGTCGAGAAATTATTGCAGTACAAATGGCTTATCTTTTGTGTGTTAAATTGGTAGATAAAAATCCTTTATTGGACTTAAACTCAGTAATAAAAAGAATTGAGTTTGATAGTCTCGTTAGAAACATCTTTGATTATCAAACATCAGATGAAGTATTTAATTTCCTTACCAAACACGACATTCTTCTTATTACTAATTTGAACATAAAGTCCGTGAGAACACTTTGTAGATCTCCAAGAGATTCGGATAAGGAAGATGAAGTGAGATTGCAGAGAATAGCGCTATATTTTGATGATCTTTTTCACAAGAGATTAATGATGGGAAGAATTACAATTGTTACCGTTTTTGATAATTTTGATGATGTGGCAAGTGATAGTAATATTTATCGTTTTGGTTCCAGAATACATGAGGCTTTTGAAGTTCTAAAGGAATCTCCGAATATCTTTGAAGATGAATTGCATTTCAATCTCAAATTCTGTAGAATTCATATACCGTCTCCAGAAGATAAAAGAATAGATATAAAAAGATTCTCGGTTGATGATTTTAAAAGAATGATTTCTAGGAAGAATTTACATCGTAGCGATATAGATAAAATTGTATCTTTGATACAAAACACAAATAAAACTTCTGAATATTCTGGTTATGATTCAAATACAGTTTTTGGAAAATTGTGTTCTGTAGTTGATAGAGTAGAAGATAAAGTGCGTTTGAACACTTTATTGGATCTTTGTAAAAAAGATCCCGGATTGGTGATTATGTTTGGAGGTGACCGAAAATGACAGAATTTAAAAAGAAAGACGACGTTGAAATAAGACAACGTGAAATAGTTCCGAATGAAGATGTCCAAAGGGCAGCTTCTTCAGAAGAGCCTATGTTTCTTTCTTTATTGATGAAACATAAAGATCTTCTACATGATGTGATGAGTAATTCCGTAATAGAAACAGATCATTTTCTTTTGATTCAACACAAAAGATTGTTTGCATTAATTGCAGTTAATTATGTAAAAAAGAATTCTTCTTTACTTACCGAAGCTGCAATGGAAGAATATGCAAAAGAAGCAGATGATCCAGCAGCTTCAAGACAGTTTTTTGACAAAATTTATAACTTAGTAGTTAGCAAAGATGATTATGAGAGATTAAAGACCAATATCTTGAACAGATATACCCAGCAGAAATTTTATGAAATATGTTGGCTTGGAGATAATGGAGAAGAAGGTCTAGTCAACAAAATACTAAATGCGAAAGATGATCAAATTCAATTAGTTTCCACTTTACAGGATAGGTTGGTTGAGCTTAGTGCGCAAAACAAAAAAGATGGCTTTACCAGAATAGCTTCTCTTTCACAGACTTTAAACGCAGTAATGTCTGATATTGATGATCGTAGAAAAAATCCAAAGAAACATTATGGATTCATGACTGGATTCAAGGGGATTGACGACGTTATTTTTGGATTTAAGAAAGGACGATATGCTATCATTGTAGGCTATCCCAATGGTGGTAAGACTACAATGTTGATTAATCTGGCTTTAGGAATGTCTTTGCGAGGAGCTAGAGTTTGTTATGTTACAGTTGAATCTGATGAAAATGAAATCACAGAAAGAATGCTTTGCAATCAAGCTAATATTTCTTCAAAGATTCTGAAAGCTGGTGGAGAGGCTATTAAACCAGAGTATTATGAAAGTTTGATGCGGGCAAAAGAGCATCTTGATGAGAAAATAGGAGGAAAGTTTGTTCTAATAAACGTTACACAGGGAACCAAAGTAAGCGATCTTCTTTCTTTGATAGATGCAAAACGGAGAGCTGTTGGTTTTGATGTTGTTTTTATTGATTATCTTGATGTTATTTCGTCTATTACTAAGTATCCGAGCAGACCAGATCTTGAAATTGGTGAAGTGAGCGTTATGCTTCAAGCTTATGGGAAAAAATATGACCTAGTAACTATCACAGCCCAATCTTTTAATAACGAGATGATTAAAGCTATCAAGAAACAACTGACGAAAGTAAAAGATCATGAGGGAGTTGATTCTCAAGATGTTGAGGAAATTGTTGGAATTGAAGGTGTTGGTGGTACTCAGAAACTTTCTCGTGATGCGGACTATATTTGGGGATTGATTTTGGGCAATCATGATCAACATCTTGCTGTCTTTTGGATGAAATCAAGATTTTCTGGTAAGCCTAAACCATTTATTTTAGCAGCTAATCTTGATGCTTGCAAGTTAGTAGATCTTGAAGAATATACAGTGACTAGAGAAAAAGAACCGCCTGAGAGTTCCGATGATGCTGTAAAAGCTTATAAAGATAAAGAAAATCTGAAAGAAAAAGTTCAACAGGAACAGCTTGAACGGTTAAGGGGAGAAAAGAAAGTAGAAGAAAATTCTAATACACCTCCTTCTCAGCCGGTTCAAGCCACCGATGAAGATGCTAAAAAAAGTATAGAACGTCGAGGAGAAAAAGGGCTTGGCAAAAAGGAAGAAAAAACTTCCGATGATTATGAAAATATGGGTTTTGCAAATAATGATTCCAAATGAGTATGAAGTATTATCAAATCAGAAAATTGATATTTTCTCAAGCTGATTTTCCCGCTTTCTTAGAGCAGGAAATAGGTGTAAAATTGATCAGGTTAGAAGAGGGAAAGTATAAATGTCGTTGTCCATTTCCTTTTCATAGAGATTTGAAACCTTCTTTTAGCGTTGATTATGTTGATGGTGGATGGAAATGGTATTGTTATGGATGTGCAGAAGGTGGAATGATAGTTGAATTTGTTGAGAAATACTATTCCATTTCGTGTGAAGAGGCTGTTGAAAAAATATGTTCAATGTTTAATATTAGCGATGATCCTCAATCATGTATAGAAGCGATGAAGAGAACGGAGGGAACAAAGTCTCAGAGAAAGGAAGTGGAGACAGAACATATTCTTTTAAGTCAGACGTGTAGGAATTTGTTGAGAGACTATCCAGACGACAAAGATACTGTAAAATTAGTTAAGCACATATATGAATCGGCAAACGAAGCTCTGTCTTCATGGAATTTGGAAAAAATGAAAAATTTAAGAATTGAAATTAAAAAAGCAATAACATGAGGTGATAAAATGAGGGAACAATATTTAAGTTGGGACGAAATGTTCTTTTTAATATCTTTTGCCGCAGCCATGAGATCTAAAGATCCTTCCACTCAATGCGGTGCTTGCATTATTAAAGATAACAAACCACTAGGGATTGGATATAACGGATTGGTAAATGGTTTCAAAGATACTCCAAAAATATGGGAAAAGGAAGAAAAGAAAAAATATATCATGCACGCCGAAAGAAATGCTATTATTAATAGCAGAACATCGGATTTTTCTGATTGTCATTTGTATATTTGGACATCAAACCCAAAAGTTTTTCTTCCATGCGACGAGTGCGCTAGAACTATTGTTCAATGGAGAATTCCCAATGTACATGTTCTCAAGTATCCAGATTCCATTGATCCTAAAACGGATACGCGATGGAATTCTTGGCTAACACTTGAGCTTTTTGAATTTGGGAAAGTGAAAATATTTTATCATGATGGAATGATGATAAATAAAAAATTACTTCTTCAGGCAAATAACAAATTGATTTTGCCACAACCTTGTTCATTTCCTTTAAGCTCCGTGGTGTGAAATGGAAATATATTTTCCTGAAAATTTATATACAGAATTTGAAAATCATGCTAGAAATGGCATTTTTGTAAAAAAACGTTTTTTTACATGGTCTTCTAAGATTGTTCATAAAACAAGAGGTAAACAAAAATTATTCTTTCAGCCTTCTTGTACTGTTAAAAAATATGAAATAAACAAAAAAGTAATTTGTTCAAAGGTTGTAAGGCTTTTTAATTTTTATGGACATAAAACATTAATTGGATATTTCTTTCCAGAGAAGAATTTGATTTTTTATAGAAAAGAAATAATAGAAATCGAAAATCAATTTCAAAAGTTTAAAGAAGAAATTTCTTCAGGTTATAAAGATATATATAAAGATTTAAAGAGAAAATATACAGAAATAGTTTATTTCATATGGACTAATGAATTAAAAAATCCTGGAAATCCTCCAGAAATTTTTATAGAGCAATTTTGTAAGGAAAAAATAGAAGAAAAATGTTCTCTAGAAAAAATATTGCAAAAAAATTGTTTTAAAGCAATTAATATCAATCCATTTATAGAAGAAAATAGAACGTCATACGGAACAGGGGAAGAAATTAAAAAACATAATCGAGAAGTGGTTGAATATCTTTATAGAGGCGTGATTATGAAAAGAAGAATGTTAGCTTATTTTTTGATTGCTAAAAATAATGCAATAAAGTCTAATAAATTTTCTTATAAATCGGTAGCGTCATTTTTATATATGTGGAAAAATTGCGTTTTCTATTCTGATTCAGTTTTAATTGAAAAAATTGATGTCTTGAGAAATGCTATTATGATGAATATTGAAAGAGATAAAGAAAAAATTTCACCTATTATAGAAGAAATTATCGATTATCTTTTGAATCATAAAGATTATCAGTTGGGAGTTTTATACGAGAAAAAAAGAAAAGAAAGTTAGAAATTTATGCCCAATATTCAAACAACCAAAAAACGTCTTTCATATTCAATTTTCAAAACTGTAATTGCTTCTCAGGCCGCTGCTTTTTCAAATGGAATCGATTATATCGGACCTTGTTTCTTTGCTTATTATTTAATAGATTCTTCAAAAACAATGTTTTTGCTTCATTTTGATAGAAAAAAGTTAGATTCATTTCTTGCATTTCTATTAACCGTTTGTTCTTGCAAAGATAAAAAGAAAGGTGAGTCTGGATCTGTTAGAATCAGTAAAATAGTTGTGGAAGCAGTGGTAAAAGCTAATAGAGAATCAGATAAAATTGGTCCAGAACACGTCTTGTACATGCTTATGAAAGAAGATGAGAAACTTAAATCTATCGCAGAACAACATGGAATTACTATTAATAGTGTGTTAGATATAATTAATAAAGAAGCTAATAAAAAACAAGATCAAGAAAAAGACGTTTTTGGCCAACAACAGTCTTCTTCGGGGTCTACGAAAAAAGGCTCTCAGCAAAAAGGTGATGTTATAACAAAATATTGTGTGGATTTTACCCAAAAAGCAAAAGATGGCTTGCTCTCTCCGGTATTTTGTAGAGAAGATGAGATGGAACAGATACTTATTTCTTTAATGAAAAAGAACAAGGCCAATCCACTTCTCATTGGCGAGCCTGGGGTGGGCAAAACCGCCGTGGTTGAAGGACTTGCTCAACGTTTTGTAAAAAATAATGTTCCTGCTCGTTTAAAAGGTTACAAGATAATAGCTCTTCACTTAGCTTCCATCGTCCAAGGAACAACTTTAAGAGGTCAGTTTGAAGAAAGATTGGATGAAATATTGAAATATGTCTTAAAAGAAGGGAATGTCATTCTTTTTATTGATGAGATTCATACCGTTATAGGAGCAGGAGTTGGTTCAGATCCAGGACTTGATGCTGGAAATATTTTAAAACCCTATTTGGCAAGAGGAGATATTAAATGTATCGGAGCCACGACTTTTGACGATTATTATCGATATATGCGTAAAGATAAAGCTCTTTCTAGAAGATTTCAACGAATTTTCATTTCAGAACCAGAAGATACAAAGACAATTGAAATTATCCGTGGATTGTCTCCTAGTTTAGAGAAATATCATAACTGCACTATTCAGGACGATGTTTTTGAATATATTGTGTCTTTGAGTAGGCGTTTTGTTTCTGATAGATTCTTCCCAGATAAAGCCATAGATTGTTTAGATCATTCGTGTGCAAAATCTTCTATTAATGATGGAATAGTTAAAAAAGAAATTGTTGAAGAGGTAATAAGTAATTTTTCCGATGTTCCAATTTCTCTGGTACGTCAAGGAGATATAGAAAGACTTGAAGGAATGAAAGATATTTTGACATCAGAAATTCTTGGAAATGACAATTCAATTGTTGAATTTTGTAATAAAATTCGATTTGCATGTTCTACAAAAGGAACAAGGAAGGGCGTGTTAGTCTCATTGATTTTGTATGGTCCTCCAGGAATTGGTAAAAAGACAATAGTTAAAAAAATGTCTGAGCACTTGTATGGGAAGAATTCAATTATAACAATAAATGGAGCAGAATATTCTGAATCTCACAGTATAAATAGACTTGTTGGTTCACCTCCGGGTTATGTGGGACACGAAGAAGAGACGTATATATTGCGAGAAGTTAGAAGAAAACCTCATATGGTGTTGTTGATACAGAATCCTACTCTCATGTGTTCTTCTGTTACTGAACAATTTAAACAGATTATGGAAACTGGAAGACTCACAGATGTTCATGGAATGATAGCGGATTTTTCAAATTGTATTATGGTTTTTTCTTTAGATTTAACTTCTAAACTTGGAAAATCTATAGGTTTTTCATCAAAATTGGAAACAACATTTAATTATGATTCAGAATTTACAGAAATGAAAAAAACCTATCCTCTTTTCAGTGCAATAAATTATTGTATAGGATTCTCCGATCTTCCTCAGAATTATTTAATAGATTTGATAAAGTTAGAAGTTGAAAAGTTTGTGGAAACGCTTAAAAATTGTGGTATAATAGTATGTTATGATGATTCATGTATCAATTTCTTCGCTTCCTTTGTGGAAGGACCGCCTTCAGAAATCAGGAGAAAAATTCGAGAGCAACTTGAATCAGCAATTTCTAAAGGAATGATAGTTTCTAAAAATGATTATGAATTGTATATAGAAAATGGAAAATTGATAGCAAAAACGAAAGAACAGATTCATGAAAGCTGCTCGGTACAAAATTGAAACGTGTCTCGTTGATGCCGAAGATACAGTACATGTTTTGCTTGTTAGTAAAAAGAAAAAATCTTTTGTACCGTTGTATTTAGATATGCAACAATCCGAAACTCTACTCAGATATTTTTCTGGTGAAGAAACAGAAGAAGATAAGTATAACATAATGTTTATGAATGATAGTTGGCAGAAACTTGGGTTTCAGGTTAAATCAATTGTTATAGATCACCAAGGAAGTAGCTCTTTGTTAGTTCCAACAATAACTCTTTTGCAAAATCAGATGGATCAAAGATATATTTATATAACCCTTTTTGTCCCTATAAACATAGCTATTTTGCTTTCCGCCTCTCTTGATGCTCCTCTATATTTAACAAATAGAGCAGAAAATGTGGTGAAAAACATTGATTTGGATAATCTTCAGAAGTATATTAAGGAAATTGGAACAAATAGCGAAGAAGGAGATGAAAATGAAGAGGGAAATTAAGAATGATGGAGTATATGTGGAATGCGACATGGATCAGATGCTTGATCGTTTTTCAGAACTTGTTAACGCTCAAGTTGGTGTTATCACAAAAGGAAGAATTGAATTGGCTGACGAAGAATGGTTAAAATTTAAGGCTAAGTTCAAAGTTGTAGAGGCTGCTAACGAACAACAACTTGCCGGTATGAATAATCAACAAAAATGTGATTTTATTTTTAGGAAAATGTTGCTTAGTTAAAATGGGTTGCTTATTTGAAATAATTTTTACTCAAAAAGCGTCAGAAGGTGACGAAAGCCCTCTTATTGCATTACTATGGAGTTACAGAACATTTTTTAGAAGATGCAAAGTTGTTGAACAACGTAAAGAAAAAGAAAAATGTATCATAAAGATATATGTACGATATACAGAAAATAAAGTGTCAGATTTTATTAATGAATATTTGTCTCGTGATAAAAGAATAGAAAAATCATATATAATCTCTTAAGGAATAAAAATGAATCAAGAAGAAATTAAACCTCAAGAAGAAAATCAAAAATCTTCTCCTGCCATTACATTAGAAGAGCTTCAGACTGAATTGAAAAAGATAAACAAAAAAAAGGCTGCTGAAGAAATCTATTGGTGGCTGAAAGAAAACATAAATAATTACATCGATACTCACCAGACTTCTTACTCTTTGAGCTTTTTGGCTCATGAAGAAATGATGCCAGAAATGGCAAAAATAGAGCATTTATGTACTCGTTTTAATGCTGTAGAGTTTAAGATGGGAGATGGAGAAACTTTCGAAACAGCACTTGAGAGAGAAGACGTGACGGAAGAAGGAATGATGCAAGAATGTATCAATGATTTTATGGAAGAAATTAGAGAATCTATGGAAAAAAATAAGAAAAAATCAGAAGAATTATTTAAACTACTTTCTAATTTCTATGAAGTTGTTGGTTTCTATAAAAAATCTCCGTTAATAAAGGAATTAAAAGGCTATATTAAAGTTGAATATCTATCTTTTGAAAATATGGAATTGGATTTAACAAAAACTCCTTTGGTTCCAGTTCTTGATGATGAGGGAAAAATTGTAAATTATAGAAGAGATGAATCAAAAACAGAAACTATAAGTAAAATGCCACCCGCTTTCACTATTGACTTTGGTATAGAAATGTGGGAGAATAAAGGTGAAACCTCTCTCTTCTGACATCGAGAAAATTACAACAAAACTAGTCGTTCCAGTCCCGGTGACAGTTTCGATTGTAGTGATTTGTGACATTAGAGTATTAGTAGAAAAAAAAGAAAAAATGACATTTTTCCCTTATGATTATCTACATCCAGGATTATCTACTCAGGATTTGGCTTCAAGTATTTTATTTGATATTACAAAACAACATCAAGATCCTAAAAAATGGATTCCAGTAGATATTAGAGGTGGAAAAAGAAACGTTAACCAAGATTATTTAGAAAATGTTCTTGATATTGGTTATTTAACCATATTGGATTCTTTAGATCTTCCGGAAATTGATAAAGAAACTTTTGAATGGATTCTCGTAAATCTAGATGAAAAAAAATTCCCTCTTTCTCTATTTTCTGACCATACCGATCTTTGGAACGCCGCATACGATATGTTTAATTTATTGGTAAAATAATTCAAAAGAGAAAATTATGGAACACATTGTTTTTGTTGATGGTATGAATTTGGCTTGGAAGGCTATGCATTCTTATGATTTGAGTACGTCTTCTGGAGTTAATACTTCTGCTATTTATGGATTTTTTTCTCAGTTAATATCTTCATTGAATGGGAAAAGGATAAAAACTATTGTAGTTTGGGATGGAGGTTATATCGAACGAACCAAAATGTCAGAAGAGGGTATGCAAAAAGGTTTTATTAAAAAATCCTATAAGTCAGATAGAGGCACTGTTCATGAAGAGCATAAAAAAGATCCAAAACTTTCTACAATGAATGATCAAGTTAGATGCATTCAGGAAATTCTAGATACTACAGATATAAGACAAATAAAAATAGATGGACAAGAAGCCGATGATGTTATTGCATCATATTGTGAAAAGATAAAACATAAATTTTCTGTACTTTGCCTGACTTGTGATCATGATTATTATCAAATTCTTGATGATAATGTATCTATATTAAATAGATGGAAAGGACAAGAAAGCGTTTTCACTAAACAGTCTTTTGTAAAAGATTATGGAGTAGAACCATATCAATGGATTGAAGTTGGTGCTCTTTGTGGCGATGACAGCGATAGTATCGAGGGAGTACCGGGATGTGGCGAAGAAACAGCTTTGAAGTATATTAAACAATATCATACAGCCAACGATCTTATAGCTGCCATGTCAGCAAAGTTTGATGCCATTCGAGTTAATTGTCCAGATTTGCAAACTCAAAATGAAGTTGAAGAATTGATGCTGCGTGGAGGAATACGAGGAAAAAGTTCTACTTTTGATGGATGTTATATTAGAATGCCATTTAGCGGAGTTGCAATGGCATTAGTTAAAGAAGAAATTAAGAAAATATCTAAAATAGAATTAAAATTTGCAATGTATCAGGAAAGAATAAGATTGGCTCATAAACTTAAAACAATGAATAGACAACTTAATATTCCAAATATTTTCTTTAAACCTAATTTTAATAAAAATGGTTTTTCATCTCTTTGTGAAAAATATGAAATTAAAGCTTTTGCAGACAAAACTGAAATTTTTAACCTGAAAGAGGCTTGAAAATCTGTGATTCGGCGCTATAATATGCAAAGGTCTGATAATTTTCCCATTTGTGCCACTTTGGAGTTTTTGTGTTCAGAACCATCGGGGAAATTTTTCATCTATACCGGATTTCCTGTAAAAAGTGCTATAGTTTCGCCTGTAAAAATGCCGCCGGATTCAGAAATAGAAGTCGATTCTTCTTTCGGACAAAAAGATGGGTTTTACGTTCTCTACAACAACGTACCAATTAACTCTGTAATCAAATTTAGCTATCAAGCACAGTGAGGGAACAATGAAACTGATAGTTGTCGAATCTCCGAACAAAGCTAAGACTATGAGTGCATTTCTTCCAGAAGGATTCAATATTATAGCTTCTTTGGGGCATATAATGGAAATACCTTCAAAAGGGCTTAATGTCGATATTGAAAATGGAACTTTTGTAGCTGTTAACGAAATAATTTCAGGAAAAGAAGAAATTGTAAATACAATTAAAAGCCAAGCAGAAAAAGCTGATGAAGTTTTTATTGCAACCGATTGTGATGCAGAAGGGGAACGTATAGCGCTAGACATAGCTTGTTTTATAGAAGACAAACGTAAAATAAAACGTGCCGAATTTCATGAAATTACAAAGAAAGCTGTTTTGAAGGCTATTAGTAATCCAAGAGAAATTGATCTCAATAAAGTAAATAGTCAGGTGGCTAGACGAGTTCTTGATAGATTGATTGGGTATTTAGTTAGTCCTATTTTGTGGAACAAAGTTCCCGGAGGTAAAAGTGCTGGACGAGTTCAATCTGTAGCTTTGAGATTAATAGCAGAACGTGAATTTGAAATAGAAGCTTTTAAAGCAGAAAAGTTTTGGGACGTCAATGTTGCTCTTAAATTCGGTAAAGAAACGGTTACCGGAGTTGTCAAAACAAAAGATAAAAATCGTTTTTTGAAAGAGGATGAAGCTAAAAAAGCAAAAGAAATCGTTTCAAAATCCTCTCCGGTTGTTTCTGACGTTGAAAAGAAGAAAACTTCTAGAACTCCTCAACCTCCTTTTGACACTGGTGATATGCAGGAAGCTGCTTCGGCAATGTTGGGTTGGCCTTCTCCCAAAACTATGGAAGTTGCTCAGAAATTGTTTGAAGGTGGTTTTACAACATATCATCGTACCGATAGTTATACCATTTCCGACGAAGCGTTAAAAGGATGTAGAGAGTGGATTAAAGGTAAGTTTGGTGATAAATATCTTCCAAACCAACCTAGAACTTTTGAACAAAAAACCAAATCACAGGAAGCTCACGAATGTATCAGACCAACTTCTTTAACAGGAGAGGGATGGTCTCTAAACGATTTGTCTGAAGACGAAAAAAAACTTCTTAACATGATCAAAGCTCGTTTTATTGCTTCTCAAATGGAAAACATGGATGTTGAAAAAACAAATATAACAGTTTCGTGTTCTGATTACGACGTACTGGTTGAAGGGAAAAGTATTCTTTTTGATGGTTGGAGTAATATTTGGAAAGTAGATAGCAAAGAAGTTTTCCTTCCATCCATTGCAGAAGGAGATAAACCAAATCTCGTTGAAGCAAAAGTTAAACTACATGAAACGAGACCTCCTGAAAGATATAATGATGGTTCATTGGTAAAAAAGATGAAAAAGGAAGGTGTTGGAAGACCTTCTACATGGGCGACTTTAGTAGAGAATCTAGTTGCTCGTAATTATGTTACAAAAGATGGCAAAAATTTCGTTTTAACACAAATTGGCAGGGAAGTAGCAGTATTTTTGATAAAAGATTTCGATAATTTCTTTATGGACATAGGATTTACTTCAAAAGTTGAAGAAGAATTAGATAGAATCAGCCGAGGCGAAGTAAATAAACTTGATGTGATTAAATCTTTTTATGAATCGTTAGATAAAATTGTAAATAAGGAGAAGCATCAAGCCTGGGCTGAAATCTTTAGTTAATAGGATTCAGCCGAATGTTTTTTAAAGGTTTTACAGGCATAGGTAAAATAACACGAACAGGACATTCTCCTAGTCCGGTTTATTTTCGATTTGTTAATGCCGACGTTGCTCTAACGCAAGGCGTTAATTTTTTCTTACCTTCCTACGGAAATTCAGACGATCATGAAAATCTCAGGAGAATCGTTGCTCCAACAACGGGAGATGTGGCAGGAAGGATAAGTCTGATTTTAGCTGAAAACATGGCAGATATTTGGTATCAATTGGCTTATACTGCAGAAGAATTCCTTTTAGAGCTATATTTTGGAAATAAAAGAAAAAGATCATTTGCAAATACAAAAATAGAATCTTTGACTTTTGATTGTAGAGGTGGAGAATTGGTATCGGTTAACTTTGATACTGTAAGCAAATCTTATGTTCAAGAAGAAAGTGATATAAGTTATATTTCTACTTTTGGAAAATATAATCAAAAACTTGTTGATTGGACGAAAGTTGGAATGGATGGATTTAAACCATCTATTGATATTTTATCATTTTCATATACAATAAAAAACAATTTATTAAGTATAAAAACGGCACAATCTTTACTTCCATCACATATTAATAGAGCTATACAAGAAGTAAGTGGAAATATTACATTAGTGGACGTTATGCTTCCAGATTATGCTACAGATCCATATGAAATTAAAGTTAACGAAATAACTTTTAGAGTAGAAGATGTTCTTTCCGTCACGCATGATATCGTTAACCACTGGTCTTACAGGACTCCCCTTTCCGCTGACATGATTATGACAACTCTTGATTGGACGAGAGTGGATAAAGTCCAACAGAGCGTTCCCACGCCTTGACATTTCTGGTTGACGGTGTATAATAATGTTGGAGATTTGGCTAGCCATCCAAAGGAGAGGTTATGTCTCAAAACGAAATTTTTTATGAGAAGTACAGGCCATGGCAGCTTGCTCACGTCATCGGTCAAGACGCTGTTGTGAAAATTTTGCAAAAATCTTGTGAGAAAGAGTTCTTTCATCATTCATATCTTCTTTCAGGGAAATATGGTACTGGAAAAACTAGTGTGGCAAGAATAATAGCTAATCTTTTAACGTGTGAAAATAGAACAAATGGAAGTTCAAATATATGTGGAAAATGTTCTGCCTGTACTGGTATTAAAGAAGGTTCTTCGGTAGATATCTACGAACTTGATGGAGCTTCTAATAGTAAAATAGAAAACACTAGATCTATAATTGAAAACAGTAAGTATTCTCCGGTACAATTTAAGTATAAAGTTTATATTATAGACGAATGTCATCGTTTAAGTAATGCGGCAATGACTTCCCTTTTAAAAACTCTTGAGGAACCTCCTTCCACATCGGTATTTATTCTTTGTACAACGGATTTTGAGAAAGTTCCTAAAGAAATAGTTTCAAGATGTCAACGACTGAATTTTAAACCCGTTGCTCCCGCTGTTATCTCCAACTATCTAAGTAAATTGTTTGCTTCTAAAAAAGTAGAGATAGATCAACAGGCTTTAGATAGTATTTCAATTGTTTGCAAGGGAAGCGTTAGGGATGCTTTGGAGATTGCCCAAGAATTGATTGTGACTGCATCGGGACCAATTCACGAGAAAGATGTTGCAGATCTTTTGGGATTTGCTGGAAGGGATGAAATTTATAGCATTGTTTCCGCCATGTCTGATGCAGATTTGATAAGATCTTTTGATTTTTTGGAGCAAATATTAATTTCTGGAATTGACGCTCGTCTAATATGTGAAGAGATGTCAATAATTTTTCGGAATATAATGATAAGTAAGATATCATCGAAATATATACAAGATATGACTAAAACAGAACAAAAATTTATTGAAGAAATAAAAGGAAAGATATCAATGCCGAATTTGATATCATTTCTTTCATATTTTGAGGAAGCAGAAAGGGCTTTTGGTGTTAATTTAAACAACAGATGGGTTTTGGAAGCTGTTGTTGTTAAAATAATAGACAAACAATCTGGAAAATAAAAGAAAATATACAGATTCCATTTCCCCTCAATCAAGAGGGTGTATGGAATGGAGAAAAAACAAAAAACAAAAAAGCAGAAAACTAGCAAACAAGAAGTAAAAATAAGAACGAGATCGCCTGAAAATGCTGAATATATTAAAAAGTTAGATAATTTTGCTCTTAAATTGCAAAAAAATCCGAAAGATGAAGAATGTTTTAATGCAATTCATGTGGCTTTACATAAGTATATCATTGGACAAGCGTTTCATAGATTCATTATTCGAGGTCATGATGGGAAGGACTTGTATCAAGAAGCTTTGATAGTGCTTTGGCAAAAAGCGATACCAAGTTTTGACGCATCTAGAGGTATGTCTTTTTTAAGTTTTGCCAAAATGTGTATTAATAGACATTTGATTACTATTTTGAATTCAGCTTTAAATAGAAAAAAAGATATACCAATGAATCGTTCGATCTCGCTTGATGAAATTTTTGGAAACGAAGATGAAGACAATAATTGTAGCCTATCTAACGTGTTAGAAGATCCGAATGACTTTCTTAAAGACATATGTTTTTCAGAAGATAAGGAGAAAACAGTAGAAACTCTTCGAGAAATGCTTAGTCCTTTTGAGTCTATGGTGTTATATTACTATCTGGAAGGCATGTCATATAAGGAAATGTCGAAGAATATATCAAAAGTCCTTGATCGTCATTGCAACGAGAAATCTGTTGACAATGCCCTTTTAAGAATTAGAAGAAAAGCAATCGAAATTCTTGGAGATACCGTTTTACCGATGTTTGATAGCGAATGTAACGAAAAAGTTATTGAAGAAGATCTCTAATTGATATTTTTCGACAATTTAGATGGGAGAATCAATGAAAGCAAAGATGAAAGTTGAAAGATTGCTGTCTACGGTTGATAAAGGAATGGTTGCTTTATTGACCGTTGTTGATGACGATTCCTCTCTTTCCGATTTTGGACGTTTTGCAGTTATTAAAAACAAGATAGGTGTAAAGACTGTTACAGGGAAGGCTTCTTCGTATTGCCTTCTTTCACTTCAGGCAGGAGAAGAGATTGTTTCTGAAGGTTGTTATGCTATTTCTATGCCTAAACTTCGAAGCATGTTGGCTTCTTTGCCGAAAGAAGATATGGTCGAATTTGAATTTCAGGAAAAGAAAACGGATACATCTATAGGTAATTTGGCATTTTCATCTGGTAATACAAATTGGAAGATGCCATGTTCTTATCCAAATGTTATCGCTGATGTTAATATAGATGAAGGAGATTTTTGTCTTTCTATTGAGAAGGATATAATTCTTGACGCAGTATCTTCCATTTCTTTTGCTGGTAATATTTTTGACGCTTCTTTCACCACATCGAATATTTGTATCAGTCTTATTGATAAAAATGTTTTGTTTGGAGCTACGGATGATATTCGGTGCGCTGCTGTTAAATCTCCTTCTACGAATATTGTAAATGCCCAAAGATTTTTGATTCCAATTATATTTCTTTCTAAGATTCTGAAAACTTTTGATAAGAATGAGATAAAAGTTTTTTCAGGTAAGGGGTTTGTCCGATTTAGTCAAGAAGAACATTCTGTAAAGATTTCTTTGCCAGATGGTGCGGATATAAACAGATTTCCTAATTTTGAAGCCATTGTTTTGAAAGATCATCCATTCAAACTGAAGGTTATGACATCAAAGTTTAAGAGTATTGTTTCAGCTTGCCATGACATGAATCCTGAAGAGTTTTTGATGAAAATAGATGATAATGCCGTTCATTTTTATGCTTATTGCAATAAAGATGGAATGTCTTATCATTCTTCTTTGCCTTATACGGGCGATAAGGTCAATGTCTCTGTCGGAGTTTGCTCACTTTTCCTTCTAGAATATCTTAAAAAGGTAAAAGAAGAGGTGATACAGCTAGAATTTCCACAAAAAGATGGAAAACCTAAATATATTGAAATTCAGGATAATGTTGGTGGATTTTATCTATTAAAATCATTAATTGATATGGTTCATACTCCTCCTGAGAGCATACAAGTAAATGGATAAAGAAAAGATTATACTCATATTTGGAGATCCATTCTACAGAAATAGAATAAGATCTGATATTCTCAAAAAAATTGGGAATAAAGTTTCTTTAGTACTTTATGAAACTCCAGATATTGATGTATTGTATAGAGAATTACTTGCAGACTCTCTTTTTGATAATTTCAAAGTAGTAAGAATATCAGATTTTTCTTTTAAGAAAGGAATGTCTGATGTTTTTTCTAAATTTTCTACATCTCCATCTTCTATAACTATTATCATTGAAGGATCGGATGTAATAGAAGGTAAATCTATTTCCAAAAAGATTAGAGAAGTTGTCAAAGAAGATATTTTAAAAGAGTATTTTTTAGATAAATGTAAAAAATCTAAAGATGTAATTGATTTTATACTTTCATATTCCTCCGAAAATAGAATAAAAATAGATAAACAAACAGCTTCTACGTTAGTTGATTTGTGTGGAATGGATTTGTCTATTATTCATAAAGAACTTGAGAAATTATATATATTATTTGGATCAGAAACTATAACTAAAAAAGATGTTTTAACATTTATTGATCCAATCTCTGAGGAAAAGTCTTTTGTAGATTTTTATGTATCTATTATGACTGGAGATATGAATGAAACTCTTGTTAATTCTAGAGAAATAATAGAAAATATGGGACATGAAGCTATTTTTTCTAGTTTGATGAAAATATCGGAATTATTACTTATTTTTGCATATTTTAATGGAAACAAGGAAAGTGTTGCCCATTTTGTAAAGAAAAGTCGTGATCAAATAAAAAACAAATTTTCTGGTTTTTTGAAGAGCGGATCTATTGAGAGTGTAGAAAAATCACCTCAAATATCTGATTTTATGCTAAGAGTAGTAGAAAAATTGTATAATAGAATAGGTGATAAAAAAAGAGCCATGGATCTATTTGCTAAATGTTACGATTCGTTTGTGAAATTTAGACTAACATCAAATCAGAGCCTGGCTTCAGCGCAAATAGATGAAATTATTTGTGCTATATCCAGGAGGTAGAATATGGCTGTTGTAGGGATAGACCAATCTTTAACAGGAACCGGCTTGGCTGAACTCACAAACGATGGGGTGTTGAAAAGAAATGTTTTGGTTAAAACTGGAAAGCTTGTTGGTATCGAAAGATTAGACCTAATAACCAAAACTGTTATTTCATTTTGCGAAGAAGTTGATGAACGATTTGTTATCTCTAGAGAAGGGTATTCTTTTGCTTCTAAAGGAAGATCGGTATTCAATCTTGGAGAATTAGGAGGTTGTATTGATTTAAGTTTATTCAGATCAACCATGCCCAATCTGATTTCATATTATGTTTTACCTCCAACTGTTGTTAAAAAGTTTTGTTTAGGTTCTGGATCTGTAAAGAAGGATAGCGGATACCTTTTGAAAGTATATAATAAGTTTGGAAAAGAGTTTCCTGATGATAATCAGGCAGACGCTTTTATGATAGCAACAACTTTGTTAGCTTTTATGAAAGCTTCATGTATACAAAAAGGACAATTAAATGGATTTGATCATGAAGTTTATTTCAATTCACTAAGCGTTATTGAAAAGGAGGCTTTGCTTTCTTCTTCGATGTCTTTAAAGGATTCTGGATTAACTAAAGCAACAATGAAAAAATTAGATCATATAACTTTTGCTGATTTTGCAAGTAAAGGATTGAAAGAACATCTTGCTTTTAATCGGGGGACAAAAACGTGATAGGGAAAAATGAAGATTCTATTCAGGCGATTCAAGCCATTCTTGGACGAACTCATAAAGGTCGAATAATACGAGAAAAGGCTTTGCCAGCAGTTCGGGCTTGGAAAAACGTTATTGATACTGAGTATTCAAAAACAGAATGTAAAAATTGTGGTTTGATATTAAAATCAAATTATTTTGTTGATGGATGTTTGAATTGTCAATCAACGGATGTTGAACCTGTTAAGTTGTAGGAGACGAAAATGGCAGCAAAACAAATTCAAAGTGCAGGATATGGATCAAAAAGTGACGCTTATCACAATCAGTTTTTGAATACTGGAGATATTTTGGCATCGGCACTTAGAAAAACTCTCAGTGATAAGAATATTGCCGTAGCTTCTAAAAAAGAAGTTATCGAAGAAGATGAACCAAAATCAAAAGATCTTTCTGTAATAGAAAAGGTTGGAAAGGAGTTTACAAATCGAGCTGTAGAAATTCTCAAAGATGTAAGAGAAGATCTTATTGCTCTATTTCAGGAATTTTCCACGGAAGATTTATTGCCACAACGTATAGAAAACATGATAAGGAAAACTGAGGAAATAGGATATGCACTTGGTATAGAACTTGAACCTTTTGATCCTTTAAAGAATATGTCTGGATTAAAATCTGGAGAAGCTTTGGAAAATGCAGAAAAAGTTGTGGCTAATACTTTAAATCATTATAAGTTGTTTTCTATTAGTTCTATTAAGACGTATATGGGAAATGGTGGTCCAACAATTGAATTGCATGTTTTTGGTGAACAGAATGGAATGGGATTTGAAGTTAGTGGTTCTGTTGCTGCACATACGGATTTCAACGGCAATGAGGCTATTGATTACGTTTACTCTCCAGAAGGCGGTTTGATGACTATAAAAGCCAGATCACAGGGTATGTGGGAAGATGTCTCGGATTCGTTTGCTGTAGCTTGTAAAGTAAAGAGATATAAGCTTGGAGAAACCGTTCCAGACTCCCATTCTGCTTTTTTAGGAGAAAAAATAATTGCTGAAGGGAAGGAAAAATTAATAACTGCATTGAAAATTAATAAAGACGAAGTTAAATTTGGAAAGTGTAGAGTTTTTTCTACAAGAAGGGAAACAATCGATTTAATAAGAAATATAGTAAGGATAAATAAAACATAAATTGAAAATGGGTGCAGTAATATGGATCTTACGGCAACAAAAAATATAACAGCCAGAGAGTGTCAAAGAAGACTCTTTATTGATAGTCTATACAAAGAACTCGACAAGGTTGCAGCATCTGTTGATAAAAGTAACTCTAAATTAATTGCTAGAGCTAATAAATATCTTTTTGAAGACGGGTTGCCAAAGGATGCATGTGTCGATATGCTTATTATGGAAGGATTCGATGATACAAAATCCAGAAAGTGTGTCGAAGCTGCTGTAGCGCTTGTGAAAGATGATAATGAAACTCCTTCAAGTAAATATGATTATTGTTTTGAAGATCATCGTGGAAGAACATTTACTGGGAAGGAATTGGGAAATCTAATCGAAGCGTCGTCTGATGAAGAAGCTCTTAATTTAGTTAAGGAAACGCTCGCTTCTTTCGATCCTCCTGTTAGTTTAATAAATATCCAAAAAATTGGATAACATAGGGAGGGAATCATGTCTAAAAGTCCCTCTCCACATGCTCTAACTATTATGAGGCTCATAAATAACGCTTCAGAACTTTCCGTTAAACACCATGAATATGCTTTAGCTAGAGATGTAATAAGAGCAACAAAAAAAGTTTGTGCGGAACTCGGTTTTGATATTGACAATGACGTTTTTGAGTATATATTAGGAGCTATAGGAGTTAAGCCTCCCGTTGCCATGAGAGAAGAATTCGATCATTTCGCTTCAATGATAATGAAAATAGATAAAGAATTAGATAGAAAACCACTGGCAAGCGATTGGAAAAATTATGGAAAATCACATAGAAATTAAACTCCCTCCAACCAATAATGCAGAAATAACTAAAGTTGTGGCAGATGATAAGGCTCTTGAGCGTTTTCTTGCTGCCCAAATTAGTTTGAATCAAGAAGGGGTTTATTTTGAGCATAGCTGTCCTATTTGCAATTCGTCTATCCGAAAAGACGCTGAAGAAAAGTGGTTGACCAATAGAAATGCTGATGAAATAAAAGATTTTCTGAAAGAAAAAGGCGAACCCACTTCTATTACTGTGATTAAAAATCACATGGAGTTCCATATTGATCAAAGTTATGTGGAACTTCGAAAAAGAGAATATATCAATAAAATTCTCACTCTTTCTCAGTGCAGTATAGACACATTGAGTAGAGTTGAAACGGCTCTTTGTTCTATTAATGAAAGAATCTTTTCTATTGGAGCTGTGGAAGATCCCGAAATTTCTCCAGCAGGTTTACAGAAAATGAAGGCCGAAGAAACGTGCAAGTTAGTTACTGCGATGACCAAATTACTTGAGTTACGTGCAAATTTGATGGGAGAAATGAAAAATAGTGGTGACCTTTTATCCATCCGTCAGGAAGATTTTGCAAAGATATTTTCTGAAATTCTTGAAGAATTCAAAACAGATGAGGCTAGAAAAATAGTCAATAAGATACTTGAAAAATTTGTAGCTTTAGCTAAGAAAAAATAGGAGAATAACAATGAACGAAGAAAAAGCAGCAGAAGTTGTTTCTCAACCAGTGGAAAATCCCCCCGTCGCATCGCAAGAAGAAAAACCCGTTGCTACTGTTTTGGAGGTTCAAAATAAAAAAGAAGAAAAAGAAGAAAATCAATCTTCTTCCGGAATAACAATTGATGGAAAAGATTATAAGTATCTTAAAAAGAATAAATATGATCAAGTAAGACAACAATTTACCAAAACGTTTGTTTTACAGCATAAACACAATAAAAATAAGATTGTTGAACTTCGTGCCGCATCTGCCGCTCATGCATGTAAATTGATTCATTGGAAGCCAAATCAAGTTAAACTTCTTGCCGTTAAAGAAGATGAAAGTGTAGATATTTTAGACAATATTCATGAAGCTTACACTAAATCTCTATCTGATATAGCTTCCCATGCTTCTCATTTATAATTGAAGGAATATATTTTGTT
>Ga0172364_10000981_pt1 | contig 21301 bp, 19 predicted proteins | sample LakKivSesite10cm_FD_114545 | JGI IMG/M metagenome (GOLD analysis project Ga0172364, IMG submission 114545) | Sediment microbial communities from Lake Kivu, Rwanda - Sediment site 10cm | ecosystem: Environmental > Aquatic > Freshwater > Lake > Sediment | place: Rwanda: Western Province, Lake... | reverse complement strand
CTCTCAGAAAAATAGCATAAAATTGCTTCATTGCTTCTATGAATCAATATAGAACTAACTAAAAAATATCTCCCTCTTTCGCATTAAATTATTTTATATGTTATCGTCGTTGTCTTCTTGAAGTGCCTTTATCAAACTTTTTCTTTCGGAAATAATCATTTTTTTCACCCCCTAAAATAATCCTTATTTTTATTAGTAATTTTTAAAAGAACAGAGTAATACTAAAATTATAAATTTTTAATAAAAAAGTCAATAGAGATAAAGAATGAGCCAGAGGTGGGAATTGAACCCACAGCCTACGCATTACGAGTGCGTTGCTCTGCCATTGAGCTACTCTGGCTTTTATATTTTTAAAAAACTGAGCGAGTGAGGGGAATCGAACCCCCATTTAAACCTTGGGAAGGTTCCGTACTGCCATTATACTACACTCGCTTAAATATCATTAATAATTAAAAAAATTTTTAATTTTATCCAGCAAACTTGAAGAAAAATTGGAAGAAGTTGTTGCTTGGGCTGGTTGATTTTCTTCGCTGGGCAAAACTACGACTGCTTGTTCTCCTTCTTTGACATAACCCTCGGCTCTTATTTTTTCTTCCCAGTAACTTTCTTGACCGGCCTGATAAATTCCGGATTCCATTTTTTTCTTTTTTTCTTCTGCCTCTTTAATTTGTTCTTCCAAGGATTGAATCTTTTCTTTTAATTCGGCGCTTTTTTTGCTGATTTTTATATTAGAAATAACCAGAAAACTAATCAAAAATAGCATCAAAAGCGCAATCGAAATCTCAAAAAAAATCCCCTCTCTAAATTTTTTCTTTTTTGGTTTTTTTGCTATCATTAATTATATAAAATGAAAAAAAATAAAATTTTAAAAACAATCTGGATGGTTTTAATCTCGTTGGTAATCTTAAGCACTGTCTTATTTTTGGTTGCTCCTCTTTTTTAAATTAAACTTTTCTTTGTGGTTGTCAAATTCTAATTATTTTGCTTGATTCTTTTTTTGAGAAAAATCATCATTAAAACAAACTGAAAAATAGTGGAGACAGTAACAGCTAAAGACAAACCCAAAACAGAAATATTTTCAATTCCTTTTAAAGAAAAAATATTTGCTAAAAAGCCCTTAAAAAGACTATCAAATTTTAAAAACCAGGTTAAAAAATAAGCTAAAATAATATTCAAGCCCATTGAAATTAAAGAAATCAAAGTGGGCGTTTTTGTATCTTGGAAAGAAAAAAAAGCTCGAAAAATTAGGGGAATCAGAGAGGAAGCAAAAATACTAAGAGAAAACAAACCGAGGCAGCCTTCAGTTAATCTGGCAGCTTCTAAAGAAAAATTACCATGTCTCAGCAAAATATTAACAATCAGGTTTCTAAAAAAGAAAATCAAAATGCTGGCTGGTAAGACAAAATAAAGAATCTGTTTGAAGGCTAAGTAAAATTTTTCAATAAATTTTTCTTTTTGGTCTTCGGCCCAATTTTTCGCCAGAGCTGGAAAAGCAGCTATGGCTACCGAAACTCCAACAATACCGATGGGAAAATATTGAATATTGTTGGCGAAATTAAAAATAGCAATTGAGCCAGTAGCTAAGGTTGAGGCTATGGCATTAATAAAAATTAAATTCAGCTGTTGACTAGCAACTCCAAAAGTCCGCGGAATCATCAAGACGAAGACTCTTTTGAGTCTGGAATCTTTGAAATTAAAAATTGGCTTTAAAGAAAAACCACAATTCAAAACCGAAGGAATCTGAATAGCAAAATGCGAAAAAGCTCCCAAGATTACTCCCAAAGCCACTCCTAAAACTCCGAATCGTGGTTGCAAAAACAAAATGCCGAAAATTATTCCCAAATTATAAAGAAGCGGACAAAGGCTATAAACCAAAAAACGATTGAAATACTGCAAAACGCCAGACAAAATAGCGCTCAAACCAAAAAAAATAGGACTCAAAAGCATCAATCCGGTTAAAGAAATGGTCAAGTCTTTTTGAGTTAAACTAAAGCCAGGAGCAATTATTCTGACCAACTGGGGAGTTAAAATAAAAAGCAAAAGACTTAAAGAAATCAGTAAAACCAAAAAAACATTAAGAGAATTTGAAGTAAATTCCCAAGCTTCTTTTTCGTTTTTGGAAAAATATTCGGAAAATAAGGGCAAAAAAGCAACTGAAATTCCGCCCATAATTAAAACATTGTAAACAAAGTCCGGTATTTTAAAAGCGGCAAAATAAACATCTAACTCGGGACTGGCTCCAAAAGTTCTGGCCAGCAACCAATCTCTGATTATTCCCAAAAAACGGCTGAAAAGAGCCGAGAAAGTCAAAATAATGGCTGCCCGGCCAACTGTTTTTGTCTGATGATTGAAAAAATTCAAATTCATAACTCAAGATTATTTTACTCTATTTGCTCTTTTTTGGTAATAGGACGATATTTTTAAGACTTGACAAAAGGCTTTTTTAATAATAGAATAAGAATATCCCTAGTAAGTCGGGTGATCGCCTTCTTTCTTTTTGGAAAGGAGGAGGAAAGTCCGAACACCTACTTCCTGGATTTTTCCGGGATTTAAAAAGATAGAGGGTAATACCCTCCGGCTATAAATCTCTTTTAGAGATTAAGGCTCGAGGTGCGAACAGAGACGTTTTTTGTCGAAAGACAAGAAACGCCCCGTTTTAAGGGGCGAGTTCTTAGGGCAACCTAAGAAGTGAAACGGCTAAATCCTTATCGGGTGCAAGAGCAAAACAAAGGCCCTATGTTTGATGATAGAGCTTTTGTAGAAAGTAGTTCGCTTGAGCTTTGGCGAAAGCCAAAGCCCAGACAAATGGTCACCGTTCGTTCTGAAAGGAACGAATACAGAATTCGGCTTATAGACTTGCTAGGGATTTTTTATTTTTCAAAACTTAAAACCGCGGACGTAAGTCCGCGGATGGAAGTTTCTTCCTGCTGGTAAGCAGGACTCTCGGCGAAGCCGAGAGAGAAAAAGAAGATACCCATGGGCGTTAGCCCATGGAGATTCATTTAGAGTAATTTTTGATTTTTAGACAAATCATCCAGAGTTTCGTTAACTAATTTATCAGCTTCTTTATTTTTTCCTCGAGAAATAATTTTAAAATTAATTTTTTTAAAATCCAGTTTTAAATTCCAAATTTCAATAAAAAGAGATTGAATTTTCGGTTCTAAAATTTTATATTTACCTCCTAACTGGTTGACCAGTAATTCGGAATCAGACCTTACTTCAATCTCAGTTACCTTGGCTAAGTTTTTGCCAAAAACTGCCTTGAATTTCTGAAGAGCAAAAATAACTGCCTGATATTCAGCTTCATTATTGGTCAGATTATCTCCTAAATATTGAGAATATTTTTTAAAAGCCTCTCCTTTTTCATTGCAAAAAATAACTCCCGCAGCTGACTGACCAGGATTTCCTCTTGAACCTCCGTCTGTATAAATAATAACTTTTTTCATAATACAATAGCGAAACTTTGATATATCAAGCCTATGGCTTGCTATAGATTTCTATAAAATAATTAATTAAACATTCCTTAAATTTTTCTAAATTCTCATTTCTCAATCGAAAACCAGAAGCTTGGGAATGACCACCGAAGGTTATCAGATAATCTTTGCATTTTTTCATCAAAATCACGCTGTCTATACCAGTTGGCGTTCTGACTGTGCCTACACTTTCCTCTGCCAGTTTTTTGAAAACGAAAACTGGTTTTTTGGTTTTTTGGACCAAAAAAGAGGCCACCGAAGATAAAAGACCCAAATCCCAATCTTTTTCTCCGGCAAAAATAACCGGTTCTTTTTGCTTAGAAATTAATTCCGAAATCTCTTCAATAATTTGTTTTATCTTTTCTTTTCTCTGTTCGTTTTTCTCACTTAATTTGAAAATAATTTCTTTGGCTTCTTCTAAAGAGGGGGTGGTGAAAAGTTTAAAAGAAATCGGAAGGTTATTTTCAATGTCACGAACGTTTAAAATAGATATAATTTTAGAAATTTTTTGGACCAGCGGATAATTTTTGAAAAAAGCTGTTTCAAAAAAGGCTCTAATTCCCGGTCGCCAAGAATCCTTCAAGGAAAATAATCCTTCCGAAATAAACTTTTTATTATCTCCAGTTTGCGGCATCATGTCTGCTATAGTACCTATGGCAACCAATTCTAAAAAACTTTTCCTTAAATTGTAACTCATTCTGTCTTTGAGTAGAGTTTCGGAAAGTTTGAAGACAATGCCGACGGCAGCCAAATCTCGAGCTCCCGATTGGTCATCTTTTTGTTTCGGGTCGACAACAATATCAGCTTCCGGAAGCTCATCAATAACTTCGTGGTGGTCAACAACTATGACATCAAATCCTATTTTCTTAGCTAATTTTATTTCTTCGAAATTAGAGATACCGCAATCGACAGTAATAAATAAAGCTGGAGAAAATTCTTTTAAAAGCTCCAGTCCCTTTTGAGAAATTCCATAGCCCTCTATTTCCCTATCTGGAAAATAAACGGCGGAAAATTTTCCACCTAAAGTTTGAATTGTCTCACTCAAAACAATAACCGAGGTTACTCCATCCAAATCAGCATCTCCATAGAGAATAATTTTTTCTTTTTTTTCAATTGCTTTTAAAATTCTTTCGGCTGCTTTTTCCAGATTCTTAATCATTGCCCATTTTACTAATCTACTCTTACTCCACGAAAAAGACAGCGATTTCCGTGGTAAATCAGGCAAATTAGTGACCAAAATAAATTGAATTTAATTTGCAAATTTTTAAATTTTAATTATTCAAAGCTTCTATTCCCGGTAATTTTTCACCCGCTAAAAATTCCAACATCGCCCCACCGCCAGTGGAAAGAAAGTCAAATTTTTCTTCAAGGTGGAATTTCTTTACAGCAGCAATCGTATCTCCACCGCCAGCCACCTTAAAAGCAGAGTAGTTTCTGATAATGGCTTCGGCAATTTCTTTGGTGCCAGAAGAGAATCTTTCGTCTTCATACATTCCCATCGGTCCATTCCAAAAGATTGTTTTTGCTTCTTTAATAATTCGTTTAAAAACGTCTATTGTTTCCGGCCCGATATCAAAAATTTCTTCTTCTTTTTTTAGTGTTCCCACGCCTCCGATTCTTGAATAACCTTCGGTCACATTTTTCAAGGCCATTGCGCCGTCAATCGGTAAATGAATTTTAGAAGAAGTAAAATCGATTTCATCAATCACCTTATCATCAGGCGCGTGACGACCAAGAATAATTTGCTTTTTAATCAAAACTACTTCTCCTAATTTGCTCCCCAAAAGAATATGGTCGGCAATTTTAATAAAATGTAAAAGAGTCTTGGCTTTCGTTTCTATTTTTACCCCACCAATAATGATGACCAAGGGCGGAGTGAATCCTTTCAATATTTGAGAAAGAACAACTATTTCCTTTTCCAGCAAAAAGCCGGCGGCGGAAGGCAGAAAACGAGGAATTTGCCAAACGGAAGCGTGCTTCCGGTGACTTACAGCAAATCCTTCGTTGATAAATATCTCTCCCAAATCAGCCAGTTCTCGACCGAATTTTTCATCGTTTTCTTTTTCTTCTTTGTAGAACCTGACATTTTCCAAAAGCATCACTTCACCATCTTTCATTTTTTCTATTTCTGTTTTTATCCTTTCTCCCCGACAATCCGGCAGAAATTTTACTCTTTTAGTTAATAATTCACTTAATCTTAAACTTACCGGCTTAAGACTGACTGGTTTTTCTTCTGAATCCGAACAATGGCTTATTAAAATAACTTTGGCTCCCTTTTCCATTAAATATTTAATTGTCGGTAGAGTATTTTTGATTCGATAATCATCTAAAATCTCTCCCTTATCGGAGAAAGAAACATTAAAGTCACACCTGACCAAAACTTTTTTCCCTTTATAATCAAAGTCAATTATTTTTTTCATTTATTTTTTGAGATGTTTTTTTTAATAGTTTTTTCTAAGACCTTTTTTAAATCAGTTAAATTGACTTCTTTTTTATGTTTGAGTTTTTCTTCGTTTTTTTTCGGCGCCGAAAAAGAAAGAGGAGCAATTTTTTCTAACTCGTCCAACGAAATAGTTTCTTTCGGTTTTTCTGCTTCTTCTTTAATTGCCTTTTCTGATTTTTCTTCTAAGACTTTCTTTAAACAGGTTTTGCAGTAAACTGGCCTTTTGCCATCGGGCGGAAAAACAACCTTGGTCCACTTACCGCAAACATTACATTGAGCGTCGTACAAAATTGGCTGAGAAGATTTTTTAATTTCTGGCCCAAAATCTGTTATCTCAGCCCAACGTTCGATTTTCTCTTCAATGATTTCTCTTTTGAGACCATATCTTTCTCTTGAGGCTTTAATAATTTTTTCGCGGTTAGATTGTTCCGGCTTAGAAAAAGGAGGCAGAGTTTCAGCTGAAAAGGGTCGGCTGACTACACCGCTGATTATCATTTTCAAATAAATATTATATTTTGACAAATTAACTAAATCTTGAGCTAAGAATTCCGGCGAAAATTCTTTTTCCAAAAACTCGGCATCTTCAGCTCCAATCCTGAAGGTTATCATTGTGCCAACATTACCAAAAACCGCATCTCTAACTTTGGTGCTTCGGCCAGCAGCTGTCATTTCTTCCAACTGGGCAATATATTGGTGAGCCAAAGTTAAGTTGAGTCGATATTTCCTGGCTTCAGATAAAATGTTGGCAAAGGCTTCGGTGGCAAAATTCTGAAATTCGTCAACGTATAGATAAAAGTCTCTTCTCTCTTCCTCAAGAACATCAACCCTGGACATGGCCGCCAATTGTAGCTTAGTGATTAAAAGAGCCCCCAATAATCTAGAATTATCCTCGCCAACCTTTCCTTTAGATAAATTGGCAATTAATATTTTGCCGTTATCCATTACTTCTCGCATATCAATTTTAGATTTTACTTGACCGATAATATTTCGAATCAAGGGGTTAGAAATAAATTGTCCTACTTTGTTTTGAATAGCAGCTGTGGCTTCGACTTCCAATCGCTGGGTATAACGGGCAAATTCGTGAATCCAGAAAGATTTGACCATTGGATCGGTGATTCGTTCAACTACTTTTTTCCGATAGTCAGCATCGGCCAGCATTCGATTTACCCCCAAAAGAGTGGAATTGGGATATTCCAAAAGAGCCAAGATGGCATTGTTCAAAATATATTCCATTCGCGCCGACCAAACATCAGGCCAGATTTTTTTGAAAACCCCCATTAGACCAGAGGCTACCAGGTGCCGATGTTCTATGACTACCTTTTCCATCACATTGAAAGAAATCGGAAAGTCTAAATCGGCCGGATTGAAATAAACAACGTCATTAATTCTTTTGGCTGGAATATAATCTAATAAACTTTCAGCTACTTCACCGTGAGGATCAATAAAAGCAATTCCTCGGTCAGCCAAAATGTCTTGAATGGCCATATTTTTTAAAAGTTCACTCTTGCCCATACCTGTCTTTCCAACAAGATAAATATGCCGCCTTCGGTCGTCAGCTTTTATACCAAATTTCTTCCGTTCGTTTCTAAAAGTGGTTACTCCTAAAAAAGTTATTTCATCTCGGGTAGGTATTTTTATCATAACTTTCTAATCTATATATTTATCATATTTCATCTCTCACTCGATTGGCAAATCAGCGGGTGGCCCGCCCTTTTTGGCTTCGGCCCTGGGAACAGCTGGCAGAGGGGACACTCGCCAACCTGGAAAATGAATCAAAGAAGCTATCTCTTCAACATTTAAAATAAATGTCCCAAATTTCCAATTTTCAAATCGCGGAAAGGTCGGATTCATCCTTTCCAGATAGCGTCTTAAGATTCGTCTTTTTCTGACAAAAGTTCTCCGAGCGTCAAGGGCAGAAAAAGGAGGACGACTATAAATCTTGGTAATTGTTTTTCCCAAAGGAACCAAGGAATTTAAATTTTGAGTGGCATAGTTTCCAAAAAAAGAAAAAGGTAATCTTAATTTTACCTTTTGGCCAACTCCTCTTTTGTACCATAAAATAAACCGAATGCTGCAAGAAAAAGCGGGTTTGGAAATTTTTCTTTCTACTCCTTTTAATATTATTTTTTCTCCTTCGGTCAGTCTTAATTCGGCCGGAAAAACCTCGACCTTGGCTGGTTCTTTTTGTGGGGGACCGCTGACTAAGATTTGGAAGGCTTCGGAGAGAATTGATTTTGGTTTTGGTTTTTCTGGCCGCTTAGCCAGTTTATTCATCAATTCTTTGCCTTCATTTAAAAACGGCTCTGCCCATTTTTGAGCAATTGGCGTCATCTGAAACTGAAGCCAGAGTTGTTCTCCGGTAGTTATTTTATTTAAGGCTTCGAAAAGAGCATTGACTGGGTCAACTCTTTTTTCTTCAATGCTGATTGTTTCTCCTGAAGGTTCGAAATCTTCGTAGGTTTTGATGGGATAAGGATTGGATTTTGCTAATTTGTAATCAACACCGAAAAGATCCCAGTCGGTCTGTAAAACAGTCGGTAAAAAAGTTTTAGTATAATCATCAACCACTCTTATTTCAGTATCCGGATATTGAGAGTAGATATTGGCTTCGACAATATCTCGCCTTACTTTTGGGCATCTAAAATAAAAATGGATATCGCCTTCTACTGAAATTATCTCTACTTGAAATCCCAAACAGATTTTGCCATCCCACCACTTTTCCCAAAAGTTTGGCGGGTCCCAAAAAGCTTGCCAAATTCCAGCAAAAACATTCTCCATCGATTTAATAGGCTTTAAGTTTTCTTTAGGAATTTTTATCTCTAACAAAATCGGATTAGACTCTTTTTTCAAAAAAAGTTCTGTCCGCCAAAAACGCCAAAAATAAGTAAACGGCCTCCAGAGAAAAATGGGCAAAAGAATAAAAAACCAATTTTTAAAAAATGAAATTACCGGAGAAAAATAGACAAAAACTGACTTGAAATCAATAAGTCTTAAAAAACCCAAGAGAACTTTCGAAGTTTCGTTATCCATTTTAAATTTCTCTAATAGTGTATCTTCCTTGGGAATCTTTAGCGAAATATTGTCTGTTGTTTAAATTCAAAAAAACAGTATTTTCTTTAATCATTCTTTGCTCTAAAACCCTCTTTAAAATCTCCTCTCTGGTCAAAGGTTTCTTTTCTTCTTTTAATATTTTAACAATAATATCTCTGACTTGACCAGGCTGATACCCCCATTCCGACAAGGCGTAAATGCCCCGGCCTATTAAAACAAATCTTGAATCTCTGATTAGTTCATTGTGAACGGTTTGTAAGTGGCTTCCCGCAATAAGCTGGGAAACCTGACTGAAATGTAAGGGTTTTTCTATCTTTTTGAAAACTAAATAAGCTTTATCTCTTATTCTTTTGGGATTAATCTCTGGCCAAGCGCTTAGGCCGTAAAATCCTTCTTCATTTTTTTGAATGTCCTTGGCAATTTCTAAATAAGAAACCAAAGCCTTGTTTGTTGAAGAGAAAATCTGATTGATTTCTGTTAATGACAAGGGCTTATTATTCTTTTGAAGTTTTACCGAGAGAGACTTAATGGTTTCTTTGGCTGAATCAAAAGCCTTGGACGAAGTAAACCAAACTGGATAGAATTCATTATTTCCAGCCCATCTTTGAAAGTTATTACCGAGGTTCAGCAAAAAGAAAACTTCATTTTTTGATTTTTCCCCACCTAACTCAGAAAGCGCTAAATCCTCTCGCCTCAAATCACCGAATTCTTTAAAATAACCTTCTAGGCAACTAAATAATTTCTGATAATTATCTAATTTTGGCTTTATTTTCTTGATAGCGGCTTCCTGGATTTGTCTCACCCTTTCTCGGCAAATTCCGAAATCTTCACCAATTTTTTCCAGAGTTTCTCTTTCTTTGCCGTCCAAACCAAAACGACGAGAAATAACTATTTTCTGTTTGTCTTTTAAATCAGAGATTAATTCTTTGGAAATTTTTTGATAATCAAAGTTAGTTTTTTTCATTTTGGTTTTTATTTAATTATTTTAAAAGCAAAAAGGTCAACCGTCTCCTCTTAGGAAAAATCCACTTCTAATTTTTAATCTTTTAAAACGCCGCTAAGTCTTTTTCTAATTTTTGAATCTCCGATTCGTAATTGATGGCTTCTGTTCCTAAACTATTCAAGTCTTTTTCAATTTCAACTACCGAATCTCCACTAGTCAATCCGCTAACCATTTCTTCCACTTTTTCTTCTTCGGTGCTAGTCGGAGTAGCTTCCCCTTTTTTTTCGGCTGGTGCAAAAGAAGATTCGGGCAAAAGAAAAATGGCAATGACAGCCATTACCAAAACTGCGAGTAAGGGCCAAATGATAAGACTTTTATTTGTTAGCATAATAATTAATTTTATGTTGAGGTTGCGTTTGGATTTTTTGGCAAAGCGTCTTTTAAAGCCTGTATGACATCCCTGACCAGATTACGGGTTTTCGATAATACATTCTCTCTTAAGTTTTGATGGTCATCTTTAAGCTGCCGGATAACTGTTTGAAAATTAGTCTTTAAGGTTTCTTCCGATTCAATTTCAACTATATAAACTTTGCTTTTTTGAACAACTATTTTTTCTCTCGCTTCTTCGATAGCTTGGCGAGCTTGATTAAGTTTTTGATAAAAACTGGTTAAATTGATTGTCGTTGTAGCAGTGGTTGTCGCCTGACTTATTTTTTTGGCCCGATTTTCTATTTTATCAAGCACCAAGGTCAAAGCATTGAGATAACCGTCATAACGATTGCAAAGATTTTCATTTAGTTTATTAATATTATCGGATAAATTTTGGGCCTGCGTCCTTTTTCTTTCATCTCTAATCTGCTGCAATTTTTCCTGAAAGGCCTCTTTTTTTGCTTGAATTCTTTCTTTTATTTCTTCTCTTAGCTGTTGAACCTCTTGCTGAAGTTCGAGCCGTCTGGCTTGAAATTCTTGTTGTCTTTCCTCTTTTATTTTTTGGAAATCTTGAATGTTATTATTTTGTAAAGTTAAGGCAGCCAAGACTCCATAGCTCAAAAAAAGCGAACTCAAAACTATAGATAAGATTATTTTTCTCTCAATCTTTTTTTGCATAAAAATTTTTTTGCTTCATTATTCGACCTTTTAGATTATTGATATAGCATAACAAGAAAGTAAAAAAGCGTCAATTGTTGAAAAAGTCTGGACAAATATTTTTAAAAAGTGCCGAACCAATATCGGCACTTTTTACTTTTTTCCTTAATGAAAGAACTGGCTCATCGATTTGCCTTCATAAATTTGCTTTATGACTGAAACCAAAAATGGAGCGACAGAAACTATTTCTATGGGGAGCTTCTCGCTAACCCTTCTCTTGATAGGAACAGTATCTGAAACTATGATTTTTTTTATTAAGGGATGGGAAAGTCTTTGAACGACCTTTCCGACAAACAAGCCATGAGTCGCAACGATAATCACTCGAGCGGCTTTTTTTTCTATTTTTCTGACAATACTACTCATTGTTCCACCAGTCAAAATTTCATCCGAGCAAATGATCACTGTTTTATTTTTAATAGCTCCTTTCACGGATTTAATTCTTACCCGTTCAGAAGAAATTCTTATTTTTTCTACGCTGCCCACTGCCACCTTCAGGGTCTGCCCAATTAACTCCGCTCTTTTCAAGGCATGCGAATCATCGGGCAAAACAATGGTATTTTTCTGGTCTATGTCTTGCTTTTGTAAATGCTCCAAAAGTAATTTTAAAACTTGAAAGTGGTCAACTCTACCTAGAGGTCCAAAAAATCCTTCTACCTGAGGAGCATGAAGGTCTATCACCATAGCGTGAGTCATACCAGCATTTTTAAAAGCCCCTATTTTAAGAGAAGCTGCAATTCCCATTCTTCCTTCTTTTTTATCTGAACGGGCATAACTGAAATAAGGCATAACCAAAACAGTTTCTCTGGCAAATGATTGATGGGCAGCATTGATAGTCAGAATAGTTTCCCATATTTGTCGATATAAAATTCGACTGGGAAGACTAGTAAATAAAATAAAGGTCCAGCAATCTCTGACCTCAGTAGGCAGTTTCACTTCAATACAATGATTGGGATAACCAATAATTTCCGGATAATCACATTTTATTTCCAAAAGCTGAGCAATTTTTTCTCCTAATTCTCGGTAATTGACGGCAATCAATCTTAATTTTTCCATTTTTTTTCGCTCCTTTCTTTTTTAATTTTCAAAAAGCTTGTGCTATCGAATATATTATGCCTAATTAATTTATTTTTGTCAAATTATAATTAGAGAGGGGTCGTTATTTCAACGACCCCTTTGGTTTTATCTTTTGTTATTTTTCAGGTTCTCCAGGCCAAGGACCAACAACGCCTTCTGCCGCCCATTCAATAGTAATTAGTTCTTCCATTGAAAGCCGAACGCCGGCTGGAACTCTTAATTTACCTTGACGGTCATAAATCGGCCCAGTGAAAGGACTGAAAGTATATTCTGGATCAGCCATTTCTTTTTGCAATTTGGCTACTAAATCAAAAACGCTAATCTTTCCAAAAAACGAATCTTCAATCACAAAGTTTTTCAACTGTTCTTGATAAACAGAATTAATCGGCATTCCAAAATCTGCTCCTAATTCTACTGCCTTTTCTTTCATTAGCCACCAGTAATCAACATTCTGGAGATTCTTGTTGTTATAGAAACCGGCGTAGACCTTGGCGAAAAAATCTAAATAAATTACTTCCCAGTGGACCAATTGCCCCGAAGCAATATGGTCTGGTGCGTATTTATACATCGGCGAATAGTGACCGAAGCTGGGCAGTCCATATTTATCTGCTACCTGAACTATAGTTTGAGAATCCTCGGTAAAGGCTAGTACATCTATCTTTTCTGAGATTAAGGACTCGGCCGCTTCTTTTGCTGCTTGGGGATTGTACCAAGCATTAATCCAACGAACATTAACTTCAGCTTTTGGATTGACTCTTCTTACTCCTAGAGTAAAAGCATCAATATGTCTTTTCACTTCCGGAATGGGAAAAGCTCCCACATAACCAATTTTATTTGTCTTGGTTAAAGCACCAGCAATTAATCCATCAAGATAATAAACCTGATGGAAATCGGCCATATAAGTGGCTAAGTTCGGTGCTCTTTTGAATCCGGAGCAGTGAAAAAATATTTTTGCCGGATAGCGTAAAGCGGCGTTCAATGTTCCGTCCATAAAACCGAAGCTGGTTGTCACTACAATGTCAACGTTGTCTTGATTAATTAACCGGTCAATCACGCCTTCTACTTCTCCTTCAGGCACTGCTTCAACATAAACTGTTTCTAACCAAGGATAGGTTTTTTCCAGAACTAATCTGGCTTGTTCATGAGCATTGCTCCAACCCAAGTCACCAATCGGTCCGACATAGATAAATCCTGCTTTGACTTTTTCAGCAGCTAGACAATTCAAAGTGAAAAATCCCAATACCAGAACCAAACAAAGGAAAATCACCAACCAACTCTTCAAATAATTATTTTTAAACATCTGAAGCACCTCCTAAGAATTAAAGAACTATTAATCTACGATAATCATTTTTGTTTTTTTGTCAAGCTTTTGGCATCACTCTCCTCTTTTGTAAGGCTGTCCTAGGACAGCTGGCGCGCCTATCCTTTTCTTGGAAGCGAAGCGGGCAACAATGATTAAAACAACGATTGGAAAAAGGTAGGGCAACGAATTCAGAATTTCTGGAGCAACCCAGTTTTGCAACCTGAAAGAAAGGTGATAAAGAGCGCCGAAAAGAAAAGCTCCAACCATACCCAGCAAAGGATTCCAAAAGGCAAAGATGGTCAAAGCTACAGCCAACCATCCCATACCAGCAGTCATTCCGGAAGCCCAGGCTGGCTGATAAGCAACAGAAAGATAACTACCGGCTAGACCTGCCAAAAGACCGCCCAGAAAAACACAAAGATAGCGAATTTTCCAAACATTAATTCCCATGACATCAGCCGCGGCCGGATTTTCGCCAACTGCCCGAATTGAAATACCTATTCTGGTTTTAAAAAGCAAGAACCAAAGTCCAAAAGCAATTAAAATTGACAAATGAACCAAACTGTTTTGATTGGTAAAAAGGATTGGACCCAAAATCGGAATTTTAGATAGATAGTCAATCTCAACTGAGGCAATGGTTGATTCTAAAATTTTCCCTTCCCAACCCCGTCCGAGAGTGCCAGAAATTCCTAAACCCAACATTGTTAAAGCCAGACCGGAAATAATTTGATTTACTCTTAAGGTAATGCTTAAAAAAGCGTGTAAAAGTGAAGCCAAGCCTGCGACTAAAGCACCAATCAATACTCCCAACCAAGGATTGGCCGTAAAAAAAGTGGTGCAAAAGGCAAAAAAAGCTCCCAAAATCATCATTCCTTCCACGCCCAGATTTAAGACACCAGAACGTTCGGCATAAATTTCTCCTAAAGTTGCTAACAAAATCGGAGTACCATAGGCCAAAGCACGGTTAAGAGTTGTCACAATCCAAAATTCTAAATCCATCAGTCTCATCTCCTTTCTTTTTCATTCTTTCTCTGAAAGGACAATTTGTAACTCGTCAATCTTTCGCTGGCAATGAGAGAAAAAAGAATCAACCCATTCAAAACATAAACCAATTGAAAAGGAATTCCCAAAGAAACTCTTAAAGCATCGCCACCTGATACTAAAGCGCCAAAGAAAAATGCGGTTAAAATCACAGCTAAAGGATTATTTCTAGCCAGCCAGGCAACAATAATGGCAGTATAGCCATAGCCTAAAGAAATATGGGAAGGATGGCGAAGCAAATGATGAATTCCGCTCACCTCACCCACACCGGCCAAACCGGCCAATCCTCCGGAAACAAACATTGCTAAAAGAGCAATCTTGAAATCGTTAATGCCTACCAATCTGGCTGTTCGAATACTGTTTCCCACTACCCTGATTTCATAACCCAAAGTTGTTCTGCTAATTAAGAGATAACAAATTAAAGCTATGATTATACCTATAATTAGAGTGGCATAAGGAATCCGGGTACTGCCAATTGTACCTAACCAAGCCGATTCTGGAAAAGTATCAGTGTAGGCAAAGCCTCTGGCTCCTTGTCCTTTCCAAGGTCCATGAATTAAATAAAGAACAATGTTGGCGGCGACGTAATTGAGCATCAAACTAGTGATAATTTCGTTAACTGCCAACTTGCTCCTCAAAACAGCGGCTACCAAAGCCCAAACCGCTCCACCCAAAAATCCGAAAGCAAACATAGCAATCAGTAAAAAGGGTGCTGGAATACCAGAAAACAAGGCAATCCAGCTGCCAAAAATAGCACCAAGCAGAATTTGTCCCTCGGCTCCAATATTCCAGACCGAAGCCTTAAAAGAAAAGGCTAAGCCAATTCCGGTTAACAAAAGCGGTATGGTTCTTTTAATAGTCTCAGAAATAGCGTACCAACTACCAAAAGCTCCTTTAAAAAATAATCGATAAGCTTCAACGGGTTTTATGTCATAGGTCAGAAAAATCAAACTGGCCGCCAATAAGGCAATCGCTAGAGCAAAAAAAGAAACTGAAAGAATGGCTCCTGCCGAAGGCAGGAGCCTTGGCTCTATGTTTAATTTAATTTTAAACACTGTTTTTCACCTCGCTTTCCAACTTTACTCCACCCATCATCAATCCTAGGTCAGTTCTATCTTTTTCAGTCCAGCCTTCTTCTTTTCCTTTTTTTCGGCCGATTATTTCGCCTCTAAAAATAACTAAAATAGTATCAGCCAAAACTAAAATCTCGTCCAAATCTCCAGAAATCAACAAAATTCCGGCGCCTTTTTGCTGCATTTCCAAGAAAAGCTGAAAAATCGTTTCCGCGCCGCCAACATCAAGACCGGCGGTCGGATTAGAGGCAATAATCAGTTTTGGGTTTTGAACAAATTCCCGAGCCAAAATAACTCTCTGGCGATTACCGCCGGAAAGAAGGCGAACTGGCATCTGGGGTAAGGGTGGTAAAATATTATATGTATCAATCATCTGATGGGCATGTTCCAAAACAATATTCCAATCAAACCAAAGACCTTTGGCAAAGGGTAGTTTATTATAATCCCGCAGTCTAAAATTTTCAGCGATACTCATTAAACTGACCAAAGCGAATTGACGATCCTCAGGAATATAAGCGACGCCTTGTTGGGCAATTTCTCTGGGAGAAGAATTAGTTATATCTACCCCATTAATAGAAATTTTTCCCTTTCCAACTTGGCGTAATCCAATAATTGTTTCAGCCAATTCTCGCTGGCCATTGCCAGTCACTCCAGCCAAACCCACAATCTCGCCTTGGTGAACTTCAAAGGAAATATTCTTTAAAGCCATTAATCTTCGATCGCCCAGAGCATCAACTTCTTTCATTCTTAAAACAATCTCTCCTTTTTCAGTTAATTTTTCTTTCTTTTTAGAGAAAGAAAAGCTGATTTTTTGTCCAATCATTTTTTGGGCTAATTCCTCAATGGTCGTCTGGCAAGTAATCAGATTGCCAACCACTTTTCCTTTTCTTAAAATTGTTACTTGGTCGCTAATTTCCATTACTTCTTTTAATTTGTGAGTAATAAAAAGACAAGTCTTGTCTTCTTCTTTCATTTTTCGCAAAACCAAGAAAAGGTCGTTGACTTCTTTGGGTGTTAAAACCGAAGTTGGTTCGTCCCAAATAATAATTTCTGGTTGGCGGTAGAGAGCTTTCAGAATTTCAACGCATTGTTGCTCCGCGGCAGAAAGCTGCCAAATCTTGGCCGCCAAATCAATTTTTAATCCATACCTTTTGGACATTTCTTCGATTTTTTTTTGGATTTTCCTGACTGGTTCAAAAAAGGGAACTGAAGACAAACCCAAGATTATGTTTTCAATAACACTATTGGTTTCAACCAGTTTAAAGTTCTGGTGAACCATACCAATCCCTAACTCAATGGCTTTTTGGGGAGAACTAATCTGAACCGGTTTTCCTTTTATCAGAATTTTTCCTTCGTCCGGCTGATAAAGTCCGTAAAGAATATTCATTAAGGTCGTTTTACCGGCACCGTTTTCCCCTAAAATTGCCAGAATGGTTCCTTTTTCAACTTCAAAACTGATATAATCGTTGGCCAGAATATTCGGTGGGAATTTTTTACAAACTCCCTCAAAAGCAACAGCGATTTCTTTTCTTTTTTGCATCTCTCTCACCTCCTCCTTATTTTGTTTTCAAAGTGCTTTCTCTGGATTTTTTAAATTAAAAATCCAGACAACCAAATTCCCCTCCTTGAGTTTTTAAAAGATGAGTGGAATCCATTTGTCTGGGTTTTAGTCTGAAAAAATTTTCTCTGGAAAAATCTTTTTGATTCAACAAGAATCAAATATCTTTTCCACTCGTAGCCTCATGAGGTTTCCGGCCTCTTGGTAGAAACTCCTGAACCATATTATCAGGATTATACGAGCTCAATTTTAAAACTCCTGTTTAAAATATTATTGAAAAAGGAAGGTTCTTTGTCAAGTTAATTTAAATAATCTTTTTTCTTTTTATCCAATCAAAAAGGATGGGAGCTACTAAAAACAAGGAAGAATAGACGCCACAGATAATTCCAAAAATAAGAACTAAAGAAAAATATTTCAGAGTTTCGCCTCCTAAAAAGAAAATAAAAATCAAAGGAAAAAGGGTGGTCAAAGAAGTGCCGAGCTGACGACCCAAGGTTTGATTCAAGCTGTCGTTTACCACTTGGCCAAAATCAGCTAAATCCTTTCTGGAAGCGTTTTCCCGAATTCTATCAAAAGTGACCACCGTATTGTTGATTGAATAACCCAGTATTGTTAATAAAGCAACGATAACCGGAATGGTAAATTGGGCTCCGTAGAAATGACCAAAGATGGCAAGAATTCCTAAAGGAATTAAAATATCGTGCAAAAGAGAAAATAAAGATATCACTCCCAGCTGCCAAGAGTTAATCGGACGAGCAACCTTACCAAAAGCCACGGTAATATATAAAGCTATAGCTAAGGTCGCCAAAATAATAACCGACTTTGTTTTTCTTCTTAACTCTGAACTAATGGTTGGTCCAATCGATTCAAAACGCAGTTCTTTGATTTGGTATTCTTTTAACTGTTCCAAAACTTTTTGATGTTCTTCTTCCGACAGTTCCTTCATTCTCAAAATCATTCCCTTTTCACCGGCTGGCTGAACAGAGAATTCGCCCAAATCTAAACCGCTCAATTTTTCTCTGGTTATGGAATTTGCCGGCCTTTCGGCTTCAAATTCAATCTCTAAAATACTACCACCAGTCAAATCAATTCCTGCTTTCAAACCAAAAACTACTAGGGAAACAATACTACCGGCAAAAAGAATCGTAGAGAGAAAGTAATAGATTTTTCGATATTTAAGAAAATTAAAATTAATCATATTGAAATTTAATTTTTACCACAGCCATTTGATTTTTTCCAGTCTCGTCCCTTCAAAACTCTTTAAAAAGTTTCTAGTCACAGCAATAGCGGAAAACATAGAAACCAAAATTCCAATACTCAAGGTGAGGGCAAAACCTTTAATGAAACTAGTTCCCACACTAAATAAAATGGCCGCCACCAGTAAGGTGGTTAAGTTTCCATCTCTAATTGAAGGCCAAGCTCTTTTAAAACCTTCCTCTACGCTTTGGCTAAAATTTTTCCCCTCTCTCAATTCTTCTCTCATTCTGGAAAAAATTAAAACATTAGCATCAACCGCCATACCGATTGATAAAATAAAACCAGCAATCCCGGCTAAGGTTAAGGTAACTGAAATTATTTTAAATAAAGACAAAACGAAAATAACATAAATTGCCAAAGCCAAAGAGGCTATCAAACCTGGCAATCTATAAACCAAAATCATAAACAGAATTACTGTCAAAAAGCCGTAAAATCCGGCTTTTAATGATTTTTCTAAAGAAATTTTTCCCAAAATAGGCCCAACAGTTTCTTGAGAAATCAAACTTATCGGTACCGGCAACGCTCCAGCATTTAAATTCCTGGCTAAATCCTTGGCTTCTTGTAGGGTGAATTTTCCGGTAATTTGAGCCTTACCGCCAGAAATCTTTTCTTGAACAACCGGAGCAGAAATGGGAGTACCATCAAGATAAATGGCTAAAGACTTGCCAACGTTTTTAGCTGTTAACTCTTCAAATAGTTTTGCCCCTTCTTCGTTGAACTCCAAGCTAATCTGAGGTAAAGAAGTCACTTGACTAAAAACTACTGCAGCATTTTTTAAATATCTACCGTTCAATTGAGTAGGCTGAAAAGGGTCTTCTAAATCTTTTTCTGTTCCTCCGGCCTCAAGTGTCTTTTTATTTTTTTCTACAATTTCTTGGTAATTTTCTTTTTGCTCTCTGAATTCCAAAAAGGGAGTTTTGCCGATTTGTTTTATTGCTTCAGCTGGATCAATCACACCGGCCATTTCTACAATTAATTTTTCCCCTTGTATCTGAACGACTGGCTCGCTAACTCCAAATAAGTTAACTCTTTTTTCAATTACATCTTTTAAACCTTCCATTGCTTCTCCTCTTTCGGCTTCTTCAATGTTTGTCAAATCTGCCTGGTAAATCAAATGAGTACCGCCTTGCAGGTCTAGCCCCAATTTAAAAGGCACTTCCGGCAGAAGTTTCAAAAATTTTGGATAAACAAAATTGGCGGCAAAAAAAGTCAAAACTAGAATAGTTGTGATGGCAATATAGCTTTTTTTCGTTTGTAGCATGGCTACATTCTAATACAGCTTTTTAAAAAATACAACTCTCCATTGATATAATTTTGGCGGCTTTTTCATCTAAGTCGGAATTTTATTTCTGTGACCACAGGAATTTTTCTATTATTTCAATGTCTTTTAAATCTTTTTCTCGACCGCTCAGTTTCTTCCACTCAAGAACTCTTTCCAGTTTTACAAAAGGAAGCCCATCAATAATTTCCGCTTCTCTAATGAGCTGTTTAATATTCCACTGACCTGGTTTCCAATCTTTCCAGAGTTCGATTTTTCCCTTCTCCAAATAAGGGCAATCGGGGTAAAGACCATCATGGAGTGCTATTTTTAATAGCCAGTCTTTATTTTTGCATTCATCCCACAAATCTTCGGTCACAATTATATCTATGTCGTGGCAATCTCTTAATCCTTTGATTCCCAACGGCGCACTACCAAATAAAGCATATTTGCCTATTGGCAATTTTAGTTCTTTCACTTTTTGGAATAAATCGCTATTTTTCATATTATTTCCCGCAACATTTCTTGATCTACCTGTCCGCAGGGATTATTTGAATCTTTGCCACTCGGTTCTTCTACTCTTCCGTTTATTTTCAACCATTACAAGTTCATCAAAAATCCCGTCAAGAAGCTGATAATTTTTTGCCTCTTCCAAATTAACCCATGCGAATTGATCATTTTCTTCTTCCTGTAGTTTAATCTCTCCTGAAACATAATCTGCTACACAAGAAATTACCAACGACGGACTGCCATCAGAATGAACCGTTGCCAGGCTGGTTACGTATTCGATGTTGTCTATATCAATTCCGACTTCTTCTTTTATTTCTCTTCGCAATGTTCTTTCAAGGACGTTATACCAGTAGAATTCCGTATCTTTCGGCAGTTTCAGATAATCATTCGTTTCCATCTTTCCGCCTGGCACTGTCCACATTCCTGGAAATCTTCTCTTGTTTGGTGATCGCCTCGTGATTAAATACTTTCCATCTTTCACAATAATGGCGGTGATTGCTACTTCGTGGAGATATTGATTATTCGTTTCCATAAGCTTATTTTACCAATTCTTATTTCCCATGGCACCTCTTATATTTTTTCCCCGAACCGCAAGGGCAAGGGTCATTTCTTCCCGGTTTCGCTGATTGGCCTTTGGCGTCAAAAGTTATTTCTGCTGGTTTTGAAACAATTTCTTCTTTGGGAGAAATTTTTAAATTTAAGATAGCAGCAGCAACAGCCGATTCCATTTGAGAAAGTAATTTTTTAAACATTTTGTGGCCCTCGCTTTTGTACTCTACTAAAGGATCTCTCTGGCCATAGGCTCTTAACTTAACCGAATCTCTCAAATAATCCATATTTTCTAAATGGTCTATCCAAAACTCATCCAGAACTTTTAGGGTAATAAATTTTCCTACCTGCCAAAAACGCTCCTCGCCTATTTCTTTTTCTTTTTTCTCATAATCTTCTTGAGAAAAACCGGCGGCTAAAAACATATTCAAAATATCTTCTTTTATTTTCTGAGGCGAAGCTTCCAAGATTTCTTTTCTTCTTTTGTAAATAAACTCTCGGTGTTTATTCATTACATTATCGTATTCCAAGAGATTCTTTCTGGCATCAAAATTGAATCCCTCCACTTTTGATTGGGCATCTTCAATGGCTCGGGAAACCAAATTCATTTCAATGGGCAAAT
>Ga0172364_10000980_pt1 | contig 21321 bp, 14 predicted proteins | sample LakKivSesite10cm_FD_114545 | JGI IMG/M metagenome (GOLD analysis project Ga0172364, IMG submission 114545) | Sediment microbial communities from Lake Kivu, Rwanda - Sediment site 10cm | ecosystem: Environmental > Aquatic > Freshwater > Lake > Sediment | place: Rwanda: Western Province, Lake... | reverse complement strand
TGCGAAGCCGGGGGAGAAAACAATCAATATGGTGACACCGACGGTGACAACGACTGCGAGGGGGATATTACCAAGAACATAATCAGGCAGAATCTCATTTATAACGGGGCAAATCGGGGAGGTATTGTTCTCTATCACGCAGGGGGCGTGAAGATTTGGGATAATATTGTCTACAATACAAGTGGTCCGGGTGTGTTTCTAGCCAAAGAGGGTAAGTTCTGCCCAGACGTTGAACTTCGTGGGAATATCTTTGACCCAAAATAGGAATACGAAGAAGAGAACATGACTGACCCAGTTGGTGTCAATACGACCGCACAGAACAAAGTGCATAAGCACTGGGGCCCTTCCTTCGACGAAGCGAAGGTCTGGTTGCGAAGATTCCCATATCCATACAAGGCAGCCATAGCTATCTGCAGTGACATTGATGGCACCACGACGCTGGAGCGGTTCCTTGCCATTCAGGAGTTTCTAAACACCAGGCGGGACACTCTGATAGGGCCGGGCATCGGTCTGGAAATTGGCAATAGCTTTTTCCCATATACACCCGACGACAGCTTTGCCTACTTCTCCAGCCGACCAGCAGACCGCGAGGTGATCGAAACTCTGATTAAGGCTGGCTATGTTGACTGCATGCACTCCTATGGCGATGGTGCTCGCTTACGGAGTGATGCACTGCGAGCGTTGGAGGAGCTCGAACGCAGCGGATGCAAACTGGATGTGTGGGTAGACCACGCCCGGGCACCATCCAATTTTGGCAAAGATGTGACGCCAGGGCTGGGTGATGTGGTAGGGTCGCCCATCTACCACGCTGATGCCACCCTGGCCTATGGGATTAAATTCATCTGGAAGGGGCGAACGAGCAGCATCGTGGGGCACGGCGTGCCCTTCACCTGCGGCTCCTTCATGCGGCTGTTCGATCGGGCTTACCTTGGCTGCTCTGTCTTCAATATCATCAGAGAATTGGCCAAGACTGCTCTGGCCTGCGCCGGCAATCGTCGCTTCGCCATTCATTGCCACAATCAACTCTTGCGCGTTGCTGGCCTCCAGGATGGTCAGCACGTCTACGAGTTCAAACGTTGCAACAATTACTGGCGTGGATTATCGTACGGACATGACTGCGCCGGCTTAGCCTACGTCATTCGGCATAAGACACTGGCGGATTTGATCGCCGCTGAGGGGTACATGGTGATCTACACGCACTTGGGCGTTGGCCTCGATCGCCCGCCGCTTATCCCCCTGGAGACCCAGACCGCTCTGCAAGGCCTCGCTGAGGCGTACCGTGCGGGCGACATCTACGTAACTACCACCTCGCGGCTCCTCAACTACTACCTGAACCATCGTTATTTGCAGTGGTCGCACGAAGTTGATAATGAGGGCTGGACGCGAATTACAGTCCACAGCATGGTTGACCCGCTCTTCGGCCCTCGTAAGCCGACTTTAGAGGAATTGCAAGGGATCACCTTTTATGTCCCAGACCGGCATCGCGCTTTGCTTTACCTGAACGGACATCTCGTGCCTGGTATCGTGCGCAACCCAGCCGATTGCATTGGCCGGGAAAGCATCTCGATCCCGCGCACACACCTGACCTATCCGCTGACGATGTCACAACGCACATCGTTCCCTATGCTCAGGCCGGTGGAGGCTATATAATGACGCCTATCCGCCTGCTGCATCTGCTGAACACTTTGGAGGACGCTTCCATCAATCGGTTTGTGCTGAACCTTGCCCAGGGGCTGGATCAGAAGCGTTACCAATTGCACATCGGTTGCTTATACGAGGGTGGGCCGTTGGCCGACGAACTGACGAGAGCTGGGGCCAGCGTGGTTAACTTTGAGATGCAGGGATACCGCGACCTAGGAGTCGTCAGCAGAGTCTATCGCTACATCCGTTGCCACGACGTCCAAGTGGTCCACACGCACATCCTGCGGGCCGATCTGGTGGGCTGGCTCACATCTCGTCTCGCAGGTAGCCACTACTTGTTTGCCACCAAGCATAATCTAGGATATGCCGCAGGTCAAGAGAAACGAGCCGTCCGTAATCTCCTGTATTATGTGAGCCTATACATGCCAGATGTCATCATTACTGTCAGTGACCGTCTGCGTCAGCGGCTGGTATGCCTGCCGGGCCTGAGTGACGGGCGGGTGTTTACCATCCAATACGGTATTGACGCCGGCCATTATTTCATGCCTGAGGCACGGAGCGCCTGTCGCCGTGAGTTGGGCGCTTCTGACGAGATAGACCTGATCGGCTATCTAGGACGGCTGGTGGCTGGCAAAGGTCTCGAAACCCTGATCCAGGCCATGCCTGCCATCCTGCAGATGCATCCTCAAGCCCGATTGCTGCTAGCAGGAGAGGGACCATTGCGTAGCTCTCTGGTCAAATTGGCGTACGACACCGGTATCGCCCCTGCTGTGTTCTTTACAGGCTTCCGGGCCGATGTGCCCCGACTGCTGGCAGCCCTGGACCTCGTCGTGCTCCCTTCATTGACGGAAGGATTGCCATTGAGCTTGCTAGAGGCTATGGCCGCCGGCAAGCCAGTTGTGGCCACTCCTGTTGGTGGAGTTGTGGAACTGATCGAGGATGAAGTCACTGGTCTCCTGGTCCCACCGAGCGACCCGGCAGTGCTAGCTATGGCCATCCTTAGGCTGCTGGAAGACAAGAAACTGGCCAGGCGGGTTGGACTTCAAGCCCGATTCCAGACAGCGAGCCGTTTCAGCTTGCAGCGGATGGTTCAGGCCTACGATGCAGTGTATCAGACCTGGCTGGGCTAGGTTCCCGTTTGGATGTGTCCTGAACGGGCTTCAGCAAGGCAGAGGCTGTTGAGATGTCTATTTCAGAGGGTGGTACGAGCAAGTGAAACAACCCTTGCATATCTTAATGATTACTCATCATCGGCGCTTCAAGAACCAGGCTCGTGCCTACTCGATGGCCAAGCATCTGATGGAGCGAGGGCATGATGTCACGCTGATGGTAATTGCCGATTGTAGTCGGCTGGGGATTGTCGAAACCGATTGGGATGGCGTCCGGACCGTGGAGACGCCTGATCTCTTGTGGGGCAAGCTCAGATCGGGATGGGATCTGTGGAATACGTTCAATCGGATTCTCTACTTACATCGGGACAATCGCCCATATGATTTGGTTCATTGTTTCGAAACCCGTCCGGCTACGATCTATCCAGTTCTTCATTATCTACGTCGCCGCCAGGTACCTTGGATAACTGATTGGGTAGACTGGTGGGGACGAGGGGGCATCATTGACGAATTGCGTCCTGGCTGGTATCGGGCCCTATTCGGCGGCATTGAGACCTATTACGAAGAGGCTTTTCGTGCCCGAGCCGACGGACTAATAGTGATCTCCACAGCCCTGGCGAAGCGCGCCATAGGGTTAGGTGTTCAACCGGAACGCATTTGCCACGTGCCAAACGGCACGTGGCCTGAGCTTTTCAGTGTGCCAGACAGTGCAACCTGCCGCCGCAAGGTGGAGCTTGGTGTGACTGGGCCGATTATCGGTTATTCTAGCCTGGACACACATTTTGATTTAGAACTGATGATTCAAGTATTGGCGCAGGTCGTACGCCAATATCCGGATGCCCACCTACTGATCACGGGCAATCCCTCCAAGACGATCTCTGAGTTAGCACAGGTCTACGGTGTGGGACAGAATTTGATCTTGACCGGCTTTCTCCCCTACGAGAAGCTGCCCTGGTACCTGGGATGTGCTGATTGTTTCGTGATGCCCTTCCCGGACAAGATATACAACGTTGGCCGCTGGCCGACTAAGGTCAATGACTATATGAGCGTTGGTCGCCCTACAGTGTCTAATCCAGTGGGTGACATCAAGACCTTGTTCAAACAGCACAGGGTTGGCCTGCTGGTCGAGTGGGACGCCGTTGATTTTGCTCAGAAGATCATCTATCTGATCGAGCATCCCGAGGTAGCTTGCAAGCTCGGCGAGAATGCCCGATGGACTGCTGTGACTGTATACGACTGGAAGATTCTGGTCCAGAAGCTCGAAGCCTTCTATGAACAGATACTGGGAACTGATCTATCTATGCCACAACGCGGAAAGGGGTAATGATCATGTCTTATTGGCAAGGCAAGAAGGTACTCGTCACTGGTGGGGCTTCCTTCATTGGCTCCCATCTGGTAGATGCCCTGGTAGAGCGAGGCGCTCAGGTGAGGGTAGTAGATAATTTGAGCAGCGGCAAGCTCGAGAATATCCAGGGCCACCTGGATGCCGGACGCATTGAGTTCCAGCAGGGAGACATGCGCGAGCTACCATTGGCGCGGCACATGATGAAGGATGTCAACGTAGTATTCCACTTGGCAGCCGACCATGGTGGACGTGGCTATGTGGACCTGCACCAGGCTGACTGCGCAACCAACCTGGCTCTGGATGGCATTGTCTTCATGGCCGCCTACGAAACCGGCGTGGACAAGGTCGTTTTTGCCTCGTCCGGATGCGTTTACCCCAATCACCTGCAGTGCAATCCCAACGAGATTCTCTATCTGCGCGAGAACCTGGTGCGACCACCTTATGATGCCGACAATACCTATGGCTGGGCCAAGCTGATGGGTGAGATCACCTTAAAGGCATACTACGAACAGCATGGCATGAAATCAGCCGCTTGCCGCTATTTCACCGTCTATGGCCCGCGAGGCGTCGAGAATCATGCTGTAATAGCCATGATCGCGCGGGCCTTCATCCGCCAGGATCCTTATGTGGTCTGGGGTACAGGCGAACAGGTGCGCAACTGGACCTACATTGACGACATTGTCGAAGGCACCCTTCTGGCGGCGGAAAAGATAGACGACGCCACGCCGGTGAACCTGGGCACAATGGAACGCATCCGGGTGGTGGATGCCGTTAAGGAAGTACTGCGCTACACCGGACACAAGGCCACATTGGAGTTCCATTCTGAGATGCCGACCGGTCCCTACAATCGTGTGGCTGATAACTCGCGCGCCAAGGAGGTCCTGGCTTGGGAGCCTAAGGTCAATTTCTGGGATGGCTTGCATCGGACGATTGACTGGTACTTTGCCAACAAGGACCGGGAGCAAGTCAAGACTACCCTGGCCCATATGTTGACTGAGCGCTAGCTCGAGCACAGAACTCTAGCAACTCATATGTGAAAGAGTGGGGGTGAAGCCCGTGTCTGCCAAAAACCAGGGATCATGCTTCAGAGTGGTGTCAGGGATAGCAGGGCTCGCTTTGATGGTCATCCTGACCCCTATAGTATCTCGTGAAGGCTGGCAAACGGTTGTTGGAAATGCAAGGTCCCTTGCGGCCCCCGTTCAAAGTGCAACTGCTAGCATCGCAATCAACGTGACTCAACCCGTGGGGCCGGTGAATAAGCTGCTTTTCGGCAACTATGTCATTGCTGTCGGAAGGGGTGCCGGCATTTTGGATGCCAACCACCAATTCTATCCCGAAGCGTTGCAGATGATTCAAGATCTGCAGCCCTCGATTCTGCGCTTTGGAGGTCAGCCCATCTTTGAGGATGGAATCGGGGATCCTCTGAGCCGGCGGCCGATGCGGTGTGGCTGGGAAGATTGGCACACCTATGATTATGGCATAGACGAACATATGGCGCTGCTCGAGGCCGTCGGAGCAGAGAGCCGGGCCATAATCTGCATCGGCTACCCCCACGCATTGGAGGATAGCGCCGACCCTAATTCGTGTATCACCTCATCCGTCACCATCAACCTGAGCCAGATGGTGAAACGAGCTATGGCCTGGGTAGCCTATACCAATGGTGACCCCGCCGCTACTACGGTGATTGGGGTGGACGATCAGGGCTTCGATTGGCAAACGGTCGGTTATTGGGCACAGCAAAGGGTGAACAACGGACACCCGGAACCATATAGCGTCAAATACTGGGAAATCGGTAATATCATCTATTTTTATCCTGACCATATTTCCCCTGAGAAATATGGTCAGGACTATCTTGTCTTTCAGGATGCCATGAAGCAGGTCGATCCCGGCATCGTAGTGGGTGCCTGCGCCATGCTCGAACCTTATGGCCATGCTACGTGGAATGTTCCGTTGCTTTCGGTGATCGGTCCACATGTAGACGCGCTGGTTCTACATTGCCAATACCCCAATGTAGTCTATGATCCCAGCTCGGGGCCAGCGATCATGGCAGGGGCTATGCAAGCCGATAACGATTTGGCGCAGCTTTGTCAGCTTCTGACCACCACCACAGACAGGGCCGACGATATCAGCCTGATCTTGGACGAGGTAGGGATTAACTACGATTATCAATACGAGGATGCGCAACCCATTCCATGGAATATGCTATTGGTGGGGGTATATGATGCAGATCTGACAGGTATGTTAGTGGAGAGGAGTGCAGATTACAGGCTTGAATTGGGTACCCGGCATTGGCTTCATGGCGCGGCGCCCACATGCGACATCCATTTTGACTGGGCTACGGGAGAACGCTTCAAGAGGCCTGACTACTATGCTTTGCAAATGTGGACACATCACTTTGGCGATGTTCTCGTCCAGAACACTGTGACTAGCGACACTTTTGACGTCTCTGAGGCATATGGCGACATAGGGCCGCTCCAGGATATTCCCTATCTTGCTGCCCACACGAGCATTGCCGGGGACAGGCTCTACCTTCTCGTGATTAACCGGCATTTGACGGACGATATTACAACTGCTATCCACATCAAGGGGTTCTTCCCTCAAGCAAATGCCCCAGTGTATACTCTAAATGGGCCCAGCGTGGAGTCCACCAACGAATATGGCCGCCATGACACAGTTGTGATTGCTAGCTCCGGCATTTCCGACGCTGCTCCTGATTTCACCTATGTTTTCCCAGCGCACTCTGTCACTGTTATCGAGCTCTCCACGACTGGCTACCGAGTTTACCTGCCCATGATCTTCAGGTGAAAGGCTGATCCAGGAGCACTGGTTGCTGAGGAGAGCCACGCGGCCCTATGTAGGCAGGCTGGGCTAGTCATTAGGGTGGCCGTTGGCTGTTAGTTGCCGTGGGTATGGTAAGTAATGACCAGCTTGGGACGCCACCCAATAGTGCGGTTCTGAGCGCTGGCAAACCGGAAGGAACTGCTGGAATATGTTGCGCGCAGCAGCACACCATTGTTCGCCAGGCTGCCGTTCACCCAGCCCTGAACAACGGCAGTGAGGTCAAAGTCATACCACCTACCGATGCTGCTTGTAGTCACGGTGCTCTCGGCAGAGGCGAGTCGGTCAGCGGTGGTGTCATTGCAACCAGGCTTGCTCCAATTGTTGCCATTTTGCGCCTGATCCCAGGTGGTCTGGCGGAGGTTCACGGTACGAGTGATGTAGTAAGTGCCCACGGTGATATTGGATCCGCTCCAGCCTATAGCGTAGAGTCGGAGGGTGGCCCGAGTGACGATGGCATTGGCAGGGATGAGCTTCAGGTCAAAGCGCAGTAGAGCGGCATACTGTTGTTTGTAACCGACCTGGAGTCGGTCTTCCCTATAGTAGTTGCTATTGGGCGCGTACTGATAGATGTAAGTATCTTCGCTGCCTGAGTAGCGGTTGCTTCCCTGCTGTAAGGTGATGGTGGTCTCTGTCCCTGCGGGTGTGGCGGAAGGAGCAGGCGTTGCTGTTCGCGTGGCGGTTGATGTAGGCGTATTCGTCGGCCTTGGCGTGTTGGTGGGCGTCGGCGTGACCGTGGGTGGTACCAGTGTTGGCGTGTTGGTGCGTGTCGGCGCGGCTATAGTTGGTGTAGCTTCCAATGTAGGAGTTGGCGTGGAAGTTGGTGGAACGGGCGTTGGTGTACTAGTTGGTTGGACGCCTCCAGCACGGTCATAAACTCCAATATCATATCCTGCTCCTTGAGGGCGGGGGTTACTGTCAAGATCCGTGGTTAACCCGATATCAATACCTGTATCAATGGCAGGACTGTTTAATTGAAGATGAAAGTCACCGGCCGATGGATTAACACTCTGGGGGTTTCCTTCAATAGAACCTTGTCCTTTGCTGGTTGCTAATTGATACTCGGAAACAGAATAACGCTTCCAGCTCTCCCTGATTTCATAGGCCTCACCCCATCCAGGATGGTAGAACAAATTGTGATTGTCTATGGCGAGGGAAGCAAAATCAATAAGGGATACTTCTCCACTGTCTTTGCTTTCGGCAAAAATATTCCCGCGGAGCTCAATCTCAGAGATATATTCAACCCCCGTGTTAAGCCATACGCTTGAGCCATTTGTGTTGTATATCGTATTTCCCCATATTTTAACCCCTCCCGCGTGATAGAGAACAATACCTCCCCGATTTGCCCCGTTATAAATGAGATTCTGCCTGATCATGTTCTTGGTAATATCCCCCTCGCAGTCGTTATCACCGTCGGTATCACCATATTGATTGTTTTCTCCCCCTGCTTCGCACTTCTTATCCCCTGGGCTTGGGATGGTCCAGCCATAATTAATGACATCAATCCCTCGTGTTCCCGTATCATGGATAATGTTGTTTTCAACTATGCTATCAAAGGTATTTTCCATCTCGATGCCGGATTCTCCACAATCATGGAGGTGATTACCCCTGATCGTATGCCTCCATTCCACGTTTCCGAACCCGTCGGTGTCAATACCCATCCCTCCGTACCCACCGTCAGTAATATGGTGGATATAATTGTTTTCGAAGAGGCAGTCATGAGTTCTGTGCATGCTCCAAAGCCCTCGGCTGGCGAAATGGTGGATATGATTGTTGCGGTAGATGTTATGATGGCTCACGTCATACAATTCCTTCACGCCATCCTCGGAACCCTTATGTTGGCTGCCGTCCACCTCGTTTCCTTCGAAAAGGTTGTAACTACCATAGATTTGAACCGCACCAATGATCTTGTTATTTCTAATAATCCAGTGATGTGTCCCTCCACACGTACCGTTGCAGCCCCAGGCATCAAGCTTGATAGTGTGGTAAGCGTTGCTGTCAAGGCGAAATCCGTCAATGATCCAGTATTGAGTTCCATCTTTATCAAGGATAGCAGGGCTTTCTCCCCCACTGACCGTCACCACTTCCCCGTCATAGTTAGTAAGAGTGATAGGGCCTCCTTCCCGTCCTGATTGATGAAATTGAACACTCTCATGATATATTCCACCCCTTACAGCAATAGAATCACCAGGATTTACATGGTCAACTGCATATTGTATTGACTTCCAAGGTCTATCTTCCGTCCCCGGATTGGAATCATCCCCATTGGGGGCTACATAATGAACATTTCCGGTAGAAAGTGCTGCGTTAAGTCCGAAAACCACGGCCAACGCCAGCAGGATAAGCAGCCCCCACCTGCTGGCCATCCTAAACTCGACCATTGTCCCCCCCTCGTCTGAGAATCCACGATGATTGTATCGGATTGACAGTGCCAAGATTCTTACCCGCTTGTGTTAAGAACAAAGCATCTTCCCGGCACTCGGATGTACCTCACTAATCGCACGGCGGTAGACGGCCAGCGTCTTACGGGCTACCGCGTCTGGAGAACATTCGGTAGCGACCTTTCGCTTGCCATTTGCGCCAAGTCGTTGGCGTAGCTCCTTGTCTCGCAGGAGACGCACAATCGCATCCGCCAGTGCCCTTTCATCATGTGGCGGCACAAGGTAACCAGTATGACCATCCTCAACCATCTCCGGAAGACTTCCCACTGCCGTAGCGACTACTGGCTTGGCGAATGTATATGCGATGGGAATGACACCACTTTGTGAAGCCTCGATGTAGGGCAGTACCACAATACTCGCTCGCCGGAACAATTCGGCGCGTTTATCGTGCGAAATGTATTCATTGTAGAGAATGAAACGTTCGGGATGGACTATCATCCGCCGATAACGGGCGAAATCCTCTCCCTGGCCGGCAATCACGATCCTCGCATCAGGCACCTGGGATGTGATCAACGGTTCCGCCCGAAGCAGGTATTCCAACCCTTTGTATTCCCAGATGCGGCCAAAAAACAGGATTAGATGACCGTCCTCCTGGACATGGCTCTGGGCCGTGTCGTCGCCCAGTGCGATGTGTGGGATGACATGGACAATCTCGCCAGGAATGCGCAACTTCTCAACAACAGCTTGCTTCAATTGCTCGCCGTGCACAATGACTTGATCGGCACGACGATAGCCCCAACTCGCGATCATTTGAGGCGTCTTTTGCATTTCCCTGTCACCGACGTGCTGACCGGGATCGTGAATCGTGAGCACCAAGGGATAGCGCTTCAACAGCGGCAACGCCAGGTTGAACCACAAATGCCGATGTTGGAAATGAACTACATCAGGATTAAAGGCCCTGATATGCTGCAGGATTTTGTAGATCATACAAATTTGCTGCGTTGGCTGGCGAAATCTAGGCTTGTGAAAGGGGTAGAAATCCACCGCCTGATCCAGCCTGGACAAATGAGGAGTGGCTTCCTGGTAAGGAAGCAACAACAACACCCCTGCCTCGCGAGTGAGAGCACTGGCCAGCCGAATACAATACTCTCCAAAATCGAAGGAAAGGAATGCCACCTTCATCCATCTACCTCAAGAGGCGTCCCTCTATCTGAGGGCACTGATATCGGTCCCCGCGATCGCTGACAGCCATCTTCCACACGTTGAAGCAAGAAGCCATGATGTTCGAGCCAACGAACACTTATTTGCAAGCCGGCATCTAAATCAAATTTGGGACTATAGCCAAGCATATCTTGTGCTTTTGATATGAGGTAAAGTGCGTGTCGGTTGTACAAATTCAGCTCTGCCAAGGCAGGGGTTGTGTTGACTGATTTCTTGGCTTGTTTTATCACCCTTGCCACCACATCGTACCTCATATATCCTTTCATGATAGAATCACGAAAATGATTTAGAAGGTAGCTGCCCAATGACCTGACCGGCTCCATGACAACAGATTTGAGCTTTGACTTGGCTGGGTGCATTTCATTAAGCTCTGGCAATCCCAGAGCCGCGTTAAACTTCTGGAAGTATTGGTTCCAGGTTATCGGTTCAGGTCCATTGACATTGAACGCTTCGCCAACCGCGTTCTCATGCCTGGCAGCCAGCAGGATGGCAGAGACGAGATCATCAATATAGATCAGATTACAGATGCCCTCACCATAATCTTTGAATATGCCCCAATTGCCAGATTGGAACCGTTCAGCAAATCCAATAGTCCACGTTGCGCCAAACGGGCCATAAACTATCGAAGGCCTGAGCACAGTAACTGGCAAACCCTTCTCACAGTACTCCCAGCATAGTTTTTCCGCTTCAATCTTGGAGTCGCCGTATTCGTTCCCCGTGTACTGATAGGGAAAAGTCTCATCAACCTTCCCGCTCACATTTCCATATACTTCGGCTGTACTTAGATGGACAAAGCGCTCAACCCCTAGTCTTAGAGCAACCTCCAGCAGATTCTTTGTGCCTTGAATAATAACGTCCCCTTCTCCAACAGCACAGTGAATTACGGAAGTCGCCCCAGCCATGGCCTGGACGATTTGTTCTTTGTCCATGATATCACAAAGGACCATTTCAACCGGGAATCGGGCAATACGCGCAGCACTAGACCATCGCTTTATTCCAGCACGTACATGTCCAGAACGACTCAAATACAGTGTTTCAACAACCCGCCCACCGATAAACCCTGTCGCCCCAGTTACGAAAACCGTCTTCTCATTTGCCATCGGGCGCCCCCAATGTTTCATACCAGGGCATTCTGAACCTTGTAGCAGTCTTGTAGCACTCTTCAATCAGTGCAATTGAAGGTATTACCTCACTGGCTGGAACTAGAGGTTTTTCGTGCCTGCTGATAACATCCAGGAAATTGGCCACCATTTTATGCGCGAAATCATTATAGTCTTTCTCTTTGGACTTCAGTTTGATCGTTTCCGTCTTACCAGATTTCGATGTAATGGGTACAACCCACCAGTCCTCAACGCCATTTTCAATCACCCCTAGCTCGCCGCTTATGATGTATTTATTTTGTAGATTGCTCAGCCAGCTCAGTTTGACCTCAATAGCACAGCCATTGTACTCAAGGCTGATATGTGCAACTGCTTCAGGCCCTCCGAAGGAATCGTTTTCGGAAGATATTGGCTTTGGTCTACCTCCCAACCACCAGCATATTGCATCTAGTACATGGGCGCCTCTGTCCAGCAACACGCCCTTGCGGGAGGTCTTCGTATTAAAGTAGAATCCGGAAGCGGTCGGCCAATCGAACCTCCAACCCTCGAAATATTTGAGCGATAGAGGATTCCCGATGGCTCCATTCGAAAGCAACTCTTTTATTTTTGAATAGGCGGGAAACAACCTTCGAGTATTATTTACAGAAATCGTAACCCCATATCTTTTGGCTTGCGCCACCATCTCATTGGCTTCAGCCACCGACTCAGCCAAGGGCTTCTCGCATAATACATGGGCCCCAGCCGCAAGGAAATCCATAGAGATTGGATGATGCAGGTGATGTGGTACTGCGATAATAACACCATCAACCTTGTTCAAGACTTCTCGATAGTCACACAGGTAGTTGGGAACATTGAATGCAGAGGCTACCTCTTGCACTCTCGCCTGGTTGCTATCTACCAAGACTAGCCTCTCTAAAACCGATGGGCGCCTGGCAATGGCTGGCAGATAATATGATTCAGCAATTGCGCCGCAGCCAATTATTGCTATTCTGGGAGCGTTACCCGGTGACATTTGCGTTCTTGCCCTCCATAGTCACGCCGATTAGTGCCTAGCAAGTTGCTCCACTTACCACCTTGCTCGGTCAAACTGTACTGACTACCCAAACTGAACGGTGCTAACATTGGCCTCTGAACTTCCCTTTCTCATCGGCAGAGGCCTGAGACATAACCGAGTGCCTCGAGAACCTGGCACTGCCGCTTGAAGCGAGCTGCCGGATTGGTTGCTACAAGCATCAAAGCTAGCCTTGGCAGTGCCCAGCCAGTCCGCTTAAGCATTAGGCCCGCACGACGGAGAAAGGGAAGAGGCTGGTCAGCGGGGTTCACTATGATGGCGCTGGACAACCCCTGCCAATACCAATACTGTCTGGACCAACTTTTGGTTAATCTCGAAGCGGGGATGTGGTGGCCCACTACGATCTCGGGATGATACACAGAACAAAACCCCCACGAATCTAATTGTTGTCGCAGATAGGTGTCTGCACTTCCTAGCAACGTATTCCCTTTCCTTCCCAGGTCTTCCCTAAGTCCCCCTGCTGCCTGCAACAGCTCGCTTGGGTATGCTGCATTGCCTATCGTCAACCATTGTCGTGCATTTAGGATTATCGGGACATCGGCATAGTGAAAGATAGCAAAGCAACTAAGCATCTCGTCCGAGAGCCAATCCGGCCGTGGTGCCTCCCAAATCGGTAAGCATCGGCCACCCAAGCAGCCTGGACTTGGCACAAATGTCTCGAAAGTATCGAGGAACTTTGCCAGCCAATCCGGATACGCAACTGCATCATCATCGAGGAAGGCTATGTATGCCCCTTGTGCATTGCGCCAACCTGTGTTACGCGCTCGCGAAACACCGACGATGGGCTCGTAGCAGTAGCGCAAATTGGGTCTGTCAGAGAACTCGCCGACCACCTCTTGGGTATTGTCCGTTGAAGCATTGTCAACGACAATGATCTCGTATAGCTCCTGGGGCAGAGTCTGAGCAACTAAGCTCGTAAGAGCCTTGCGCAGATAGGATGCGCGGTTGCGCGTTGCCACAACCGCTGATATCCGGACGCTCATGCAGCGATCTCCTCTCGTGACTGATTTGCCGGCATTCGCCCGGCAGGGTTAATAGTACTCAGTCTGCACTTCCTCTCCTGAGATGCACACTTGACAGGGTTTGTGCCAGCTTCTTGGCGAGTTCCTTGCGGTCATACTCCTCTATGCCCGCGGTGTTCACCTGCAAAGGAGACCCCATCTCGCGCCTGCGGTATACAGTCAACACGGCCTGTTGTATCGCCTCCACATCGTAGGGTGGGACTGTGATCCCCAGTTCGTGTTGTTCGACCAGACTCTGAGCAGCGCCACGGCAACTGAGGAGTAGAATTGGTGGACCACCGACTGCCCAGTATTCGTAGATCTTGCCCGGAATCAGGGTAGAGAAGCCCTCATAATTGATGGCGAGCAGCAGGTCAGCCACCTTCATAAAACGGATAAACTCGTCGCAGGGGAGATGTCCCACTTCCTTGACAACACTGGATAAGCCCATGTTTGCTACCATGCACCTGTATGTTTCCGGCAAGTGACCTGTAAAAGCCACAGTTAGCTTCGCTGCCAGGTCTGGATGTTGTTGCCGAATGCGACAGAGAGCCTGAAGGAACGCCTCCGGACTGCGTTTCCAATCCTCTGCCTCGCTCAGAAGTCCGGCATGCACAATGGTGAAGTGTGAGTCCCGAGGCCTATCAGCAGTCTGTTTCAGGATTGCATAGTCGTCCAGATCGCAGCCATTGGGGATGAAGATGAACTTGCCTTTGGGCTCCCTGGGATACCGGGCCACAAACGCGTTCTTGCTCCACTCTGTCACCAGGATAACTCTGTCGGCGGTCTTCACTGCCCACTTTTCCAGCCGTCGCTCGATCCAGCGGTTAAGCCAGGGCTTCGAGCGATGCCAGGGAGTGTCAATCCAATCGTCTCGGAAGTCCAGGAGCAAGGGCTTGCCTGTCAGCCGTTTCAAGACCGCGCCGATAAGGGCCACCGAGTGCGGAGGGCAGGTGGCAAAGATGACCTCAATACCTTCTTTCCTGACAACCTGCTGTCCTAGCCTCAGAGCAAAGGGCAGCCAGGTGATGTGTTCGTCCGGCAGCAGAAGATAGCGATTTGCCCGGCGACGTGTGGAACTCAGGAAGTTCACGACTATGGCTGCCAGCCAGTTCTTGCGTCTCGCCTCTCTGCCCCTTTCTAACAACTCTACCGAGGGCTCAGCAGCGGCTGTGCGATAGATCCGCACTTGTGGAGGGATGTCCTGCAGCAAAGCCTCACTGCCCTGTTTGCGCTGGGTATCATACTCCCTTCGGTCATCAATGGTAAGCACCACCGGCCGCCAGCCCATTGCTGGGAGGTATTTGATGAACTTTACCACCCGGATTGAGCCCCCTACAGAACGGAACGGCGGAAAGGAGTGGGCAATCATCAGTACCTTTCGCATGTCATTTCCGCTTTGGCGCAAAGAGTCGGCCATACTCAGTCCCCTACCAGCAGATACCTTCATACGCAGCGAGACAGCGATCTCCGTCAGGGACGATCTTGACAAAGTCAATTAGCAACTGATCTGGCTTTAGCAGATCAGTGAGCCGCTTCCGACTTTCTTGCAAGTCGTGGGCCAGCACAATGACGTCAGAGCTTTCCACCACTTCCTCCATCGAAGCACACATCAAAGCAGAGATGTGAGGGATCACGCTCTCGATAAACGCCTTGTTACGCCCTATTAGCTTAGACAGGTTCACGTCCTCATCGTAGATTTTGACCTTCAACCCTTTGCCTATCAAGGTCTCCACCAACGCCACAATGGGGCTTTCGCGCAGATCATCGGTGTGTGGCTTAAAGCTCAGGCCGATGATCCCCACTTTCCGCCGGTGGTCTCTAAAGATCAGATCAACTGCATTCTGGATCTGCAAATGGTTGCTAGGCAAGATAGACTCCAGCACCGGCAGTCGAATATCGCTATGCCTCGCCAGGTACAGAAGGGCGCGCAGGTCCTTAGGCAGGCATGAGCCACCAAAGGCGAAGCCGGGCCGCAAGTAGCGGGATGAGATGTTGAGCTTGGTGTCCCGGCAAAAGACCTCCATAACCTGTCTGCCATCCACGCCCATTTCTTTGCACAGCCGGCCAATCTCATTGGCAAAGGCCACTTTGAGGGCGTGGAAGGCATTGCTAGCGTACTTGACCATGCAAGCCGTATCTGGGTCGGTGCGGAAGACCGGTGTGGGAACGTCAGTGTAGACAGCCGCCAAGACATCACCGGCACGTTCATCCATCTGGCCGATGAGGGTAAAGGGTGGGTTTCGGAAATCCGCTATTGCGTTGCCTTCGCGCAGGAACTCTGGGTTAACGGCAACGCCAAAGTCTGTGCTCACCTGCTTGCCGGATTCTCGCGTCAGCAGCGGGATCAACCGACTACCAAGAGTGCCCGGCAGTACGGTGCTGCGCAGTGCCACCACCTTGTAAGTTTTCATCCCTGCCAGGGCACGACCAATTTGGGCGCAGACCCGCTCGACGTACTCCAGGTTGAGGTTGCCATTCGAGTTGGAAGGCGTTCCCACGCAGATCAGGGATATATCGCCATGCGCAACTGCCGCAGCCGTATCCTGCGTTGCTGAAAGGTGGCCAACGCCGACAGCGTTGCGAATCAGACGATCGAGATCAGGCTCGATGACCGGACTCTGCCCATTGTTGATCCCCTCAACCTTATCCGCATTCACATCCACGCCAACCACTTTGTGGCCCTGCGATGCTAGGCAGGCTGCGGTCACAGAACCCACATAGCCAAGTCCAAAAACGCTCACATTCATAGTTTCTTCTCCGCTTCTCCAACGTACAGAAACTTCCAGCCAAAGCGCACGCCGCCAATTGGAATTCCTCCATGCCAAGTCGCCGCCAGCAGCGAGTTAGACTCTTTCTGACCATAGCTTGGCGAATACCAGCCACACTTGATGTGCACCTGGACACCTGCAGGAGGCACGATAAGCATGCAAGGGACGCCGTGCCTTTCCACCGACAAATGTTCGGACCCATCGCACCAACGCAAAGACAAGTCTGGCGCAAAGTGGAAGAACCAAGACAGTTCGTGGATGCCTTCGCCCTCCAGACAGTCGGCGACCTCCCACCTACCGGAACAGGGATGGTGTACTTCGCGCCGATGCCACACGCCAGGTGCCGTTTGCATGGCTCCCACTACGCGCTCCCCCTCCCAAGCCAGGCACTTGGCTTGCGGGACATCTTGCCAGGCAAACTCGTCGCGCGGACTCGCTTGCTCGTGCCCGTCCACCATCAGGGTGTTATGGGCGGCCGTCAGCCGGAAAACGTCTCTCCATGTACCATGGTAAGTGTAGGTACCAGAATCTACGATCACCGACATGCCCTGGATGTGGAGCACAAAGCCTAGCAGGTCACAGTGCGCGTGGCCGCAGAACCCCTCCCCACCCAAGCCAAAGGGGCCGCATTTGAACAAAGCGAAGTCACTCTCCCTTGTCCAGTTGTCACGGATGATATAATGTCCCCCTTGAGGAAAAGAGGCTGAGGTCTCTTTGGGAGCGGTACGTTCTAGTTGCTCGAAAGCCCGCAGGCCCTCAGGTCCCAATAGCCAGAAGGCTTCTTCACCAAAGTCTTGAGCCACGAATTTGAAGTCGGGCCGCTGGAACAGGACTGCCCCTACCGCCAGCCAGTTGCGAAAATCATAGAAATCGGCGCTTTCGTCGAAGACATACCCCCGGCCATCGTCGGCATCTCCGATTATGGAGACGTTGCCATCGGGCGTTGTTATATACATCACATAGGTCAGCATCTTCTCTAAAAGTTTCTCGAGGTCCAGCGATGCAGGGATGGCTCCGCGCTGAGCCAGAACGACAATGAGCAGCAGAAAGTCCAGCACAAAACGATGATAACTGGTAGCCTGCTCCTTGTCAACCCCCTCAGGGAAAGTTTGTAGGCTTAGCTCCTTCTCAAATACTTGTAACCCCGTGCAAAGCCACTCACCTGCCTCCTTGAACTCCGGGAAAAGGCTACCGATAAGGATGAGAGCAGCAACTTCGCCGATGATGTGATTGTTTCTGACCTCCCGGTCTAGAGTGAGGTGATCGCGCAGGAACCTCGCTTGCTGGTAGAGGCTCTTCAGAAACGGTTTGCTGGCCTGAGCAATGAAACAAGAAGAGCCTCGGAAAAAGTGAAAGGCCAAAGCCCAGGAGATAAGTCGCACGCCAATCTCCAAAGCGCTGTACCAATTGATGCCAATTCCCATTGGATTGTGTTGAATCCAGCTCAGAACCTGCTTGGCGAACTCCTCCGCATATTGCTCGTCTCCCGTCAACCAATAGGCTTTGCCCAGAGTGACGAAGTACTGATGGCGATTGAGCTCCCAGGGGAGCTTGTAGTCTCCCAACCGCCTCCCTGACCACATCCACCGGTCAATCTTCTCAAAGTAGTCCCTGGGCCAGCTACGTCCAGATTCTGGGTCGAAATGCCAGTTGATTTCGTTGGTGAATTTAAAGTCCTCCCCCAAGAAGCGAAACTGATGCCGGCAAATGTCCTCCGCCCTTCTCAGCGTCTCTTCCACGTTGGCCGGATACCGCTGGCGCAAAAGGGTGACATATTCTTCTCTGTCCGCGGCGGAGAATAGAAACGCCGGTGACCTTTTGCTGCAGAGATGTTCGATCAGTTCATCCAAGCTCTTCCACTTCCCTATTGTTCGCCTCATGAACGCCTGCTCAGAGGGCAACCGACTAGCGTGCAGCGCCCACCAGGTCGCCCGAATCTGCAGGCCCGTGTGGGAGACTACTTTGCGAATCGTTCCTAGGGGGCCATACTTCTGAGCCAGCGCGAAGTATCGTAAGAAACGCTGTGGCAAGTTCTCTACGGTCGGCACATACGAGGTGGTCATGTGGGCCTTCTGACTACTCTGTACCAAAAATCCTTGGCTGCAGCTCTCTCCTCTCCATTTGCTTCGCCCAGCAACAGAAGAGAGGCAAAGTAGACGAGGATGGCCACCACGATGCTCAGGAGTAGATGTCCCAGGTGTACGCCGTCCCTGTTATCAGACAAGCCATTGATTCCAACAACGGCCAGCCCCATGCAAACCGTAGCGACGACAACGTTCCGCAACGTCCTGAAGGGGAATCGCCAGGCCAGATGGGAGCGCGAAGCGTAGGTTTGCAGGACGAATAGAACAACATATCCGATCAAGGTAGTGATGCCTGCTGCTACAAAACCGAACACAGGGACAAGCACCAGGTTAAGGCCCAGGTTAACCAGCGCAGCCACGCTCTGGTTCACGGCGATCTGACGGGTTTTCTTCTTGATCAGTATGCCCATGCTGGCAATCTGCGATAGCCCCCAGGCGAAAGTGGAGAAGGCAACATACCCGACGATATGGTATCCCTCGTGATAAGCCTTAGCCGTGAGCAGAGACACAAAAGGAAAAGCCAGGACGCTTAGGCCAGCAGCGGCCGGCAAGCATAGTATGAGAAACAAGCGGGTGATCATGGTCAGGGTCCGCTCTGTGGCCACCCGCCCCTGGCTTTCCCAGGTGTTCATCACCATTGGAAACATGCTGAGCAAGAATAACGCCACCAGCATGTCAATGCTCTTATCCGTGATGGTGTAGGCCACCGAGTATAAGCCCACCTCACTCGCCGGCCGAAAGACACCGATGATATATCGGTCCGACAAGCGCAGCCCCCACATGGCCATGTTGCCCAGAGCCAGCGGCCATGCATAGTGCCACATTTGAAAGGCATCTGCGAAACGGAAATGATGCGGCCGGATTCTCACTCCTCTAGTGGTCAAGAACAATAAGAAAGGAACAACCAGCGCCAACATTATAAGGGCGCCCCAGAGAAGGCCTTCGACGCGGAAACCGAAGACGATGACCAACAGCAGGCCGAGTCCAAGGCCTCCGTAGTTGTTAAGCAGTTGAAAGACAGTGTACAGTCCACTCCTTGCCTGGGCGATCACCACATTCATGAAAACGTTGAATATGGCTTCGAAAATGAAGATTAGGATGCTGATAAACAAAAGCGGATACAGACCTGCGGGCAGATATCCCCTCAGCAGAAACAGTGCCGAGAAGCTGACCGCACTAACAGCAGCGATAACCATGCCAATAGAGACACTCAGGGTCGGGAAGAAAACGTCTAGTTCCGACTTGACTTTATAGGCTGGGAAGAAACGGACAGTGCCAGCACCAAAACCTGAACAGGCCAGGGAGTATAAGAAGCCAGATATGCCAGCAGCCAGGGCATAATTGCCGTACTCCGCCGGCAAGAACAGCCGCGTCAGAATGGGTGCAGTAATGAAGCCTGTGAGCGCGGGCAGGAGCTTTGATGGCAGATAGGTTACCATGTCTTTGGCAAAAGTCTTCAGCATCTTAGTCCCTTGTGTACCTTGTCTGGCCGAGGTCTTCGAACTTAATGGGTAACCTCTGCTCCAACAACCCCAGCTTTCCTCTTTCTGTTCGGGATACACGATCAACGAAGGTGATCCTAACGTTGAATTCCTGCTCATCGAGCCACTGATAAAATCCTTTCAGGAATTGTTGTTCGATCTCTGCCTCCGAAGAGGACGATGCTATTGCCATTTCAACAACCAGTTCGCCCTCTCGCTCTTGGATGAACCTCAGTTCCCTGATCTTGTCCCACGTACTGGCTGCCTTCTCAGGAAGAGAAGCATACACTGGGCCAAAGGGAACTAGCTGGCCTCTCTTTGAAACAATGAACTCTCGTAGCCGGCCTTTGAAATCTTGAATCAGAATGGATTGTCTCTTACAACTACATTCGCCCGTTGCATACACAGCCAGATCATCTGTTGCATAACGGAGCAGCGGCATACAGTATGTGTCGAATCCCGTGCCGACTACCCTTCCCAAAATGCCCGCTTGTGTTATCGGCTCGCCATCTTTGCCTATCAGTTCCAAAACTCCGTATTCCATACTGACATGATAGCCCTCATGTCGTTCACATTCCACTGCATCGGCAACACGTTCCGCAAGGCCATAACCGGCAAAGATCTTGCAGCCAAACTGTAACTCTATGAGCTCCCTCTGCCAAGGATACAAGGTTTCAGACTCACAGAATATGGCCGTTGCCCTAATGCCGCTAACCCTATTCCTTTTCATGAACCTTGTCAGAATTTCCAGTGATGAAGGGTAAGAATAGATGTACTGGGATTTAAACTCTCTAACCTTCTCCACATACTTGTGCATATTCTCTTCACTCATATCCTGTGCCAATAACAGCAATTGGTTGTCGCCACTACTATAGTCCCAGACACATCTCTTTCCCCTTCTATCCACCCATGGTATTAAGTGACCTCTCAAGCTCACTACTCTGTCACCGGGTTGATACCCAGCCCAACCCCATTGCCGCAAAATGAACGCAGCTTCGTGCAGGCCAGTGGTATACTTGTCATGATACAAACCCAAGGGACTACCCGTGGATCCGGACGTGGTCGCATAGTGGAGTCTACTGCGATCCACGTTACGTGCAATCAGCTCTTCAAAGTTGTTTCGGACATCCTCTTTCGTTAAGATGGGAAGTTTTCGTAGATCATTGAGAGTAGCAATATCCTTGGGAGTCAGCCGGCGTTCGTCAAATACGCGCCGGTAGTACGGCACGTTCTCATAGGCATGCTTCACCAAAGCCCGTAGTTGTTCCAGTTGCAAC
>Ga0172364_10000978_pt1 | contig 21339 bp, 22 predicted proteins | sample LakKivSesite10cm_FD_114545 | JGI IMG/M metagenome (GOLD analysis project Ga0172364, IMG submission 114545) | Sediment microbial communities from Lake Kivu, Rwanda - Sediment site 10cm | ecosystem: Environmental > Aquatic > Freshwater > Lake > Sediment | place: Rwanda: Western Province, Lake... | reverse complement strand
AGAAAAATTTGTGAACGGAAATCACCAAGAAAGTACTATTTATATAACAATAAGAAATAGGTGCCTAAAAGTTTCTACAAATATTAATCCGGTTGATGAAGGAAAAGAATTTTATTGCATTGTGAAAGATCAAGATAATCAACCAGTATTAATGGCAACAGTGAGGTTCAATGGTAAAGCTAAATATACCGATGTCAACGGAAAAACATCATTATTCAAAGCGCCTTGGGTAAATAAAGACACGATTTATATGATCAGAGCTTCTGCATCATTAAGAGGTTACGATGAGGGTATGTCAACAGTGACTATCCATAATACTAATTCTCCACTAACACACAAAATTTATGGCCAGGTAAGAGACTATGATTTTATACCATTGAAAAATGTAAAAATAACAATAATTAGAGGGTCATACTCACACGTTACCTATACCAATAATAATGGAGATTATAGTATTTGGATTACGCCTGAGGAAGGCGGAGAATGGGTCACAATTAAAGCATCACTTTCAGGTTATATTACTCAAAGTATAAAAAAATGGTTAGATGGCACTAGTACCGATCCAATCCACGTAAACTTCTGGTTTATTCAAGAGGATGGCAACGGCGATCAAAACTTTCAAGGACAGAAATTCCAGGGACAACAACAGCAGTATCAAAATCAGCAGTAAATTGAAAGGGGCAGTAAAAACGCCTTATTTTTTATTCGAAGATCTTCCAAGAAGCTATTTATATATTAAAATACAAACAGGGTATCAAAGATTTAAATTAAAAAAGGTGAAAAAAATGATTAAAAAACTAACAATAATAGGATTAATATTAACACTGTTACTATCTACAAGCTCATCAGTTACGCAAGGTTCTACAGATGTAACCCCAACTATAACATTTTTAATGGATGACGAACAAAATACTTTGACGGTAACTTATGTGAGCCAACCGGATATACCGTGGACCGACATCGAGGTTGCCGAGGGTCTTCCGTCAATGCCTTTTATCGGAAATGTAACTGTTGGTGACATTATTCATTGTCATGGGCCGATAATTCTTAGATATGCTCCTAACGGTGAAATTTTATATTCCTCTGAATTCACACCAGACATAACATTTAAACAAAATAATGAAGAAAATAAATTAATCGTTAAAGAAATATATCAGATGAATACACCTTGGTCAAATATCACGTCTATAGGATTGGCTGGAAGTTACACTTGTCATATACCAACTTTTGGATTTGTTAGGGCGGGAGACGTCATCACAGATTGTTCAGGAGTATTTTCATTAAAATATGTACCAACAGGTAAAATTATAGGAACTTTTGATTTTACAGATTCTGGCGAAGAGACATCAGAAGTTGGATATGGCTGGGTTTACGGCAAAGTATTATTAAAATCTGGGGATACCACATACCCTGGTAAAGATGTTACAGTATTTGTTAATGAAATTAATGAAAATTCTGTTAATCAAATTAATGAAGATTCGAGTAGTGAAATACAAGCTCATAAAACTCTCCTTCAAAAAGATACAAATAATGCAATCCAAATTCAATCAATCCAATCTGGAAGAGTTACTTTTACAAACGAAAATGGTGAATATAATATTTCTAATCTGAAGATAGGAACTTACTATATGATAAGAGTAGTAAAAAATAAAATTTACAGCTCTTCAGAGAAATTTATTATAGGAAAAGAAAATGAGGGTATCGAGGTAAATCTAGTAATAGAAATTAGTGACACTCGCTTGCAAGTCGATAGATCTATTGAATCAGGAGATATCGGCGGGGAAATAAATATTCAATTTGGAAATAACAGTCAGTATGAACACGAGATCACAATTTATGATGGTATAAATATTAGACCCGTAGAAATTACTCGGGGAAAAATTTCTTTAATTGTTAGTAGCAATGAATCTAGCGTAGGTAAAACCATAGCAATAACCGTTGATAAAGATATGTTCAACACTGCTGAGAACATCGTTGTAGAATATGATGGAGAAGCAATTTCAATGGCTGAAAATATCTCTGATGTTTTAAATCCAAATAACGATGGTCTTCATGCAGAATATTTATTTACTTATGGTGCAAATGCCACTGAAATATTGATAAGCATTCCTCACTTCAGCGAGCATGAAATAACAATTTTTAGTTTGGCTGGAGAAGCTATAGAAACTCTGGGTGGGGTCACAGCAGTACTACTTTATATAACAATTTGTGTAGTTGCGGCGGTCTTTTTCATAGGTGCTATTTTTATAAGAAGGAGACTTTAGATAACTATTAAATCTCTATTTTTATTTATAACTAAAAGGTGATTAGAGTGGATATTACAACTATTGTTATAGACGCATGCATTACAATATTTTCATTAGGTTTGTTAATCGTATCATTGTTCAGTTACAGAAAATACAAAAATACAAAATTACTCTTTGTAAGCCTGATATTTCTTGTTTTTTTTGTAAAAGGTATATTGTTAAGTGTAGGTTTATTCTATAAACAGATATCAGATATAATTTTAAATCCATACACTGAACTGTTTGATCTTGTAATACTAGTTATGTTGTTTATGGCCACTCTTAAGAGATAATTTTATGGATGATATTCTTGAACTTAATACAAGGAGAAAAATTTACAATATAGTAGCAAAAAATCCAGGGTTACATCTAAGTAGAATCGCAGAGATTCTGAATATGAGGATATCTTTAGCTGAATATCATTTAGTCTATTTGGAAAAAAATCAAGTAGTTGTCACTGTAAAAGAACCTGGTTATTCAAGATACTATATAAAAGGAGAAGTTGGAACTGAGAATAAAAAGATACTAGCTTTGCTAAGACAAGAAATTCCATTGAAGATAGTACTTTTTCTTTTGAATAACATCAATTCGCAGCATAGAGACATTCTCAAAAATATTGATGTCGCTCCTTCCACGCTCTCGTATCATCTCAGAAAATTGATGAAAAATGGGATAGTTGCTGTTCAAACATATGGTGAAGGGAAAGGATACTCAATTGTTAATAGAGAAATAATCGTTAGGCTTCTTTTAAAATATAAGCCATATAATTTATTTGAAAGCTTTAAGGATGTTTGGGTAGATTTAACAGTTGATTGATCACCTTTTGTTTTGCTAGATGAAAAATTATTTACACAGGATTGTTAATTCTTAGATATGAATCTTACTGAATATACATACTATCTAGTTAGACAAATACCTCGTGGTAGAGTATCAACGTATGGTGCTGTTGCAAAGGCGCTTGGAAACAAAGGCCATGCAAGAGCAGTTGGGAAATATATGAATAAAAACCCTGATGCTGATACTATGCCTTGTTTTAAAATCGTTAAATCTAATGGCACTTTGGGTGGTTTTGGTCTAGGAATTAAAGATAAAATAAGAAGATTAAAACAGGATGGCATAGAAGTCAAAAACGGGAAAATTGTTGATTTCGAAAAAGTGTTTTTTGATTCGTTTAAAACAAATTATCCTCTTGAGAAAAGTTAGATGTCTTCTAATTCCTTGCTTGAAATAACTGGGATTCCATTGTCTTGAAACCATTTTTTGAACTCGGTAACCTTTGATTTTTTCAACGATTTTTTATGGATATAAACACCACTTACATCAGGTGTTTTCTCCAATGATTTTTTTAGCATTTCATCGTTGATATTACCAGCATCAATATGGTATGATGGTATCATGTGTCCGAATGCTACTTTTTTTTGCATAACAATATCTGTAAATCTTGGAGCGTAGTGTCCGCCACCTATTCCTACAAGCACTGGTATGTCTTTTGGCATGTCTTCTTCGTAGTGGTATGTTTCCAGTAGTTCTAGTATTGATTGTGATATTACTTGTGCTGGTTCTTTTTGTTGCCATTGTTCCTCAGTGCTACCCACTTCTGCGAAAACAGTTGGTATTTCCAGGTATGGCCCATGGTGGGTTACCTCGTAGCATACTTGGTAGTCTAGTTTTGTTGTTTGTAGATTTTTTTTGATGAGTCTTAGTAGATGCGTCATAAGTCTTGGTGCCGATTGAATTAGTGTTTTTGGTTTACCTCCAAACTCTGCATTGTTGTAGTTTCCTATTGGGTGTACTGTTAGTGTTGGTTCTCCCATTTTGCTTCTATGTCTTGATAGAAAGATTGCTAGTTTTGGTTCTATGTTTAGTTTTTCTTTTATTTCTTTGTCTATGTTTTCGTGTCTTATTTTTCTGTCAGGTATTGTTACTATTATTATGTCTTTCATTTTATTGTGTCTGTATACTGGTGTGTCGTAGAATGTGTCTTGTTCGCTCCATGTTGTTTTTTCTAGTAGTATATTTTTCATGTTTGTACTGGCAGGGTCTTCTGATGATGATATTATTAAAACAGTCATGGTCAGGGTATTAAAACAAAAAACGTCTTTTTAAGGTTACTATGTTTTTATCTTCTTTCTTTTTTTAGTATTTCTTTTACTTTTTGCATTCTTACTATGAAGCGTATTCTGTCTTCCAGTGTACATATTTTTGCAATGTTCATTATTTCGTTTGCTTCTTGTTCTGTTGCTAATAATCCTACTACTAACATGTTTTCTAATAGTTTTTTTATATTTATAGGCTTATATATCTTATTTTACAACTGTTATCATTTATTTTTTATAATAAATAATTAAAAATATAATATTAATCTATAAAATATGTTTTATCCTGTAAAAATCATTTTGATATATTTTTAGAGCTATACCAAAGAATTTACAAAAAGATATATCTTTGTATATCGCTATTAGATAAAAAAATTATTTTTACTTAGCTTTTTTCAGTTGCATAACCGCAGCAATAACACCAAGAATTATAGGAGTAATAATCACATAATATATGAACGGCACACCTTTTAGAAAGGTTCTCAGAGATAACGTCAAATCATAACCATAAAGATACAATACAATAAGAGAAATCAAACCAACAGGAACGATTATAGCAAATATAAGAGGCAGAGACTCTCTACTCACCATACACCTTTACCATCCACAAATAATCATGTATTGGTTATACTACTTAAATTTAATTACTCCGAATAACATAATGATAAAATAACAGGTATGCTGTGAAAATTTTATATAAAAAAATTAACTACCAATAAGGTTTAGTCCTTCTCTATAGGTGTATAGAGATCATTTCCCTTGAATATCTCATCAACTAAGCACCTAGTAAACGTTACATCCATACCATTTGGCCTAAACTTACCATCACGTGTATCCCAATAAACCTCCATACTCTCGTTATCAATCGCCAAAACAATACCCTTATACTCCTTAGTACTACCATCCTTTTCCCTAAAAACACGTTTCACCCTGTCGCCAAGAACAAAGGCATCATAAAGAGAAGGATACTGATCGTTTTTTTGTTCGGTCTCATCCATGACAATAACCAACTATTAACTCTCTGAAAACATTTGCAATGTATATAAATTTATTCTAAAAAACAGGGATAAGACTAGGTTGTTTTAATAGTCCCAAGCACAGGCTCATAAATCAAACCCTTGTCCATCAGTGAGTTAAGAGCCTCTTCAACAGAATCTCTGCTGAGACCAGATTTCTCACATTTCTTGGTAATAGCATCCCAAGAGGCACCGTCTTCTCCTTCTATCTCTTTTATAGCCTCTAACACCTTGTTTTCTGTCTCCTCAGAATCATCTTCAACAACTTCTTCTTTCTTCTCGACCTCTTTTGTTTTCTTTGCCTTTGGCTTTTTTTCTTCGATTTCAAGAGGTGCTAATTCTTCTCTTCGTGGCCTAAGATACTGTAAAGACTCTTGGATAAGTGTTATATATTTTTCAATATCAACATTCCCATAGTTTTTCAGAGCAGCAACCACACCATCAGAGAGATCCCTGCTGTAACCAAGTTTTCTAAGATCATAAGAGTTAGATTGGCTCATCTTCATAGCCTCAAGCACAGCCTCTATACGCTCCTTCGTAGACTCGCAGGTTTCTAGAATCCACTGATCACGAGCCTCAGCGTTAACCTCCAGTATTTTCTCAGGGCGAACAGAAACATAGAGAACACCCTCCTCAGGTTTATACGTCCTTGCCTTGCCTAGAACCGCTACAAAAGCAGGTACCTCAATAGCAGAAAGAGCATCTGTTGCATCCTGCTGATACTGACCAGAATACAAAGTGTAAACACCGGTTGGGTCAGAAACATGAGCCCTAATCAACTCACCGCTCTCAGAAATGTTCTCAACATCAGTCAATACACCAACAATAAACAACCTGTTAACCTTGGCACCAAGAGGAGTAATAATATAAGACGGGGTTTTCTCACCACTTCCTTTTACCTCAAATGTTGAGTCGTTGTACTCACCAGCAAAAACCCTCCAAGCAGTCTCGCGCTTCATCGTAGCTCCTCCAAATCATGAGACAGACTCTCAGCTTTTTCTTTCAGGTCAACATAGATTAACTCAGCGTTCTTAGCGATAACAGTGGTACCAAAATCATCACCAAGAGCATTACCATTAATACTAAGTCTATGAGCAAAAAAAGTTTTATTAATCATATCAACAAGAGTTTTATCATCTTTCTCAACCATTTTCTTTAACTCATCCAAGGTTTTACCAAGAATATTCTCAGTTATATCCTTTCCAATTATGCAGTTCACAGAACCAGAGCCATCATCAACAACCAATTTAACCCTTAGATCAGTTTTGATCTTTGATAGCTTGCCGTGGGTTTTACATTCCTTGTCTATCACAGTTCTGTTGCATTCGGGACACCGACTTATGATACCACTGCCCTCACGTATCTCAATAACAGTGCCCTCAACCTCAACATCCAAGGCACCACGTTTCTCAACCAAAAGATGAAGAGGCATCTTATTTGTTTTTATTTCATCCTCAGAAATCTTACTGCTATCTAGTTTCTTAACAACTGCTTTGTCATCAAAACTAAGCTGAGGAATGCCCTTCCAGGATTTTATGTAACCACCAGTGATCCTAACTACGTCCCCCTCTTTTAGTTTGAAATCGTGCCATGACGTAAACTGGGCTTTACCTGTCTCATCACCAATGACGCCAGAAAAAACCTTTTTAGTGTTACCATCAACACTGATTTCACGATCATTAAGATCTAGGATACGCACGGTGATGTCAACTGCGCCAAGACCAGCTCTTAGATCTTTAACCTTAGCTTCTTTTGGCTCATATGAAATATCCTGGATTTTATCCTCGTCTGTCTTCTTTATTTTTACACGATCTCCAAAGTTAATCTGTACGCTATCACGCCATTCACGAGAATAAGCATTAGAAACCTCGATAACATCCCCTTTGGTTATCTCGAAATCTTTCCAAGCAGTAAAAGAAGCGGTACCACTCTCATCACCAAGGATGCCATAAAAAATACCACGCTTCTCGCCCTTAACAGTTATCTCCTTAGGATTAATTGTTATAACACGACACAGTAAACTAACATTAGACTCATTTGGTTTAACATCAACAATCAACTTACGCTCAGCAGCAGGAACAGAAGAAGCAACTACGCCACCGCTGAATTTTTTTATAAGAGTCTGTTTAGCCTGCTCAACAGGCACACCATACTCTAAAAATTTTTTAAACTCCCTTTCAAGCTCCTCGCGGCTAACACCTTTCTCTGAATCCTCGCTGAGAACATCTAATATATCATCTATATGTGATTTGAGATCGTCAACACTCATAAACCTACCCCAAAAAAGGATATAATATATTATATATCAATGTATCCTTATTTTTACCAAGATAATAATACTATTGCAAGCCAGTTATATTGCCATCGCCATCAACATCGATATTTTCTGAACTAGGCTTCATAGGCAGACCAGGCATAGTAGTAATCTTGCCAGTCATAGGAACAAGAAAACCTGCGCCAGCAGAAAACTTAATTTCTCTAACAGTTATCTTAAAACCCTTTGGCCGGCCTAGCAAAGAAGAATCATCTGATAAGGAATACTGTGTTTTAGCGATACAAATAGGTAATTTATCCAGTCCTAGTTTCTGACAAAGCTTTACATCCTGTTCAGCAGTAACAGTATAAACAACCCTGCCAGCACCATACATTTTTTCGGCAATAGTCTCAATTTTTTCTTTAATAGGCAGTTTAATGTCATACAAAAACCTGAATTTTGGAGATGTGTTGTGAATTAGGCTTACTAGTTTACCAGCTAGTTCAATACCGCCTTCGCTACCATAACGCCAGACATCAACCAAAGCAGATGGAATGTTTTTCTCTGAGCAAAACTTTTCAACAATTTCTATCTCCTCTTTTTTGTCACCAGTATAATGGTTTATCGCAACAATTACAGGTACACAGAAACATGATATGTTTTCAAGGTGCTTCTCAAGATTAGAAAGTCCTCTATGAACAGCACTTCTATCGTTTCCTTTTCCATGCCGTTTTAATGCTTTTATGCTAACAACCATCACAACAGCATCTGGTTTCAAACCACCAACCCTGCAAACTATGTCAAAGAATTTCTCAGCACCTAATTCTGATCCAAAACCAGCTTCTGTAACAAAATAATCAGCTAGCTTCAAACCCATCCAAGTGGCGATAAGACTGTTCGTACCATGTGCTATGTTCGCAAAAGGACCACCATGTATAAGAGCAGGTACGCCCTCTATTGTTTGTACGAGATTAGGTTTGATTGCATCTTTTAGAAGCATTGCCATCGCACCAACTGCCTTCAGATCTTTAGCGGTAATCGGTTCGTTTTTGTAGGTGTAGGCTACTATGATTCTACCAAGCCTTTCTTTGAGGTCATCTAAATCTTTTGATAGACATAGGATAGCCATTATCTCAGAAGCAGGAGTTATAGCAAACTCAACCTCATGAGGAACACCATCCTGGGGGCCACCTAATCCAATCACTACTTTTCTTAATGAGCGGTCACTTATATCTAAAACACGAGGCCAAACAATATATCTATGATCAATATGGAATGCATCGCCATAAAAAATATGGTTATCAAGGAGACTTGCGAGAAGGTTATGTGCGCTTGTTATGGCATGCATATCGCCGGTGAAATGAAGGTTGATATCCTCCATTGGAATAACCTGGGAATAGCCACCACCGGTTGCACCACCCTTAGTACCCATAATTGGACCAAGGGAAGGCTCACGTATAGCAAGCAAGGTTTTTTTACCAAGCTTAGACAAAGCTTGCGCCAAACCAATAGTAACAGTGGTTTTACCTTCTCCCTCAGGAGTAGGGTTAATTGTTGTAACTAAAATCAATTTGCCATTTTTGTTGTTTTTAATTCTGCTCAAAGTATCTAGCGAAATCTTTGCCTTGTAATCACCAAAAGGTATGATCTCGTTATCCTTAAAACCAGCTTTACTGGCTATATTGAAAATATTCTGAAGCTTAACTGACCTAGCGATATCGATATCAGATTTCATAAACTACATCTTTCCAGCGACTAATTTTAATATCTTTTCAGTTTTGCTAGTACTGTCTTTTTCTATTTCTTCTAGTTCTTTACGTATTTTTTTTACAAACTTTTCATCTTTAATTGAGCCTAGATTTATTTTAACGTTTAGAATAGCGCCTTCAACACCTGCCTTGGCCATAATAGAAGATATCGCAGCATCAGTTATTGAACTTTGATTACCTTTCTCGGCAACAATCATAGCAACATCTAGTATCTCTTCGCAGATTCTAGCTGTTTCTAGAGGAACACTAGCAGCAACCTTGTATCCATCTTGTATTGCATTACTTCTCTTGTTCTTTTGTTCCTCTGTTTCTTTAGGCATCTTAAATGCTTTCATTACATCATTAAAAGCTCGGGTGTCTTTGTCGATAAGAACTGTAAGTTTCTTTCTTAGCGCTTCGCTTTTCTTTAGAACTTCTTTAATCTCATCTTGAACATCTAGATATTTTTCCTTTCCAATTGTAAGATTACAAACCATTGATGATAAAGCAGCACCAAGTGCACCAGATAGTGCTGCGACACTACCACCACCAGGAGCAGGACTACTAGATGCCAGTTCAGAAAGAAAATCCTTAACAGTTGAACTCGCAAGCGGACCTGTTTCTTTAATCATATATTCAATCACCTTCTCATCAGGTTTAAACTCATAAAGCTGAGAAAGACCGAGTCTATCAATAGATAGAGAGACAAACTCATCATCGTTTTTAATACTTAGTTTATCTTTTTTAGCATAAAACCTACCCGCGAGAACCAAAGACTCTTTTGGAACAACACCAACAATTTCACTACCAGTAATTTTCACTCCTAGTTTTTCTGCTTCTTCTTTAACAGCCTCAAAAACATCGTGCAGATTAACCTCTTTGTAGTTTAGGAGGTTCATGGAAACCTGTGCGATGTTCTCGTTGTACATCATACCACCAGCCTGAACACCTTTGAAACGCCCAGGAACCTTCACCGGTTGATCATTCGATCCAATTATCTGATTGCCTTTCTCATCTTTTTTAACATATCCGCTAGTCCTAATCTTCCCTGATATCTCTGATGCAATTGATTTATCGTTTGTATTAAGATTTATGTTATATGCTATTAGAAACTCTCTTGCACCAGTTGCTGTAGCACCGCTTTTAGGAACAAAAACAGGTTCTCCAAAATCAGGTTTAAACATAGGATCTTTGAACTTCTTTTTAAGAGCCTCATACTCACCTTTTCTTATATCTGGTAATCTAACCCGATCAGGTCTTGCTGCAGAATTTGCATACAAAAAAACAGGTACACCAAGTTCTTTTGCCATCCACTCTCCAAACCTCTTAGAAAGCTGAATACAATCCGGTATAGTCACGCCCTTGATTGGGATGAAAGGCATAACATCCAATGCACCCATTCGGGCATGCTCGCCCTTGTGCTTAGTCATATCAATAAGTGATACACCAACCTTTGCACACTTAAAAGCTGCTTCGAGAACAGGTTCAGGCTCACCAACAAACGTGTAAACAGTTCTATTGAAATCTACACCAGGATCAACATCAAGCAGTTTAACCCCATCAACACTTCTTATAGCTGCTGCTATCGCGTCTATAACAGATTTATCTCTGCCTTCGCTGAAATTTGGGACGCATTCAACGATTTTTTCCATAAACATACCGTAAAACTTAATCTAAGTTCTTCTTTTAACTATTTGGGCAAAAACATGGCAAACGTTGATATTCTAATAAAAAATGCAAACGAACTAATAACCCTGCAGGGGCCTAGTAAACCAAGAATAAAGAAACAAATGGGTAACCTTGCTATAATAAAAAATGGTTCTATAGCAATCAAAGACGGCAAAATCGTAGACGTAGGAAAAAACCTTAGGTACAGCGCAGAAAAAACCATTGACGCATCAAATAAAATTGTCATGCCAGGTTTTGTTGACCCGCACACACATGTTGTTTTCGCAGGATCACGAGAATTCGAACTAGAAATGAAACTAAGAGGAGTTTCATACATGGATATCCTAAAAAAAGGTGGCGGGATTTTTTACACAGTACAGGAAACAAAAAAATGCTCTGAGGAAAAGTTATTTGAACAAAGTAAGAAACGTTTAGACGCAATGTTATCTTATGGTACAACAACATGCGAGGCAAAAAGCGGATACGGACTAAACACAAAAAACGAACTAAAAATTCTGGAGGTTCAGAAAAAACTAAATGAAAAACACAAAATCGATATTGTTTCTACTTTTATGGGCGCACATGCTATTCCAAAGGATCAAGACGCTGATGATTACACAGAAATTGTTATAGATGATATGCTACCAAAAACCAGGGGTTTAGCAAAATTCTGTGACGTGTTCTGCGAAAAAGGTGTTTTCACAGTTGAACAATCAAAAAAGATTCTTTTAGCAGGTAAAAAATATGGTCTCACACCAAAGATACATGCTGATGAGATTGTTGATACAAACGGTGCATCTCTCGCAGCAAAAATAGGTGCTATTAGTGCTGATCATTTACTAAAATCATCTGAAAAAAATCTCAGAGAAATGGCAAAAAAAGGCACAATAGGTGTTCTATTGCCCGGTACACCATTTTCTCTTATGATGCAAAAATACGCTGATGCAAGAAAAATAATAGACATGGGTGTACCAGTTGCTCTAGCTACAGATCTTAACCCAAATTGCTGGACCGAAAACATGCAATTCATAATCCAACTCGCTTGTATTAAAATGAAAATGACGCCAGCGGAGGCTATAACGGCTTCTACATTCAACGCAGCATGTGCAATAAAAATGAATGACAAAATCGGTAGCCTAGAAAAATGGAAACAAGCAGACTTGGTAATACTAGATTGTCCAACCTATAATTTTATCCCATATCATTTTGGTGTGAACCTTGTGGAAACCGTGATGAAAAAAGGGATAATATTATAATTTTTTTTAACTACTATCTTTTTTGTCTTCTATTGCATGGCATGCTATATGATACACTTTTCCTATGTGTTTATTGTATTGCGGATGGTTTTTTATGAAATCTTCTACAAGTATTTTAACATTTTCAGCTTGTCTTTTTGACATAAATTTATCTAAATCAGCAGTAATCGTCTTCTCTAAAGTATCTTTTTTATGATGGCCGCTTATATCCTTAATAATCACGATTATCTCTATCAATGAGAGGAAAAAAAGAATCATTGTAAAAAACATTATGTAATGTTCGTTAATCCTTATAGCATGTTCTATTAATATTATGTCAATAGTGATCACAAAAAAAGGTAGTATAAACGATAGTTTTTCAGCTAATGGCGACTCAAATGTCTCCCTTATAAAACAGCGTAGTCTGCTACATCTTACCATATAACAATTTTGGAATAGGCTATCTGTAATATAACTGTTGTGTTTTTATAGGTCGTAATAGTACTCGCCGGCTTGTTTCTGGGTCCTATCAATGTATGAATCTGGTTTGTTTACACGCGGCCTTTTTGTTTCTTCGTCTCTCCGAAAAGTTATATCAACATCTTTTAAGAAACGGTTCATACCCTCATGCAAACCAAATGGTCCCTGTGCCTTACCGTGTTTACCAGGTGTTCCATCGAAAACAATCAATGCATCACTAACCATGTCAATAAAATAAACATCATGGTCAACAACCAATGCTGATTTACCAGATTTCTCAATAACCCGACGAATAGTCCTGGAAGTGATCATCCTCTGCTCACTATCAAGATAAGCAGATGGCTCATCAATCAAATAAATATCAGCATCCTGAACAAGACAATTAGCTATAGCAACCCTCTGCAGCTCACCACCAGACAACGTATCAATATCCTTATCAAGAAGATACTTTAGATTCAATGACTCAAAAATCTCAGCCTTAAAAAAAGATGAAGTAAACAACTGCTGCGCTTTTTTCTCTAAAAAATCTCTAACAGTATCACCAAGCTCAGGAGATATATACTGTGGTTTGTAACTAACCTTAATGCTGTACTCTATTTTTCCGCTAGTTGGTTTTATGACACCTGCTAGCATCTTAACAAAAGTTGTTTTACCAATAGCGTTAGGACCAACAATACCAACTATCTCGCCCTCGCGTATTATGCCGCTCTCAACATTTAGAGTAAAACCTTTGAATGTTTTCTTTAGATCTTCGTAGGTTATGTAAATATTCATGTTTTGTCTCTGTTTGGGCGGATGTGAAAAAAACTCTATTCTTTCCCCAAATCTTATGTTCTCCTCTTTTAGATAGCCTGATAGATACGTGTTTATTGCATGGCGTACGCCACGAGGATGCGTAACAACACCATAAGCCCCCTCAGCACCATATAACAGATGCACATTATCACAAAGAAAATCAAGAACAGCCAGATCATGCTCAATAACCATAACCTTTTTTTTCAGTGATAACTCTTTTATTATACGCGCAACCTTCAAACGCTGATATATATCAAGATAAGAAGAAGGCTCATCAAAGAAATACAAATCAACATCCTTCAACAAAGCAGCGGCCACAGAAACAAGTTGTAGTTCACCGCCTGAAATCTCACCCTTGTTTATCTCTTTATCGAGTATGTTTTTGAGGTTAAGTTTTTCAACTAGATCATCGAAGTTACCTGAGTTATCAGATTTTTTAAGTACCTCTTTTATAGTGCCCTTCATTAGCTTTGGCAGCCTATCAACATACTGTGGTTTCAAGACGCTTTTAACCTCATCGTTTGCTAGACTCTTGAAATGTTCATGAAGCTCAGTCCCAGAATAATACTTTATGATATCATCCCACTTTGGCTCATTTTCGTAATCACCCAAGTTAGGTTTAATCTGACCAGACAAAATCTTGAACGCAGTGGTTTTACCGATGCCGTTCTGACCAAGTACACCAACGCAACCACCCTTCTTTGGGATTGGTAATCTGAAAAGTCTGAAACCGTTTTTCCCAAACTGATGAACAAGATCGGTCTCCAGTTCCTCAGCTAGGCCGATTATTTTTATTGCATCAAAGGGACATTTATGCACACAGATACCACAACCAACACAGAGATCCTCAGATATAACAGGTTTACCATCAGCGCCCATAACAATGGTTTCATCACCAGACCTAACCCTAGGACAAAACTTTATGCATTCAGTCGCACAATTCTTAGGTTTACACCTGTCTCTAATCAATACAGCTATACGCATAACTTCAAAGAACAAGAAAGCAAAAGCCATTAAAAGTTTTTACCAACAAAACCAGGTGGATCATAAAAAGAAAAACTATAAGTTCTAAAAAAACATACATCTATCAAACACATAAAGTGGATGAGGAGAATCATGATAAATAAAAATGAAAATATACACATAAGACTAGAAATCAGCAAAGACCCAAACTCAGGGAATCTAACCCTTATGACAAGATTCGACCCAGAGGCACCAAATTTCTTAAAAGACAAAGACGGCTTCAGCTGGTGGCCTACACCGGAGGAAAGAGAATTTTTAAACGAAGCCTTCGACATGATACTAAAAAACAGATAAACAACAAAAATATCGTTACGCCATTCTAACATTGCAGTAACTTCTCATAGAACAACCAATGCATCTGCGAGCATCATCATGATTTCTAACAACATTTTTAGTTTTCATAATATATCTCATTGTTTTTACAGTTGAATCCAACTCAAACCTAATCCTAGGGTTAAATGGTATTTTATACTGCTGGGAATCACCATAAACAAGCACACCATATGGCACAAAACCACCATAATTATCCTCTAAAAGCTGACAGTATGTTGCAAGCTGAAAAACATGGCTTCTCTGCGGTTCATCATAAACACCGGTTTTAACCTCAACAGGAATATAGTGTTTATTTCTTCTCACAATATAGTCTGGTTTACCTGTCAACATATGCTTTTTAGAAAACAATGGTTTAGCTAAAGCACTAAGATCAGAATAAGCAATTTTTCCATCTTGAATCCTATGTTTTTTTCTTAGAGCATTTGAATCTCTGTAGGTTTTCCTGGAGAGTAGAATAAAAATTAAACCAATTACTAGAAACAAGATGCTAAGTATAATGATGGTCATAGAATCACCTCAAATATAATTATAAAAACTGAAATAATCATGAGTACAAAGCCAGTGAAAGCGAGAAGTTTTGATCTTTTAACACCGGTTTGAACGTCATCTAAAACCTGGCCTAATTGAGCATGTTTTTCGGCACCAGCTTCTAATAAAGTAGATACAGGCTCATAACCACATTTCCTTAGATACCATGCTATGGAACAATAATGAAACTGTCCTATTTCTGATGCGCTAATGATCTCTGCATGTTTAGATAAAGTTTGTCTAGTAATTCCCATCAAATAAAGTAAAAGTTTTCTTAACTATTTATTCGTTATCTAGAGGTCGTTAAAACTAATAATTCCCGTAAAACCTATTAAACCCCAACTGATGGGGGTTCTTGGATTTGTTATGAGTTTAAAGATGGGTTTACGTAAGGAGGACAAAAACCGTTGGGAACGTCGTGTTCCACTTATTCCAGAGCATGTAAAGGAATTAAAAGAAAAACACGGCATACAAACATTTGTCCAACCCTCTAAGATACGTGTTTTTTCTGAAAAAGAATACCTTGACGCAGGTGCACAAACAAGCGGCGATCTTTCTCCTTGTTCGGTTGTTTTTGCTGTAAAAGAAATACCAATTGATTTTTTAGAACCCGGTAAAACCTACGTGTTTTTTTCTCATACAATAAAAGGACAGAAGCACAATATGCCCATGCTTAAAAAAATGATGGATTTAGGATGTAATTTGATTGATTATGAGAAGATAATCGATAAAAATGGCAAACGCTTGGTTTTTTTTGGTAGGTTTGCTGGTCTAGCTGGCATGGTCGACACGCTATGGGTCTTTGGTCAGCGTCTTAAATGGGAGCACATTGACTCGCCTTTTAGTGAAATTAAACAAACCCTGAATTACAAAAATCTGGGTGATATAAGAGAGCATCTTGCTGTTGTTGGTAAAAATATAGCGAAAAAAGGTTTACCTAAACCTATAACTCCGATGGTTGTTGGTTTCGCTGGTTATGGAAATGTATCAAAAGGCGCACAAGAAATAATTGATATGCTACCAGTTAAAAATATTGAACCTCATGAATTAGAATCCATCTACAAGAATCCTTCAAATAAGGTCATTTACAAAGTGGTTTTTAAAGAAGAGCATATGGTTGATTCTATCGATTCCAATAAATATTTTGATTTGCAGGATTACTATAATCATCCTGAGAATTATCGCCCTGTTTTTGAGCGGTATGTACCATATTTATCTGTTCTTGTTAACTGTATATTTTGGAGCGAGCGTTACCCTCGTCTTATAACAAAAAAATATATGAAAGATGCCTCCAAAAACAAGAAAAATCTACGACTTAAGGTGGTTGGTGATATCAGTGTCGATATAAATGGTGCTGTTGAGTTTACTGAGAAAACTACTTCTTCAGATAACCCTGTTTTTGTTTATAAACCCCTTACTGATAAGATCCAGGATGGTTTTACTGGTGATGGTGTTGTTGTTATGGCTGTTGATAACCTCCCATGTGAGCTTCCTGTTGAGTCTTCTCAGAGTTTTAGTGAGACTCTGAAACCTTTTGTACCAGCTATTATGAAAGCTGATTATGATGTTAGTGATTTTGATAAGCTGGTTTTGCCCCCTGAGATTAAAAACGCGGTTATATTATACCATGGTAAACTTACTCCTAATTATAGTTATATCAACAAATTTTTATAAGGTAATTCTCTTCGCTGCTTGAACGTTTTCGGAGGCAATGTTTATGAAAAAAATCTTAGTACTGGGCGCAGGCATGGTTTCCCGTCCTATGATTCGTTATCTTTTGAATCAACCTGATTTTCATGTTATAATGGCAAGTAGAACAGTTAGTAAAGCTGAGAAGATGATAGGTGGTCACCCATGTGGTGAGGCTTTTGAGCTCGATGTAAACGATGATAAAAAGGTTGAGGATTTTGTTTCTAAGGCAGATGTTGTTGTTAGTCTTTTACCATATATTTATCATGTTAAGGTTGCTGAGATGTGCATTAAACATAGGAAACATATGGTTACGACATCCTATGTTAGTGATGCGATGAAAGCCTTGGATCAGAAAGCAAAAAACGCTGGGATACTGATACTAAATGAGTGTGGTCTTGACCCTGGCATAGACCATATGTCTGCTATGAGGGTTATACATGATGTTGAAAAAAATGGTGGGAAGATAATTAGTTTTAGATCAACCACTGGTGCCTTGCCTGCGTATCAGAGTAATAGCAACCCGTTTGGTTACAAGTTTTCTTGGTCTCCACGTGGTGTTTTACTTGCTTCGCGTAACTCTGCTAAATGGCTTGAGAACGGTAAAGAAGTATCTGTTCCTGGCGAGCAACTTTTTGAAAACTATACATTACAAGATGTGCCTGGTGTTGGTACTTTTGAGAACTACCCAAACCGAGACTCAGTTCCATACAAAGACGTTTATGGATTAAAAGATGCAAAAACAGTTTATCGCGGAACATTTAGGATGCATGGTTGGTGTGAAACAATGAGAAGTATAGTTCATTTGGGTTGGCTTAGCGAAGAAACACCTAAAGGTTTTTCAGGTAAAACATATGGTGATCTAACCAGGTTTTTAATAAAAGCTAAACCAAAGGATAACCTACAAAATGTTGTTGCTGAGAAACTAGGTTTGAAACCATTTTCTGCTGTTATAAAAAGACTTGAATGGCTAGGCCTTTTCAGCGATGAGCCATTACCTAAAGATAAAAACAACCCGCTTGACTATCTAAATGTTTTAACACTTAAAAAACTGGCTATGGGTGAACACGATGTTGACATGATTGTTATGCATCATGAGTTCATAGCTGAGTACAAATCAAAAAAAGAGTATGTAACCTCAACATTAGTTGATTATGGTATACCTGATGGTGATACGTCTATTGCTAGGACTGTTGCATTGCCTGCTGCTATAGCAGTGAAAATGATACTTAATGGTAAAATCAAAATGACTGGTGTGCAGATACCTGTTATACCTGAATTGTATAATCCAATACTAGATGAATTAGAAGAGATGGGTATAAATTTCGAGGAAAAAACAGAGAGACTTTAAACCTATCTTTTTTGTAATTTTATTTTTTTATGAGATATACTCTCTTTCTTTCTAAACTCTTTATTTATATGGAGTGCTTGTTCGGAATTTTCCGAACATTTTCCGATAATATATAAACTTTTGAGAATATAATTATCTTTCATAAAATCAAAAAGGTGTGATGAAATATGAATAAAAAAATTGGAAAAATGGCCTTGATGGCCGGGATAATGATGCTGGTGACAAGTACATTGATGCCTATGAGCAGCGCCGATGGAATGCATGTATCAGACATACATTTTCATATGTACGAACCTTATCAAAAAGCGGTGATTTATTGGAGTGGAACAACTGAGACCATGATACTTTCTTCAGCGGTGAGATCCGATGCTTTTGCAGATATTGCATGGATTGTACCTATAATATCGACAACGATGCCTAATGTAACCTCTGGTAATATGAGCATTTTTGAAGAACTCGTCAATTATATGCAAATTTTTGACTATTGGCCCATTTATTATAATGAAGGTTGGATTAGAGTCGATGTTAGCTCAAGTCATGGTGTTATACTTCTTGAAAGCAAAGAAGTCGATATCTATGATATTGTTATTTTAAAGGCCGACAACGCTTCAGATCTAATAAACTGGTTAATAGAGAATAATTTCAAAGTCCCACCTGAAGCAGAAGATGTACTAGAGCGTTATGTTTCTATGGATAACTGTTACTTTGTTGTAAATAAAATAGATTTAAATAATAAGCATAAAGAAGTGTTATCTCAAATTGAAAATGGTACAATTACAATAGATTTTTCACAATATCTGTATCAATTTGATTCAGTGTATTCTTTCGAACAGTTTAAGAGAGTTCAGGCTCTTCAAATACTGGGCCATATCGACTTAACATACACCTGGTATCAGTGGTATGAATATCTACAACCAAATTACCTCCTAAAATTAGGCTTCACGCAAGATGAATATGATGATTTGGTTGCACGTTATTCAACATATAACTCGCAATTTATTGCAAAGTTAGTTGCTGAGGATCCTCGTTATGTTAATCTTGAAGAACTACTTTTGACCAATGAAATTCTTGAAAACTACAATGCTGTGTATGAAATTCTGGGTAAAAGACTTGACCCAATTTATGATTATTATCAGGTGAGAGATGCTCTACGTGAGGGCATGGCTACTCCTCTAAAATTCACATTTACACCATATGAACCATACTATCCGTTGACTATCTCTAGTTTAAATCTAGGATATGGGAATATCGACGTGTACGTGATTGCTGAGCACCCAGTTGTAGATATAAACAAGGTTTTAACTGTTGATCTATGTAAAGAAGTTGACGACTCCCTTAGGGAAAAATTACTACAATATTTCTCTGTGGAAAACGCAGATTTTGTAACAAGACTATCATACCGTGGCAATCTAAAAGACTTGACTGACGATGCAATATTTTCTTTATACCCTCTATCAAAACCTGATTGGCCGATTTTCATGCATGTTGTTTCAAAGCTCTATGAGCTCAGTGGCAAACAAACAATTAATGGTATCGCCTGGGATCCTGATGCAGAGGTTATAGAGATACAATATCGCATAGATAATGATACGACATGGAGAGTTGCCGATGGTAAAACACATTGGTCATTTGAGTTTAATACCATCACATTGGATGATGGCAACCACACACTTTATCTAAGGGCTCTAAGAAAGAACGGTGTTACACCGATATATTCACAGATATATTCGTTTAGTTTTTCGACGAATAACAGTAACGACGAAATTCTAAGTGGACAACAAATGCAGACGGCAGCCTTTTTATTAACGATGTTTGTCGTTTTATCTGTATTAGCTGTAGCTATAATCAGCAGAAAAACTACAATGCATCGTTAAAATATCTCTTTTTTTCTTCTATTTTTTGTTCGGTTTTTTCCGAACGTTTTCAACCAGTATATAAACCTAAAACGATATAACCATCTACAAAGGAAAAGTGATGTGATAAATCATGAATAAGAAAAAAAGGTCTAAACTATTTGCGATAATATTAGCTGGTGTGATAGTTTTTGCAGGTCTCGTTGTTATAGTAAATCTGCAAAAACAGATAGTTAGCGGCTCAGGTACGTATCCAATAAAAAATTTTGGTTCATATGAAGAACTCACAAGTTTTTTGATTGTAGGTAATCAAAATGCTGGTCGTTATGGAACAGGTCTTATCGGCGTCTTAAATGCTACTCCTAGCGTAGATTTTAACTTGGCAGAAGAATCTATTAGGGTTAAAGAAGGTGGTACAAGTGTTGATTACTCGCAAACCAACGTGCAAGTAGAAGGTGTTGATGAACCAGACATCGTAAAAACAGATGGTACCTACTTGTATATAGTTTCTAATAATAAGGTAATTATCGTAAAAGCGTATCCTGCTGAAGATGCTGAGATACTTTGTGAGATAGAGTTCAATGAATCTGTATCTGTTTTGAATATATTTATTGATGGTTCTAGGCTTGTGGTCTTTCTTCAGGCATATGATTACCCAATCCTTAAAAATGCATTTGTTGAGGAGTCTAAAATCAGCTACTGGTATGGTTCTCCTGATACTTATGTAAAGATCTATGATTTTGAGGATATTAGTGACCCTATTCTGGTAAAGGATATTGTTATAGGCGGTAGCCTCTCAGGTGCAAGGCTTATAGGTGATTACGTATATGTTGTAACAACACAGTATTCTTATAGCACTGATGAAGACGACATAATAGTTCCAAGGCTTATGGTTGATGATGAGTTAATAGAGGTTCCTCTATCTGATATATACTATGTTGATATACCTGAGAAGAGCAGTACATTCACAAACATTGTATCTGTT
>Ga0172364_10000977_pt1 | contig 21346 bp, 19 predicted proteins | sample LakKivSesite10cm_FD_114545 | JGI IMG/M metagenome (GOLD analysis project Ga0172364, IMG submission 114545) | Sediment microbial communities from Lake Kivu, Rwanda - Sediment site 10cm | ecosystem: Environmental > Aquatic > Freshwater > Lake > Sediment | place: Rwanda: Western Province, Lake... | reverse complement strand
GTCCCGGTGACTCCTTTAGCCTTTTTCGGGACTCACAAGCTCTGGGTGACCCCCGGGACCATCCGGGTGAGCGTGGGCGCTCCCATGAACATCCTCCCTTATATGTCTGGCGATTTTGATGAGACGGTGGAAAGATTCCGGAGAGCCCTCGAAGAACGGGTCAAGGCGCTTTTCCTGGAGTTGATCAGAACGTGAAGTCAGACCCAGCCGATACCGACTATGGATCAGTCAGCCAACCCCGACTATTCGCGGCCCTCGTAGCGCGAGAGGATGTCGTTGTTGACCTGCATGAATAGATTATAATTGACCTTGACTTCCTTTTCCGTTCGGAGCTTTTCGAGGTAGGCCTGGAGGAACCGGTTCTTCTTGGCCTCGAGAAATTTCGTGAGTTCCGTCTGTGTGTTTTTTTCGAATTCCTCGCGGCTCGCCTCTTTTCTCTCCAAGACGCGGATAAGAGCATATCCGGAGGCAAGCCCAACGGGGTCGCTGGTCTCGTTGAGAGGAAGGGAAAAGGCCAGCTGGTCGATCTCCGGGTTCTCCCCGATACCCCCCAAGTATTGTTCCCTTTTGTGTTCGGCCACTTGCTTGTATTCGAGACCCAGCTTTGAGGCCATTTCCTCCCAAGACTTGCCTTCCACCTGGGTCCGAGCTTCCCGGATTTTCTCGAGGGCGATTTCTTTTTGCCGGCTGGCACGGAGGTCTTTTTCCACATCCGGCCTGACCTCCTCAAATTCGGCCGGCCTCGGCGGCTCGATTTTTTCGAGTTGGACGAGCCCTGTTCCCGAGAACGTATAGACCGGCGATGAAATCTGTTCTTCCTTAATTCCGTAAAGCGCTTGACTGATCGATCCGGCCGGGTCGAACTCTTCCAGAGCTTGACCCTGCTTAAGCAGGCCCGTGCCCCTCACCTTAAGGCCCATTTTTTGGGCGGCAATGTCCAGGCTTTTTTCCCGCCGGGCGGTCTTTTCAATTTGCCCGATCTTCTGCTCCGCCAGCTCCCGGGCCTTTTCATCTTCCAGGGTGCTTTTGATTCGCTCCCTGACCTCTTCGAGGGATTGGATCTTTTCCGGTTGCTTTTCGTTGACCTTGAGAATGGCAAAGCCGTCATCCGTCTCGACGGGCCCGGATATCTGGCCGGCCGCGAGCTTCTCGATTTCTTCCCTTTCCTTGGCCGAGAGGCGGCGCCAATCGTCGAACCCCCAGTCACCGCCCCCCGCCGCCTTTTCGTCCTGGCTCGAGGCCTTGGCGATTTCGGCGAAATCCCCTCCCGCGGTCAGGCGGTCGTAGATGGTCTGCGCATCTTCCTGAGTTTTCGGTTTGTCTTGGCCCGCAGAAGAAAGGAAAATCCGACTGACGCGAACTCTTTCCGGCTCTTTGAACTGGTCAAGATTGTCGTTGTAGTACTTTTCAATATCGCGATCGCTCAGCGAGATGTCCTTTTTTAGGTCATCGGTCGGCAGGAACACATACAGACCTTGCCGCCTTTCCGGGAGCGAATATTTGGCCTTGTTACTCTCGAAATAAGCCCGGACATCGGCTTCGGCTATTATCTCGTCATATGGGACCTTGCTGTCCTCGATCCAGAGGTATTCAATTTTAGCGCTTTCGTTCTGCTTCTTATAATTTTCCCAGAGCTCTTCGGGTGGAACCGTGATGCCGGCCGTCAGGAGCTGAATCATCTTGTTGAGGACGATCTCCTCCTTGAGGCTGTTTTCGAATTGCGGCAGAGACATCCGGTTGTACTCGAGGATCCGCCGGTATTCTTCATACCCGATGAACTTCCCATCTCTCTGGAAGAGCGAGACGATGCGCTCCCGGACCTCCTCTCGGGAGGCCGTGAGCCCCATCTCCCTGGCCTTCTGGCCAAGCAGGCTCTGTTGGATCATCTGCTCGAGGACTTGTTGGGGAATGTTGAGCTGCTGGATAAAGTTCTTGTTCAGGCCGCTGAATTCTTTCTGGAGCGCTTCCAGCCGGTTGCGAAGCGCCATGTGATAAGAATCCATCGTGATCCGCTCTCGGCCCAAAAATGCGATCGTATCCTCTCGGCCTTTTTCGCCCAGCCGTCCAGCGCCGCCCCAGATTGCGAAAATGGAGATGACGAAGGTGGCGATGACGATCCATAACGTGGGCGCCAGGGCCTTGACATTTTTTCTCATCGTCTTCAACATGATCTCACCTTATATAACCACCCAGAATTGAGCTCCTTTCGGAAGTTAGGACTCCATCAACAGCTTTCGGGCGATCACCAGACGCTGGATCTCGGAAGTTCCTTCATAGATCGAAAGGACGCGGGCATCCCGGTAGATCCTCTCGATCTCATACTCTTTGGAATAGCCATACCCTCCGTGGATCTGCAGGGCCAGGTAGGCAATCTTGTTGGCGGCCTCGGACGTGAAAAGCTTGGCCATGGCGGCCTCCTTGCTAAACGGCCGTGCCCGGTCACAGAGATCGGCCGCCCGATAGGTGAGCAGGCGGCCGGCCTCGATGAGAGTCGCGATGTCGGCCATCATGAACTGGAGCGCTTGGAACTCGGCGATTTTTTTGCCAAAGGCCTCCCTCTGTTTGGCATACCTGACAGCGAGCTCGAGGGCCTGGTCTGAGAGACCCACCGCTTGGGCGGCGATGCCGATCCGGCTTCCGTCAAGCCCGGCCAAGGCGATGGCGGCTCCTCGGCCCTCCTCTCCCAAGCGGTTTTCGACCGGCACCCGGCAGTCCTCGAAAGCGATCATAGCCGTCGGGGAAGAGTGGAGTCCCATCTTTTCCTCAATCTTGGTCACCTTGTAGCCGGGAAATCCCTTGTCCACGATGAAGGCACTGAGTTTGGGACTCCCCGTCTCCATTACCGTCTGGGCGATGACAATCAGAGCGTCGGCCTCGCCGCCGCTGGTGACCCACGCCTTGGTGCCGTTCAGGATATATTCGGGGCCCGATCTTACCGCCTTGGTCTTGAGGTTCGTTGCGTCTGAACCGGCGCCGGGCTCGGTCAGAGAAAATGCGCCCAGGATCTCTCCTCGGGCGGCCGCAGGAAGGTACTTCTGTTTTTGTCGGTCCGAACCAAATTTCAGGATGGAATTGCAGAAGAGCGATGTGTGAACGCTGACGATCACGCAGACGGTGGCGGAAACCCGGGCCAGCTCTTCCAGGGCCAAAATCACCGAGAGATAGTCCGTCCGGTTCCCCCCGAATTCTGCCGGCACGGTCATGCCCAGAATCCCGATTCGGGCCAGTCCGTTGATGATCTCTCTGGGGAATAGGTGTCTGTCTTCGAATTGGCCGATTTTTGGGGCAATCTCCTTCTGGGCAAAGTCCCGGACGAGCTCCCGGAGCATGATCTGGTCTTCGTTCAGGTCGAAGTTCATTTCTTCCTTCCGCGAGTGCGGCTCGCCTTCTGGAATAGGGGGCGGAGCCGGTCATAGGTGCTTTCGAGGTCCTCGATCAGCACCCGGGTGCGGCTGACGAGCGGCATGAAATTCGAGTCGCCATGCCAGCGGGGGATGACGTGGAGATGGCAGTGGTTTATGACACCCGCCCCGGCGCTCTGGCCGAGATTCATCCCGGCGTTGAAGCCATGGGGACGGCTGCTCCTTCTCAGGATTTTCAGACTCAACTGGAGCAGTGCGGCCATTTCACAGCTGACCTCTTCCGGCAGCCGGTCGAAGGCGGCAATGTGCCGGTAGGGCGCGATCATCAAATGGCCGGGAGTATAAGGGTATTTGTTCAGTAGGACGAAGTTGTGCCTTCCCCGATAGAGGATGTGGGCGGAGCGGTCGTCCCGGGCCTTCAGGGCGTGGCAGAAGACACACCCCTTCATGCGGCAGACCTGTCGAACGTACGGCCCCCTCCACGGTGCGGCAATGTATTCCATCAGGAGTTGATCAGCTCCTTGAGCAGCTTGCTCGGCTTGAAGTAGAGGACCTTCTTGGGTGGAACTTTGACCGGCTCCCCCGTCCGGGGGTTTCGTCCGGACCGCGAAGTTCTCTTGCGGAAGCGGAAACTCCCGAAGCCCCGAATCTCGATTTCTTCACCCCGAAGGATCGCCTCTTTGATCGAATGGAAAAAAAGGTTGACACCCTGTTCGGCTTCCTGCTTGGGGATGTCCATTTCCTGAGCAATTTTGTTGACCAGGTCGGCCTTAATCATTTTTTCCCTCCTTTTCCTGGGCCCCCTTTTTCGGCGAGCTTATTTTTTTGAATCGATCCCCCATGATGTCGCCCAAGGTGAGCCGATTGTCCTGGCTGCTGACATATTTCTGGTATTCGAGCTTCTGCATCTCCAGCTGGGCCAGACGAAAGCTCAGAGAGATCTTTTTTTCCCGGGGATTCATTTTGATGATCTTGGCGGTTTTCTCCTCGCCGACGGAGAAGGCTTCCGCGGCGTTCTCAATCTTTTTTTCATCGAGCTCGGAGAGGAAGACCACCCCCTCGATTCCGGGAGTGATCTCGACGAAGACGCCGAAGTCAGCGATTCGGACAATCCGGACCTTGACCAGATCGCCGACCTTCTGGCGGTTGAAAAAGTCCTCCCAGATGTCGCCCCCAAGCTGTTTGATACCCAGGGAGACCTTTTGCTTTTCGACGTCGATGTTCAGAATGACGGCCTCAACTTCCTGGCCGACTTCGAGTTTATCCTTGGCGTGCTTGACCTTCTCCCAGGAGATGTCGGAGACATGGATGAGCCCTTCGACTCCGGGCTCGATCTCCATAAAAGCACCAAAGTCGGTGATGCTGGTGATTTTCCCTTTCACCCTGGAGCCCGGGCTGTACTTCTGCCGTAAGAGTTCCAGAGGATGGGGAACGGCCTGCTTGAGTCCGAGGGAGATGCGCTTGCTTTCGGGGTTGATGTCGAGCACAGACACCGTAACCTCTTCTCCCACCGACAGGAGTTTTTTGGGGTGGATGAGCTTCCGTGACCAGGACAGGTCCGAGATATGGACCAGGCCTTCCACGCCCTTTTCGAGCTCGACGAAGGCCCCGAAATCGGTTAGGCTGACGACTCGGCCCTTCACTTTCTGTCCAACCGCATACTTGTCCCGGATGCCTTTCCACGGGTCTTCTGTGAGCTGCTTGTAGCCGAGGGAGATTCGCTCCTCCTTTTCGTTGAAGTCGAGAACCACGACTTCAACTTCCTGGCCGATCTCGAAAAGTTCGGAGGGATGGCCGATCTTTCCCCACGACATATCGGAGATATGGAGGAGGCCTTCAATACCCCCCAGGTCAACGAAGGCCCCAAAGCTGGTCAGAGACCGAACCTGACCTTTGACTTTTTCCCCTTTGACCAATCGGCCGAACACGCGTCTCTTTTTCTTCTCTCGTTCGTCCTGAAGGAAGAGCTTTCGGGAAAGGACGGCGTTCTCCGTCTTGCGTTCAAACTTGATGACCTTGAATTTGAAGGTTTGGCCGAGAAGCTTATCCGGCTCCTTGACGATCTTGACATCCGCGTGGGAATCGGGCAGGAATGCGTCGATTCCGACATCGACCGTGTAGCCGTTTTTTATCCTTCCGATGATCTTCCCCGATACGAAGCCCTGCGTATGGAAGGCTTTCTCCAGATGGTCGAGGGCCCGCAGTGTATCGGCCCGCTTCTTGGACAGGAGGAGATAGCCCTCTTTGATATCCGTCTTTTCCAGGATGGCCTCGATTATGTCTCCGGGCCGTAGCTTTTTAACTTCCCCTTCCGCGAAGTCATCAGCCGGGATTACGCCCTCGGATTTGAAGCCGATGTCCACGAGCACTCCCGTCGGCGTGGCCTTGATCACTTTGCCCTTAATGATTTTGCCGGGGGTGATTTCCCGGGCGCTGAATTGGTACTTGTCGAGAAGATGTTCATAGTCCTCGGATGAGATTTTGTCGTTCTTTTCGGTCGGTTTCTTTAGCTCTGCCATTGGCTCAATGTCTCCCTGTGCGATGAATGTGCGAAGCCACTCCGGATCTTGGACACGACTTCCTGGATGGCCTCGGGTGGAGTGGACGCCCCCCCGGAAATTCCGATTCTTTTGACTCCCCTCAACAGGCGCGGACGGATTTCATCCGCAGTCTCGACAAAATGGGTATTCGGTTGCACGCGCTTCGATATCTCGAACAGCCGCTGGGTGTTGGAGCTTTTCTTGCCGCCAATAATAAAAAGAATGTCGACCCGAGAGGCCAGAGCGCAAGTGGATTTCTGTCGGATTTGCGTGGAATTGCAGATCGTGTTGTAAACCCCGAGCTCTTTCGTCCGCTCCAGGAGGGCCGCCACAACCTGCCCAAAAAGGAACGGGTCCTCTGTGGATTGGGCCAAAACCGACCTCTTTTTTCGGAGAGGCAGGCGGCGGGCCTGAGCTTCGTCTTCGATAATCCGGGCTCGTCCGCGGCTGTGGCCGACGAGACCCTGGACCTCGGGATGCTCGGGGTTGCCCACGATGACGATTTCCTCGCCCTTATTGGCCAGCTTCGCGACAAGCCCCTGGATTCCCTTGACAATCGGGCAGGTTGCGTCGACGATATCAACCCTCTTTTTTTTCAGGGCGCTGTAGACCGAAGGAGCAACGCCATGTGAGCGGATGATGACCGTTCCTTTACGGATTGAGGCCACATCATTGACCGGGTGAATGCCGCTTTCCTTCAGGTCGGCGATGGCCGTCGGGTTGTGAATGAGTTCGCCGAAGGTGAAGACAGGGCCTTTCCGCCGGCGTTTAATTTGATGGGCGAGCCGCAGCGCCCGTTTGACGCCATAGCAGAGGCCGGATTGATCGGCGACGATGATTTCCATTTTTATCGGCGGAAAAAACAATCCATCATACTATCTAAACAGCTGGAGTTTGTCAACCCTAAGTATCGGAAAAAATTGAACTTAGGAGTCTTTTTGGGAAAACCGATCCCGGGCTGCCACGGTGCTGGCAAAAGAGAATCTGCGCTAAAGCCGACCTCGGGGTATGCCATTAGCGAATTGGATGCCGACTTTGCGCTGGCGTGGCTGATAGAAGACCGGTATAATTCAAGAGGTAGAGCCGATAAGCCTCCCCGGCCACGATTGCAGGGCCGGTAACCAAGAGCCTGGTGAGATATCCCGGCTGTTCCAGCCCGGGATTGAGATGAAAATTGAGGAGGATGAGGCAGTCCTTTTGCTTTTTCCAGGCATACTGCTCGGCTCGCTCCAAGATTAGAGGAATGTTGACTTTCTGAAACCTTTTCTTGTCCCATTTGACGTATGAGCCCAGCCGCTCCCCCCGGACAAAATAGACCTTCCGGCCGAGATAGCCTGCGACCGGGGTCATGATGTAATCCATCTCGCCCACAATGGGAAGGGAAGCATACCCCTTTTCTTTGATATACGCGGCTGTCGCCTTGGCCTGGGAGAACGGATGGACGATATCCATCCCGACGGCAAACAGCCCTCCGGACGCCTGGACGGCGATGATGCCCGTTAGGATTCGGGAGAGAAGCAAAGAGATTTGGGCTTGCCGAACCGTTTGGCCGGCGGACGCACGTAAAGACTCAGAAGAGTTTCCGGCCAGCCACAGGGCGGCAATAAAAGTGATGAAGAGGTGACCATAATGGCGGGTGAAGCCAATGCTTCCGACATAGCTCCAGGCGAGTATTCCGGCCGTGCTGAGGCCATAATAAACAAGTGCTAACCGGCTGTTCCTGAGAAGGGCAAAAGCATAAACAAGAATCAACAGGGCCAACACTGCGTTGAGCGGAAGTCTTGACGGCACCTTATCTAGAAGGCTCGTATTCCAGAAATGAAATATCGGACGGGGCATGGGGAGGAAGGATTTTGGAAGAACGCTGAGGACGGCGCTGAGCCGTTCCGCCTGCAATGCTGTATGGGCCTTTGGATAGTAGCTGTCAGGAACGGGCATCAAGGAGAAAAGCGAAAGAATCCCCCCGGCAATAACTAAGAAAAGGGAGGCATAGGAGGCCCATTTCTTCCGGACCGCCGGATCAGAGAGGACCCTCACGAGCATGGCGACGCCGCCAGCAAACGCCAGGAGGAGGCCGTAGAGACTCGTATTGGCCAGGACGAACAGACAAACGGCCGGACGGAAAAGCTTTGGCGGCTCCCGTTTGAGGAGAACGCAGAAGAGAAAGAGAGAGAGCACTCCCAGCGCATAATTCCGGCTGATGACGGCGTACTCGAAGAAAAGGTAATAGCTGAAGATGAGCAGCACCTTCTGGACGGGGCTGAACGGAGCGAAGCGGAGCACAAGCCAGGTGGAGAGAGCTGCCAGCCCGACATGGAAGAGCTGCATGGCCAGCGGAGAGTGGGTCAGTCGGCTGAGCAAAAAAAGGATGGAAAACCAGGCCAAAGGGTGTTTCTCATAACGGGCCGCCCGGGCAACGTTGGCAAAGGAAGTCTGGTCTTTGGCCAGGAGCCAGGCTTGGAGTTCGTCCCTCCACATCTCGTGACGGAGGACTGTGACCAGGCTGAGCAGAATAAATAGCCCGAGCAGGGAAGCCGATACTCGGTGAGAAAGAGGCTTCATGACGCTCTGGACTTCCGAGGCGACGGCCCAACACTAGGCTTGGCCGAGCGGGCCAAGGCCTTTTCTTAAGAAGGAGGAATCCTAAGCCGAATCCGGGAAGGATGTCAAGGAAGCTGAATCGCGACAGGGTCAAGCGGACGGCGGGGGGGATGAAGGAAGGCGCCCACACCTCGTTTTTCGACTTCGGCCGGAGATGGGATATTTTCGATCTCAATCTCTTTGTCGGGCTCGAGCTCGGAGAGCGCAGTGAGCAATGCTTTGAGGCCGGCCAGATGGCGGGCAACCCGGAGGGCGAGGGGAATGCCGTTCTCGCCATAGGGAACGAACAACCAGCCCAGGCGCGAAGCCCGAGCATAGAATTTATCTTTTCCGTCGACGATCAAGGAAGACGAAGGCTTTCCCTTGAGACGGCCATGCGAAGCGTTCGGCGTTTCCAACAGGATAGCCTTGATCCCGGCGTGGTCGCCCCACTCCCGGTGGCTCAGCCCTCGGAGGTTCGGAGGGGATGCCTCCAGTCGGATGTCGTATCCCTCTGCCTGGAGCTCCAGGAGCGCCAAGGCGGCCAGCTCGGAGCTGTTCTCGTGGAAGACGATGGCGTTGTTGACCGGGTATTCCGGAGCGGATTCATGGAGGTCAATCCCGATGTCGATCCCCTCTCTCCGAATGAGCTCCATGATCCCGAAGGCGATTTTTTCGGTGAGGAATCCACTGGCACGGCCGGGATAGCATCGGTTGAGATTCCTCACTTCATTTCCGGAGAGAGCCTGGCCAGCGGGGTTGATATAGACCGCGGGGTCGGGCCACTGGTCCACAGGATTGGTCAGTCGGGAGCCCAGACGGAAGAGCCGGGGGCCCGCCGGCGTCGGAATGGCGAAGCGCTGCGGATTTCCCTCCTGGGGGTCGCTGTGAGTGAATCCACTGGCATTGGCGCGAGGCACGATCACGACCTGGCCTCGCTTCACCCGGATATTTTCGATGAGCATAACGGAGGCGACCGTGCCGGCCGGCTCATTGGGATGCGTCCCGCCCAGGATCAGGAGATGGCCTCCCTCTTGCGGTCCTTGGAAAATATACGCTTCGGTGTCGCCGTGAGTTCCTTTGAGGGAAGGAAAATAATCGCTCAGTTGTTTTTGGCGAGTCAGTCCGGCGCTCGGGAATATCGGTTCGGGACGATGCATCGTCCGAAAGCTGCGACCGGGGAAATAGCAGAGGACGGCAATCAAGGCGAGGGAAAGAACGGTCGAGAGTCTGTTCCCCATGATTCTTTTCATAGCCTACTTGAGGAGAATAAGCCTGAGGACAAAAAGCACGAGGACAAGAGCGGTCCCGGCCTGGATCAAGGGCTTTTTCTCGCGAAGAAGATTCCAAAGAAGGTGGAGACTGAGGTACAAAACCACTGAATGGTAAATGATGCGGAGCATGGACATCAGAATACCTTATCCAATAACGGAGCAAGCATCAACATCCCGAGGCCAGCGGCCAATTGGACGACAGCCGGGACAAGGCAGTAACGCAATACTCGGAAGAAGTTGGGCTCACCGATAACCTGGGCGGCGAACCGCACAGAGATTGCCGCCGGCGGGACGAGGTCGCCCAGGGCGGTAACGGCCGAAAGTGCGGAAGAGGTGAGCAGGGCGTTCTTGTTGATCAGGGCGAGCATAAAAGGAATGCCCAGGATGGAAGCCGAGCCGAAGGTGGAGACTCCCCCGAATGCCGGAAGGCTGGCGGCGATTCCCAAATAAAGAAGGACGGTCGGTAGAGAAAGGATGGCCATGACGATCCAGCCGCGGGCTCCCGTCATCGTCATGACCTGGATGAACATGCCGACTCCTACCAGGATGGACAACACAGGCAGGGATTCGGCAAGCGCCTTCTGGGTGGCTTTGAGGAAATTGACCGATCGGCCGCAAAAAATGCCAATCAGGGAGGCGAAGAGGAAAACGGCCGGAATCCCGATATCGGGGAAACGCCCAGCTGTCACCCCCGGAGCGAGCATGAGAACAAAAAGCGCGACGAACGGTCCGGCCAGGCGGAAGCGATACCGTGGTCCGAGTTCCGGCGGAAGGATGGATCTCATCTCGTCCCGGCTGAGGACCTTTATCTCCCGATATCCGATCAGGAGCGGGATGATTACGGCGAGGGGGATGATGAGGACAAGAAGCGGCCCGGTCACTCCGACATAGGGCATGTCCACGCCGCCCCCCATGATCATGATCAGGATATTGACGGGTGGGGCGACCATTCCCAGCACACCCCCCATAACGATCAGGGCACCCGCCTTAAGCCGCGGCAGCCCCAACCTCATCATCACTGGTGCGATGAGCGGCCCGGAACTGAGGATGGCTGCGGTCGATGATCCGGTGACCATCCCCGGGAACATCAAGATGACCATGGCGGCTAAAAGAAGCAGGACGCGGCTCCGATAGAATGTCCGCAGAAGCAGAGCGGTGACCGTGTCCAGGATGCCTCCATATTCAAGGACTTTGATAAAAATTGTAGCTGTCAGGATGATCAGTATGGTATCGAAATACCCGAAGGCTCCTTCGACAAGATGACGCAGGCTGGGTCCTTCTCCGGCGAACAGGGCGCCCGCCAGCGAGGAAAGCGCGAGGGCGAGGCCGATGGGGATTTTGGCGGCCATGGCCAGCAGCACAAACACGGCCACCAGGAAAAAGAATATCAGCCACTCCGGCATGCGTCTTTACTTGAAGGCCTTTTCAAGAGGGGCTTGGGCGTCGGCCGTTTTCTCGACTTCAATCAGAGGGATGGCCTGGGATTGGCAGAGCCGGGTGAAAAACCCATCGGTGTTTCCGGACCTAACGACGATGAGCATTTTAGCCCGAGGGAGGACTTCGGCGATCAGTTCGTCTGTCTGCGGACCTCGCCGGGCCTCACCCCCGAGATGCAGGCAGAGCAGGGAAATTCCCGTTTGATGGGCCTCTGCGATGAGCGCCATAACCCGTTCTTTTTCCTTTTCCATATCGAGGCCAGCGGCGCCGAGCCCCTTGAGGCTGGCTCCAAGGACAAGGACGAGAGTCTTGATGTTTTGGAGCTCTGCAGCGGTCGCTTGTTTGGAGAGGGTGTAGTTGAGACCCGCTCTCTTGGCCAGGACGGCAGCGATCTGGACCTCGGCGTTCTGGCCGGCGGAGGTGATGAGCAGCGGCTGCTCAAACAATCCTTCGGTTTGCTGTCCGTTGCGGGGTGCTTCAGAGATAAATGCTGAGAAAAGCAAAATGTTTAACAGACAGATAGCTTCTGTTTTCATATCTTTACTCCCATATTACCTTAAGCGAACGATATGATTGAGAAAGTTCGTCGACAGCCGGGCGGGCTGACGAACCCATATCTGAGCCCATTTAATACCCGCCACCGACGCCGTCCCGGCGGGAATCGGCGCCTCCGTGGACGACTCCTCTGCCCCTAAGAATCATGATGCCCTGCGCGCCTCCGAAATATTTGTCATAAGCCTCGCGGACCTCGACTTCCTGCCCGATTTCCCGAAGGCCGCTGATGACCTCTGGCGGAAATCTGGCTTCAACGGCGATCGGCCCTGGCTTTCCTCCGGACGAGAAGGAGAAGAACCGCGGCGCTTCGATGGCTTCGTCAAGAGACATTCCGAATTCCAGAACGTTAAGGACGATCTGTGCAAGAGACGAGAAAATGCGGGTCCCGCCCGGCGATCCCAAAGCCAGGAGGGGCTTTCCGTCCCTGAACAAAAGCAGCGGGCCCATTGAACTCAGGGGCCGATGTCCCGGGCGCGGGGCATTGATGGATTCCGGGTCGTCGGCGAAGTCCGCCATATGGTCGTTCAGAAGAAAGCCGGTTCCTTCGGGGACAATCCCGGCGCCAAAAAAATCATTGATCGATTGGGTCAGGGCGACGATGTTTCCGTCTCCATCGAGAACACAGAGATGCGTTGTATTGGCCGAGTCCCTGTTCCCCGGTTTGTATTCGCCAAACGGATAGCGTTCGAGCGGTCGGTCATCCCGAATGCGCGAGGCGACCCCGGCCGCATATTCTTTGGAGACGAGCCACTCGACGGGAACAGAAACATAATCCGGGTCCGCGAGGTAGCGTTCCCGGTCGGCGAAGATGAAGCGCAGGGCTTCGCTCAGGTGATGAACAAAGGCGACTGAGTTGTGACCCCAAGTTTGGACCGGCCAGCGCTCGATGATGTTCAGGAATTGAACGAGGTGAAGCCCTCCCGACGCGGGCGGCGGGGCGGTCAAGATGACATATCCTTTGTAAGTCCCTTTCAGGGGTTCCAGTTCGACCGCCTGGTACAGGGCCAGGTCATCGTTCGTTAGAATCCCTCCCTTGGCCCTGACCGCGGCGACAAGTCTGTGGCCGGTATCCCCCTCGTAAAACTCCTTTATCCCGTTAGCGGCGATCCGGCGAAACGTCTGGGCGAGTTCGGGGTTCCGGAAACGATCTCCGGGTTCGTAAGGCAGTCCCTCATTCAGGTAACAGCTTCCCTCGGGGAGGTTTTTGAGCAGCCGCTCGTATTCATCCTTGTTGATGCTGCTAAACGTAGAGCTCACAGAAAAGCCGTGTTCGGCGATGGCGATGGCTCCGGCCAGCACTTGGGCGAGCGTTCGAGTCCCATACCGGCGAAGGGCAAGATCCCAGCCGGCCAACGCCCCCGGGACGGCGACCGCCAGGCCGCTCGACGTTCGCCACTCCTCCTTTGCCTCGCCTTTGTCCTCGAACATCCCAGGTGTAGCGAGACCGGGGGCTTTCTCCCGGAAATTGATGACCGTTGTCCGGTTCAACCGGGCGAGGTGGATGATCATGAACCCGCCCCCTCCGATGCCAGAGGCGAACGGCTCGGCCGCGTTCAAGGCCGCCGCGGTGGCAATGGCGCTGTCGACTGCGTTGCCTCCTCTCCGGAGCATCTCGAGCCCCACCTCGACTGCCAGGGGATGAGCGGCCACAACCATAGCCCGGTGGCCGATGAAGTTGTGCGGCGAATGCCGGTCTGCCGGCGGAGCAGGAAAGATTTCCCGGGGCTTGTAACAAGCCGGAACAAAGAGCCAAGCGGCGCCGAGCGCCAGAGCAAAAAATCCAATCGCCTTAAGGTTTGGGGGCTTGTTCAACCGTCTGGTCCTCACCGAGGATTTTGGCAATCTCCTCCTCGGTCGGCAGCTCGTCAAGGCTGTTCAGGCCGAAGTAGGCCAGGAATCTCTCGGTTGTCCGGTAGATCAGGGGATTGCCCGGGCTCTTCTTTCGTCCTGTGATCTTGACCAGCTTTTTCTCGAGCAGAGTTTTGATCGTATATGAAGAGTCCACATTGCGGAGGGCGGATATTTCGGACAGAGTGATTGGCTGATGGTAGGCGACGATGGACAACGTCTCCAGGGAGGCGGAGGACAGCTTGCTCTTCCGGTCGATTTTGAGAAAGCGCCTCACCCAAGGGTCGAATTCCGGCCGGGTGGTGAAGACATAACCCCCGCCGCTCTGGATGATGGTTATGCCGCCCGCGGAGGAAGCGGTCTTCTGGAGGAGCTCGTTAAGGGCTTTCTCGACTTCGGACGGGGGGTAGTCGCTCAATGTTTCCTGGATTTTTTCGAGCGAAAGCGGCTCCAAAGAGATAAAAATTAAGGCTTCAATGATATCTCTCAGCTCTGGGGCCATGGTCATTGCCTGGATTTGGATTCTCGGCGCAGCCAGACTTTGATCGTCTGGAAGAGGCGTTCCTGCACGGCCATCACCAGTCGGGCCTTGATGAGTTCGAGAAGGCTGAAGAAGGAGACGATGGCCGCCTCCAGGTTCTCCTGCCGGTTGAAATAGTCCAGGAAATCGAGAATACCATCTTTTTCAAGCTCAGCAATGATGTCCTTCATTTTCTCTTCCAGCGAATAAGTCTGGCCGCGGACAACTCGAAAATTCTCCGCCTGTTTCCTCTTCATCAGGATGAAGAATGTCTCAGCGAGGTCGAAAAGAGAGACCTCGGCCAAGTCAGGCTCCGCCGGCTCGGGAAGCGGCGGGAGTGCTTCGCGCGTCCATAGGGCGAGCTGTTCTTCCTCCCGCTCCTTAAGAATGGAACAGGCGGCCTTGATTTTTTGGTACTCCAGGAGCTGGTCGACGAGGAAACGGCGCGGCTCTTCCCCTTCGGTCAAAGGTTCTTCACGGGGTAGAAGCAACTGGGACTTGATGTGGATGAGCAGCGCCGCCATCAACACGAACTCCGCTTCCCGGTCGAGGTTGATCTGGTCTTCGCGGTTAAGATAGTCCAGGTATTCTCTGGTGATGACGGCGATCGGGATGTTGTGGATGTCGATTTTCTTTTTCCGGATTAGGAATAAGAGAAGGTCGAGCGGGCCCTCGAATACTTCCAGCCGGACGCGATAGCTCTCCGAAGCCTCGGTCGCCCTGAGTGGAAGGTCATTCATTTCGGCTCAAATGCCGATCACCGACCTGACTTTGGCCATGGTTTCCTGGGCCACATTCCGGGCCCGGGCGTTTCCTTGCTCAAGAATCCGCCAGACCAGGTCCGGGTTACTCTCAAGTTCGGCCCTTTTTTGTCGGTAAGGCTCGAGGAGCCGGACCAGCGCCTCGATAACGACGTTTTTGCAATCCAGACATCCGATCCCGGCCGTGCGGCAGGAACGGGCCAGTTCGTCTCGTCGCTCTTTATCGACGAAGGCCCGGTGGAGGGTGAAAACCGGGCAGTCATCCGGCTCTCCGGGGTCGGAGCGTCGCTTGCGCCGGGTATCGGTGACCATCGGTGCGATCTTTTCGCGGATAACCACGGGGCTGTCCTTCAGGTAGATGGCGTTGCCGAATGACTTGCTCATCTTGCGTCCGTCCGTCCCGGCCAGCCGGGGCGTCTCGGTCAGCAGGATCTGCGGCTCGGGGAAGACCTCGCCGAAAAGGCGATTGAAGCGGCGGGTGATCTCCCGGGCGAGCTCAAGATGGGCGGCCTGATCCTCACCCACCGGGACGATATCGGCTTTGTACAGGATGATGTCGGCGGTTTGAAGCACCGGATAGCCGAGGTAGCCATAAGTGTTGATGTCCTTGTCGGCCAACTCCTTTTGCATGTCTTTGAAGGTCGGCACGCGCTCGACCCAGGGAAGGGGAGTGATCATCGAAAGGAGAAGATGAAGCTCGGCGTGCTCTTTGACGTCGGACTGGACGAAGAGCACGCATTTTTCCGGATCGAGTCCGACGCTGAGCAAGTCGATGGCCATTTCCAGAGTGTACCCCCGGATGACTTTCGAGCTTTGGTACTCGGAACTGAGTGCGTGCCAGGTGACAATGCAGAAGAAGCACTGATGCTTGTCCTGAAGGCCGACCCAGTTGCGCATGGCCCCGGCGTAGTTTCCCAGATGGGCAGGCCCGGTCGGCCGGATCCCGCTGAAGACAATCTTTTTTTTCTGTTCGCTCATGGTCATAGGAAAATGAGGGTGTAGATGATGATTTGTATGGGCCTGATTATCAGGCTCAGAACACCCAGGTAGATAAGTCCCAGGACAATCAGGAAACCATAGGGCCGAAGCCGGTCATATTTTTGGGCGGCGCTTTCGGAAAGGAGGCCCATCAGGACGCCGCTCCCGTCAAGCGGCGGCACGGGGATCAGGTTGAATACGACAAGGTATGTATTCACCAGGACTCCGTAGAAGAGGATGAGCACCAGGCCTTCCAAGGGATGAAAGCCCCGCGACATTCCGCCCCGTCCCATCAGGAAATTTTTGAGGAAAAAAGAGACACCGGGGCTGGCCGCCTTGATCAGGATAATGGTCACCAGAGAGAAGGCAGCGGCCGTGATATTCGCCATCGGCCCGGCGGCTGATATCCACAGGTTATCCCGGCGGGGATTCCTCAGGTTGAGGGGATTGACCGGGACGGGCTTGGCCCAGCCGAAGGGCGGGGCCTTCATCACGACAAGGAGAAGGGGCAGAAGGATTGTTCCGAAGGGGTCGATATGGGCCATCGGGTTGAGGGTCACTCGGCCCAGATTCCGGGCTGTGTCATCGCCCAGCTTCGAGGCCGCCCAACCGTGTGCCGCCTCGTGGATGGTGATGGCGAAAAGCAAGACGAATAGACTGATGACGAGCGTGACGATGTTCATCGCAAAGCCGACGTAGTTATAGCATATCGGGGTCCCAAAAAAAAGGGACGGTCAAACGATTAATTTTAGAGAAATGGGAGGTATTTCCTGACTTCGTATTCGCTGACCTGTTTTTCGAATTCGCCGGAAACGTTGATATTGTATTCTTCGATCTCCGCGCGCTTGTTGGCGATGAACGTCGTGAAGATGTGTTCGGTGAAGATCTCCCGGAGCAGCTGGCTCTTCTCCATCAGCCGGACCGCCTCCTCCAGGTTCCGCGGCAGGGTCCGGATCTCGAATTTCTTCTGTTTTGCGTTCGACATGTGGTAGATGTTTTCTTCAACGGGAGCGGCAAGAGGGTAGCCGCCCCGGATTCCGGTGAGTCCGGCCATGAGCATGGTGGCGAAGGCCAGGTAAATGTTGCAGGCCGGGTCGGGCGAGCGAAGTTCGATCCGGGTGGCCATCTCTTTTCCCGGCTGGTATTCGGGCACACGGATATAGGCGGACCTGTTCCGCTGACCCCAGGCAATATACACGGGCGCTTCATAGCCTTCAATCAGCCTTTTATACGAGTTCACCCACTGGCTGAAGACCGCCGATATCTCTCGGGCGTGGGCCATAAGTCCCGCCATATAGTGCTGGGCCAGGTCGGACAGATGATAGGTCCCCTTTTCTGAGAAAAAGATGTTCCGGTCGTTTTTCCAGAGGGACTGATGGACGTGCATGCCGCTCCCGTTCTGGCCGTTGAGCGGCTTGGGCATAAACGTGGCATATAGACCCTGCATGCGGGCCACCTTCTTGACCATGTACCGGAAGAGCATCCCTATGTCTGCCATATCCAGGGCGCTGCAATACTTGAGATCGATCTCATGTTGGCCATGGGCGACCTCGTGATGGTCGTACTCGGAGGCAATTCCCATCCTCTTAAGCAAAAGCTGGACTTCTTTCCGGACGCCGCCGTGCTTGCCGCTGAAAAAGTAACCCCCGTGGTCGCTGAAGCGGATGTCATGTTCGCTCGGGAAGAGGAAAAATTCGAGCTCGGGGCCGACCTTGAAATCATCGATCCCGAATTCCTTTTTGGCCCGGGCCAGGGCCTTCTTAAGGACATAGCGGGTGTCCCCCTCGAAGTGTTCCCCCTCCGGCGTCATGATATCGCCGAACATGATCGCCTCGCGCCAAACGACGTCCTGAGAAAAGCCTCTGTATTCCCAGGGAAGGACGCGGAAGGTGCGGGCTTCGGGCTTGACGACCAAATCGCTCTCCTCGATGCGGACGAATCCCTGGACCGAAGAGCCGTCGATGCCTTTTCCATCGCGGAAAGCGGTTTCGAGCTCCTCGCTGGGAATGGAAAAGTCCATCGGCCGGCCCAGGATGTCCGGAAAATGCAGCCGAACAAATTCGACTTTGTGAGCCGGGTTGGAGACGTAGTCGAGGACCTCTTCTTCGGTCTCAAATCCATACGGCGGATGGGTTCGGGAAGCGGAAACGGACATTTCTTTCTCCTTTCTTGATATCGACAATGCAGAGGGATAGCGGCGGAGAGGATTTGCCTTGACGATGATTGAGGATTGGAATAAGATGAATACACCGAGCAAAAACCGTAAATGGCCAAATTGACATTAGATTATAATTATTATAAGAATAATGGCAATTGTCAATATATTTTTAAAATTATTTAACAATAAGCCATTTATTGGCTTAATTATTGGACATAGAGGAGGAGGGGATGATCGACGAGCTGGAGAGAAAAATTGTCCGGGCGATGAACCAGAATGCCCGCAAGAGCTTTCGGGAGATTGCCAAGGAGGTGGGAACATCGGCTACGGCAGTGATCAATAAGGTGAGGCGGCTCGAAGCATCCGGGGTGATCAAGGGTTATATGCCGATTGTCGACCCCGCCCATTTCGGCTTCGACCTCGTGGCGATCATTGCCCTTCGGATTTCCAAGGGCAAGCTTCTTGAAACCCAGCAGAGAATCTCCTCGGACCACCGCGTGGCCGCGGTTTACGATATCACCGGAGAATGGGATTCGCTGGTGATCGGCTATTTCCGGAGCCGCGACGACCTCAACGATTTTGTCAAGGGAGTCTTGGCCCTGCCCTACGTCGACCGGACGGTCACCCATCTTGTCCTTAATGTTGTCAAAGAGGAAAAGCGCCTCCTGGTTTAGGCCTTGGCTTGGACCTCGTTGAGAAGCGCGTGGGCTGCGGTCCCGCCAGAGCCTTGACAGGTGAGACAAGATGGCCTAACGTAGGGCCCCTCATAGGAGAAACGCCATGGCGAAAGAAACTCACGCGACCATCGGCCGCCATTATATCGTTGAGGCCTCGGGCTGCGACCCCAAGATTATCGGCAGCGTCGAGAAGGTCCAGCAGATTTTGGTTAAAGCGGCGGAGATCGCCGGGGCCCAGGTTTGGTCGATCTCCTTTAGCCGCTTTCCTCCTCAGGGTGTATCGGGAGTGGTGGTCATTTCTGAATCCCACATCTCCACCCACACTTGGCCGGAGTATGGCTATGTCGCCTTGGACATCTACACCTGCGGCAAGAGTGCCGACCCGGAGAAGGCGGTTGTCTTTGCCGTCGAGGCTTTCGGCTCCTCGACATCCCATCTCACCGAAATCACCCGGGGACTCGACGAGGGGGACCTGATTTACTACCACAGCTTCGTCACCTGGGAAGAAAACTTCCGGAAGGGCAGACAGAACTAGGCCAGCCAATCAAGGGCGTAAAGGGACTTTACGCTTTTCGCGGAATTTTTTGCCGGGGCCCTGCAATTGCCCGGGAACGAAGAGGCAAGGGAAGGTTGTTGTTGGCACAAATCCTGCAATGCTAACGTATGGATGAAAGGGAAGGCCGCAAAGCGAGTGTGGGACGGCCGGGACGCCACGCCCCCGAGGCCGCAGCGCTTTTGTTATAATGTTAATGTGCTGAAGAATTGTCCTGTCCGCGCTTTCTTCTTTCTTGCGTTGCTTCTCCTCGCTCTGAGCTCAGCCCTTGCGGATCAGAGCATCCCGGAGTTCATTCTTAAGCTCGAGCAGGACTTCGCTTCGCGCCGTCTGGATTCCTACCTCGACGCCTATATCCCGGAATTGAGACTGCAGGAGAGCCATGAGCTATCCCATTATCTTGACGAGCTGGGGATGGATTCGATGGCTCTAAAATGGGCCAACAAGTCGAGCGTCGACCCGGCCCAGCCGGTCATTTTCCTCCAAGTTATCTATCAGAATCCCTATGCCGCTTTTATCGAGACTTGGCAGCTGAAGCTCCAAAACAACGAGGGCCGCTGGCAGATCACTGAGAAAAACAGAAGGGGGAAGTTGGCGCAGCTGTACAAGCTCGAATTGCCGGCTGAGCGGGTTGAGACGGCCGATCGCGTCGAGATCACTCATGTGGACTTCAAGCTGACCTTTCGTCATGCGCTCATTTTCTATGACAATATCCCCAACCTGGAGACGGCTGTGCTGGTCATGGGGGATGGGCATTTGGTCTTTACTCCCTCCCATGCTGGAGAGAGACAGCAGCTCGAGCTTCTCTACAAGAACAAAGTGCTGGAGGATCGGGTCAGCTACGCCTTTGTCCGTTTTTCCCAGGCGTTTTTCGAAAACATCTTCAAGTCCTCGGGGAGTGTGCCGGTGTCGGCCGCAAAAATCCCGGCCAATGACTACCGCAAAGCGGGGGCCATATTTGCGCAGTGCCGGTCGCGCTATTTCACCATCCAGAGCCCGCTCAGTCAAAACCCCCTTACCTTTCTCCCCCAGGGAGAGGAAGCCATTGTCCAGTTCCGGGGGAAAAAGACGGGAGACATGGCTTATGTCTTTTCCCCGCTAGCCGATGAGGAGATCACCCTCTATGACATCACCCGGGAGCGGTTTATCAACCTTTATTCTCCCGGCTCTGATGAAAAGGGTCCCCGCTTGGTCGTCAGTTTTGTCCCGAAGTATGACGTCGAAGATTACCAGATCGAGCTCAATTTTATGCCCCAGAGCTTCTCTCTTTCGGCCCGAGCGAAGCTCGAGCTCCGCAGCCAGGTCGAGGGCCTGGATACCGTCAAGCTCAGGCTTCAGCCCGCCCTCGAGATCGTGCGCATTTATGACGGAGAGAGGAGAGAGCTTCTTTTCAGCCAAGACACCGTTGGAAGGATTATTTATGTCTATTTGCTGGAGCCGGTTGAGAAGAACGAGCGGACAACCCTGGAGGTCTTTTATCGGGGCCGGCTGGAGCCCCCTCCTCAGCTGACGGATACCGCTTTGGGACAGCGGATCAAATGGGAGCCGAGCTCAATCGCCAACCGCTTTGAGACATTTCTTTTCAGCCAGTCGGCCCAATGGTATCCCCAGCCGGTGAATGACGATTTTTTCACCGCTCGGCTCAAGATTATTGTTCCTCCGGGATATTCGGCAATCTCCAACGGCGTGCTGGTTGAGAAATCCACGCTCAATGGGGTTCAACGAGTGACCGAAATCGACAAGATCGGCAGTTCCTGCTTGGTTTATGAGACAAAGCGTCCGGTGAAGTATCTCTCCTTTCTGGTCGGCAAGTTCAGCTTAACACAGGAGAGCTCTGGTCCTCCGCCTCTCGCCGCCTACGCCTCATCCGATGTCCGCTCCGTCGCGAAAAACATCCTGGGTGAGGCCGGCCGGATTCTTGAGTTTTATGAGAGCCGTTTCGGGCCTTTCCCTTTTGAAAATTTGCGGATTGTTCAGAGGCTCTGGAGTACAGCGGGCGGCCACAGTCCGGCCTCCTTTATCATCCTGAACGACCTTCCTCGAATCATCAATCCAGGACCGGGGTTCCCGGAAAGGCTGGTCAGCAGTCCGAGCGGCCCGGTG
>Ga0172364_10000974_pt1 | contig 21383 bp, 19 predicted proteins | sample LakKivSesite10cm_FD_114545 | JGI IMG/M metagenome (GOLD analysis project Ga0172364, IMG submission 114545) | Sediment microbial communities from Lake Kivu, Rwanda - Sediment site 10cm | ecosystem: Environmental > Aquatic > Freshwater > Lake > Sediment | place: Rwanda: Western Province, Lake... | reverse complement strand
ACAATCATACGGCAAATGACACGCACCAACCATAACAACGCCAGCACCCAACCTATAAGCCTCCAAAACAAAATCACGATCAACCCTTCCTGAACACATAACCCTTATCGAACGTATTGTCGGCGGATATTCAAATCTGCTTGTACCCGCCAAGTCTGCTCCTGCATAACTACACCAGTTGCAGAGAAAAGCCAAAATCTTATCCTCAGGATCATTTTCCAAAGCAGCCCTAATCTGAGCCATTATCTGCACATCCGTAAAATGCATCTGCGTTATCGCATCAGCAGGACACTCAGCCACACAAGTCCCACACCCATGACACATAGCCGTTATCACCTGCGCAGGCTTTTTTTCTTCAATTCTGATTGCTCCATACGGACAACGTTCAGCACAAATACCACATTTACTCGTGACATTTCTACACTTGCCAGGATCAATAACTGAAACTATCGGCTCAATCTTCCACATTGACTTAGAAAGCACAGTTGCCGCCCTTGACGCAGCACCGCTACCCTGCGAAACACTATACGGTATATCCTTCAACCCCTGACACGCACCAGCCAAAAATATCCCATCAGTAGGCGTATCTAAGGGCTTCAGCTTAGGATGACTTTCCATAAAAAAGCCATCTGAACCACGAGTTAAATTAAGTATTCGCGCCATTTCCCCTGTACCCTTCTTAGGTATGGCTGCAGTCGCCAGAACAACCATTTCAGCCTCAACCTCTATAGGTTGACCAAGCGTCATGTCCTCAGCATGTATAAGCAAATTCCCTGTCTCTGGAACCTCCAAAATGCGGCTTACCCTTCCACGAACAAAATTTACGCCACCCTCTCTTGCACGTTGATAAAATTCCTCATACCCTTTAAAGTTGCTCCGCATGTCCATGTAAAAAACGTAAACTTCCACATCTTCCTTATACTTCTCCTTAAGCTGAACAACATGCTTCAAAGTATACATACAACAGAAATTTGAGCAATACGGATATTTGTTTGCATCACGCGAACCAACACATTGAATGAAGGCTACACTATGTGGCTTCCGCCCATCAGAAGCCCTAACAACCTTCCCCCCAGTTGGACCAGCAGCAAGTATAAGCCTCTCAAACTCAAGCGACGTGATAACGTTTGTATATTTTCCATAGCCCAAAAGCGGATTGTCATAGGGCAAGTAGATGTCGTAGCCTGTCGCCACAATTATCGCCCCCACATCAATCTGTATTTCTTCTGGTTGCTGCTCAAAATTTATAGCTTGCCTAGCCCCACAAGCGTCAACACACTTGAAGCATTCAATGCAATAGTCTTTGTTTATCGTGTAATCAAGTGGAACCGCTTGGTCGAACGGTGCAGATATGGCTTTTCTAACACCTAAACTCATGTCCCACTCATTTGGATACTCAATTGGGCAAACGTCTTTGCATTCACCACAACCAGTGCAGTTCTCAGGAATCACATATCTGGGGTTTTTCCGAACCTTAACCTTAAAATTACCTATAAAACCGCTTACACTCAACAAATCAGCAAAGGGTATTATCTCAATGTTGGGATGCCGCCCAACATCAACCATTTTAGGACCTTCAATACATATGGAACAGTCAAGAGTTGGAAACGTCTTATCCAGCTGCGCCATATGACCTCCTATGCTTTCGCCCTTCTCAAGCAAATACACTTTAAAGCCCATTTCAGCCAAGTCCAAAGCAGCATTCATTCCAGATATGCCCCCGCCTATGACTAACGCCTTGTTGATCACTGGAACCTCTATTGTTTGAAGCGGACGCAGAAGCCTTACCTTCGCCACAGCCATCTTTATTATGTCTTTGGCTTTTTCCGTTGCCTCTTTTGGCGTGCTTGGATGACACCAAGATGAAAATTCGCGGATGTTTGCCATTTCGAAAAGAAACGGGTTCAAGTTAACATCAGAGACTGTTCTTCGAAATGTTGGTTCATGCATTCGCGGAGAGCACGCAGCAACAACAACACGGTTAAGCTTATGCTCTTTTATCCCCTTTCTTATCTCCTCTTGGCCCGGGTCTGCACATGTGTAGCGATTTTCTTTAACATAAACAACGTTTGGCAAAGTTTTTGCATATTCAACAAGCTCTTTGATATCCAACACGCCAGCAATGTTTAAGCCGCAGTGGCATATGAAAACGCCTATCTGTGGCTCTTCAGTTTCAACCTTTCTTTCTGTCATGTTATGCTCCCTTCCATCCTAACCTCTTCTCTACGGATTCCCTAACCTTCCGAGAACCTGTGGCCTTCAATTCTTTAGTCATCTCAACTGGTGAAGCCAACTTTTCTAAGGCTTTGTTCCACGCTCCAGAACGAATAGGCGTATGGCTTATTTTGGTTCGCTTAAGTTCTAAGGCTTCCTCAACAGGGCAAACAACTTTGCAGGCTCCGCAGTAAACACAAAACATTTCGTTTACGTGTACTTTTTTATCTTCTTCAGAGAAGTAAAGCGCTCCAGATATTGGGCACACGTCCAAGCAGTCTGTGCAGCCTTCAGGACATTTTTCTGGATAAATCAATATTTTTCCTTGAACAAATTTTCGAACGCGAATAACGCCTTCTGGGCATTTGAATTCGCAGATTCTGCAACATGGGCAACGGTCTTTTTCAATATCAATTTTAACTTGAAGTTTCGCCCTCTTCTTTTTTGTTGCCTTTTTAACAGCTTTTCCATTAGCAGCCTGCCTTGTTACTTTAATTAAATCTAGTGGGCATGCTTCTTCGCATTCTACACAGTCTTTGGGACATTTACTTGTATCAACTTGAATGTCTCGAATCAACTGTGGGAAACTTTCCTTTTCAACCACTGAAAGGATATGTTCTCCGTTCACTGTTACTTTCACTGCACCGTATGGGCAGAGTATGTCGCATATTCCACAAAAGTTACATTTTGCCAAATCGACGTCAATTTTGGCTTTCTTAGCCTTTTCTCCTTGAATTTTAGGCTGTTTCTCAATTTTGATAGCCTCTTTTGGACAAGCCAAAGCGCAGATTTGACAGCCCACGCAAAGGTTTTTGTCAAGGGCTAATTTGTAGTTTTTTATGTGCAAGGTCCATTCTAACGTTAACGCTTTTGCGGTGTCTGTTTTTATTGTCTTTAACGGCATCAGATTAACCGCCAAATAACATTTTAGCATGTGTTACCCATGGGGGAAATATAGCTTATTATTCAGCTTTCATATATAGTTTAGTTTAAAAACTGCGAGTTTTTAATGACGAAGTTTGGTGCAGACTGCCACATAACATTTTAAGTTTTCATCTTTCAAAGCAATAACACTAAAGCCAGCTCCATGGAGCAATTCCTCAAATTCTTTTAGTGTGAAAGCTTTCTTCATGCCACTGATAACAATAACAGCGTCATCTTTTGCAACTCGCCTAATCTCGTTTAATGTTTTGGCTGGGTTAGGCATGTTTTGAATGAGTGTTATGGCAAAAACGTGGCTGAAAATGTTTCGGTCAAAAGGCATGCTATCAGCATCAGCTAAAATCAAGTGTAATCTTTCAAAATTTTTTCCACATTTTTTTGCTTGAAGCAAGACTTTCCTGGAAGTGTCCAGTCCAACTGTTGTTTCTGCTTTGTCAGCCACATAACCAAATAGCAGTCCTGTTCCACAGCCTGCATCCAAAACCAGACTGTGATTTTCTATTTTTAGACTTTCTAACGCTGCCTCGATTTTTGCAGTCTGTTCTTCAGCATATTGCATGTCATAAATGTGGGCTGTTAGATTGTAGCGATGTTTTACACTGCGTTTTTTGTTCCATTCGTTCATGGTAAACTCTTCAGACACTTACGTAGCATTTCAATAATGGTTCATATTATTTAAATTCGCGTAGTGATAACAGAAATACCTTAGAGAAGCATGTGTCCTTGCAAGGTAGAAACATGAAAGATGATAGCTCGGATAAATGGGTTATTTCAGTTTGCGGTTTGAACTGTGCAAAATGCGACATATATGAAGCTGGTCGTGGCAATGAGAAGCTGCGGAACGAAATAGTGGAGTGGTTTCGTAAAGAACGCAATGAAACTGTAAAACCAGAAAAGGTAAGATGTAATGGTTGCAGGGGTTCCCTTGACGTTCATTGGAGTTCAGACTGCAGGATGATGCTATGTGCAAACAAGAGAGGATTCAAATACTGTTTTCAATGCAAAGACTTCCCATGCGCAATCGTGAACGAATTCAGCTCAGACAGCATATCCCATCATAAAAAGACCGTTGAAAACATGAAAAAGGCGAAAGAAATAGGACTTGATGCATGGATCAAGGAACAGGAAAGAAATGGGCTATGCGTATTCTGTCCATAGCCAAATTGTGTGAAGGCTAACAAAAGTAGCAGTGCTTCTAGATTTTGAAATGTCACAGTTTTGTAGTTAACACGTTGGGAAATTTTATGTATGCATAAGCCTTCTAGATGTATCGGAGAAAATGCGTTGTCAGACTTCAAGCCTTTGAATGTTCTAGTGAATCCTAACGTTGTAGAAGCAGAAAAAGCCGTCAAAAAGGCTGTTTCTCAACGTAAAACACTACTCGTGATTGGCAACTGTTGGGTGCATTATTGTGGCAGAGCAAAGTCAAAACTTGAACCTGGCGAGCGCATGTTAATAGTTAAGGAGGATGGCTCCCTTCTCGTTCATCGTCCAGTTGGTTACGAACCAGTCAACTGGCAACCTCCAGGCTGCATATTTCAAACCCAAGCCAAAGACAACATTCTAGAAATTCGTGCAGTAAGGCAAAGTCCAGCTGAGTCTGTTAAGGTGTTTTTTGACAAGATTAGCATGGTTCTTGCTTTAAGCCTCGTTGATTCTGGAGAATTTTCTCTTTACGCAAGCGAGGAGGACATGCAGAAAGCAATTCTATTAGAACCTTCACTTTTGGAAGAAGGTTTCAAACCCATAAGCTACGAGAAGAAGGTTGAACCAGGTTTCATAGATGTTTACGGCGTGGATAAGAATGGAAAACTTGTTGTTGTGGAGATTAAACGTAGAACAGCGGGCAAGATAGCGGCAATTCAACTTGCCAAATACATGGACGCAGTTAAAAGCAAAGCCAATCGTGAAGTGAGAGGAATTCTTGTGGCACCCAACATTGCGAAGGACGTTCAGAGATTGCTAGCAACTCTCGAATTGGAGTTTAAATCATTAGACCCAAGAAAATGTGCTGAAATCTTGAAAAGGTCTGAGACGAGAAAACTGGAAGCTTTTTTCACAGAAGAAACTAGATAATGATTTGAAAATGCTGAAGTGTTAATTGCAACGCATTATCATTATGATCATCATGATCCAGACGGTGCAGAAGAAAAAAACAGTTTTTAAATAGCATTCAGCACAGAACATAAACCGAAGCTAACAAGAAAAGCAAAAAGCGTATACTAACAGAGTGAATAAGAATTCGTTAGAAAAATGGAGTAGAGGTTGTTCCTATGAATATTTGGAAAGACATCCCCTCAGGCGACAAGCCGCCAAAACTTCTTAACATGATAGTTGAAGTTATCATGGGTTCAAGGGACAAATACGAATATAATATTAAATGGGAATCTTTTGTTCTAGACCGCATTATACCCTCTTCCGTGGTTTTTCCAGTTGACTATGGTTTTGTCCCACAAACATGGTTCGACGACAACGACCCGCTTGACATAATGGTGTTAAGCTATGAACCTCTTGAAGTTGGTTGCATAGTAAAGGTTAGGGTTATAGGCGCATTAATAGTGGAGGATGAGCAAGGCGAAGACCCCAAAATATTGTCAGTGCTTGTTAATGATGCAAGATTTGAAGGCTATAAAGACATCGTAGACGCTCATAAGCATCAGCTTGTAGAGATTCAAGAATTTTTTGAAACTTATAAACGGTTAGAACCGCATAAATGGGTCCGATTTAAAGAGTGGAGAAACGCTGAGGAAGCCATGAAAATTGTAGATTACGCAATTAAAAGGTTCAAGGAGCTTAACACACATTAGCCATTTTCTTCACCGTGTTTAGATTCTGCTGCTTAAACATAGCTACTAGCCATCCTAAACGTACGATATTCTTAAATCGCCCATCAACTGTTCTCACTTTCATACTTGAGGCCAAACTGGAGAATGAACCTTGCGAAAATACGCAGTCAGCTTCGTCGTTGGATTAATAATACTGTGTGTAATGAGTTGGCTAATCGTAACCTTCATGAGTTATCATGAAGAGATAGGCAACCTTCCATTATACACTTTTAGCACGATTTCCAGAATCGTAATTACACTTTTGATTTCAGTTGCTTGGGGAGTTTCCTTCGGCATATTCGCCGCCACAAACAAATGGGCATCGCTGATTCTCACACCTTTCATAGACCTGCTACAGTCAATTCCGATACTTGGATACTTCCCAATGGTCATTGGTTTTCTAATCGCATTAGGCCCATTAGGAATTGAGCTATCCGTTATAATCTTGCTTTTCACATCTATGGCTTGGGCTATCTTCTTTGGAGTATTAGGAGCCGTACGTGCTATCCCAACAAACCTTGTTGAGTCATCACGAAGCTTTGGCTTAACTGGATGGCGATACATTAGGCATGTAATATTGCCCGCAATCACACCTGCAGTGGTTTCTGGAGCAAACCTCGCATGGTGTGACGGCTGGTTCTTCATGATCGCCGCAGAATACATCCAATACAAAGGAACTGTCGTGACACCACCCTCTGGCGGATTGGGCACTCTTCTTGCAATGGCTGCTTATCAATGGCAAGACATGAATGTTGCCATAGCCCTTCTAATATTCATAACTTTCATAGTCGTATACTTTAACACTCTGACTTGGCACAGGCTCATGGAGAGAGCAACAACAGGCACGTTCAAACCCGTCTTCAGAATGGACCTTTCAGGAGTTGGAAAACTTGGAGTTGCACGGGCAACAAGTTGGCTGCATTTTGGAAGGCTTCACTGGCCAAAATCTTTCTCTATAGCTTCTCAACGTCTGCGAAAATACTCTCACATCGAAAAGATTATTGCCGCAGTCTTGGCTATTTCAACAATTTTCGTTGTTTTGTATATTGTGTTTGGGCAATTCCCAACATTTGCGATAATTAGTGAGAGATTTAGCAAACCGCCTGCAGAAGAACTTGGCAGTCTGCCACTATTGGTCGCCCTAACGATGGGACGACTTACAATAGCCTATGGGATTTCCCTTGCAGTCGCAATCACCATGGGTGTTTTAGCTGCTGAACATAAGAGATTCGCAGCCGTGTTCTATCCACTTTACGATATTGGGCAAGGAGTGCCAATTCTCGCTTTGTTCCCAGTTATTTTCCTTGGACTGAAAGAAATTCTTGGAATTGAGGGAGTTGCCCTTGAGCTTACGTGTATTATAATGCTGGTTCTCGACATGATATGGTATATGTTCCTCAATGTCGTAAGTGCAGTGAAAAATATTCCTACTGAGATAAAGGAGGTTGGTCAGATTTTCGGATTTAAAGGTTTGAAGAGGATTACGCATTTGGTTATTCCTTCCATATTGCCTTCAATCGTGACTGGAAGCATACTCTCATGGGGAACTGGGTGGAACACGATAATATTTGCAGAATACCTCCCATCAACACAACAAGGTGGTCAGCCAATTTCAGTTCTAGGTTTAGGCTCGTTTCTTGACAAGGCGGGATATGAGTGGGGAAATACTGTATTACTCATTTTTCTTCTCGGCATAATTGCAGTAATCGTTCTTTCTATGGAAGGATTTGTTTGGAGGCGTCTGCTCAGAAAATTTGAAAAATATCATGTGGAGGTATAAACATTGTCAGTGCTTGAAGTAGAAAATGTGACAAAAACATTCACGATGGAGAAATCCAAAATCTTAGTCTTAGACAACGTGAGCTTTTCAGTTGGAAACGACGAGTTCGTCTGTTTAGTTGGACCTTCAGGCTGCGGAAAATCCACCATGCTCAGAATAATCGCGGGCTTAGAAAAAGCTGATTCAGGCAAAATACTGTTCCGCGGACAACCTATTACCAAACCCACCCCAAAAATTGCCATGGTCTTCCAGCTTTTTGGATTGTTACCATGGAAAACCGCGTTGGAAAATGTTGAAGTGCCACTAGAAGTTCTTGGTATTGAAAAGGAAAAGCGAAAGCACATTGCTGAAGAGTACTTAAACATGGTTGGACTTGAAGGTTTCGAAAATACTTATCCTCATGATCTTTCAGGTGGAATGAAACAACGCGTTGGAATTGCAAGGGCATTAGCCTTGAAGCCAGATGTTTTACTAATGGATGAGCCTTTCTCTTCGTTGGATGAACTTACAGCAAAAACGCTTCGTGGGTTAGTGCTTGACTTTTGGCGAAATCCCACTTTGCCAACTAATACGTTTGTAATGGTAAGTCACAATGTTGAAGAGGCAGTGTTTATGGCAGACAGAGTGATAGTGATGTCGCCGCGGCCGGGAAAAGTTATTGGGGAAGTGAAAATTGAAATTTCAAGACCTCGTGAGGAACATTTGAGGGATTCTGAATACTTTGGTCTCATAGATGAAGTTGTAGAACTGTTGGAAAAAGGCAAAAACAAAACAAAAGATGTAAGCCCTGTGTCGTTGACAGCGAACCGAGCGAACAACATATAGTAAATTTCACGTTAACCGTAAGTTTTGGAATAGGTTTTTTCGAAAGCTTCATATTCCTTTTCTGAAAACCACCCTTCCTCTTTAAGATATTTCAATCCATTGCTAATTTGTTCGCGAATTGCGCTTGATTTTAACATGTCAGCTTTTTCGCTGGCTTCGTTTATCTCTCTTTCAAATACTGCATCTCGCTCAATCAACGCAGGAAACTTGTTTAGGAATGTGGCTATTGTTTTGAAACGGGGGGCAAGAAGTTGCTTAACTTTTGCTTTTCCCAGTGCCCCTTTGAGCTTTGCCAAGAAACTTATGCTATTTGCTGTGGAAGGCGCAAACGACACGTAGCGCCTTTTTGACTGGGATTGGTAGCAGGCTAGATAGAAAGGAATGTAGATTAGGACGTTTTTCTTCTGTTTTTGTTCAATTCCTAACTTTTCAAATTCGGCAAGTTTTGCCTCTCTCATTTTAGCCATCTTGCCAATTTGCTCAATTATAGGTGAAGTCAGTTTCTCCAGCTTCTCAACTTCTTGACTGTGAATTTGAATTTTGGCGTCACGCGACGCCTCAAGTTCCAGTAGGTCCTTCTTAGCTTCCTTAACGTTGGCTTCCCATTCGGACCTTAGTTTAAAGGTTTCGAGTGTTTTGCTTTCGTTTATTTCCTTCATTTTTCCTTCAAGTTCTCTTATTTCAGCTTCAACTTCAGAAAGCTCTTTCTTAGTTTCATTGGCTTTTTCTTTCCATTTTCTTTCGCCAACAACATCTTTGTTTGCTGCGGATGTTTTTGCTTCTATTTTGCAGCGTTCAATTTTGCTGAGTGTTTGTTCCTTGATTTTTTCAAGTTTGACTTTTTCTTTTTGCACCGGAAGAAGACGCTTCTCAAAATCGTTTGTGAGCTTGGTTACCCGCTCATCGTATTCCTCGTTTAAGCGGTCAACTTTAGGCATTATGATACTTTCTTGTTTCTTGATTTCCTTCTCGAATTCTTCTTTGATTGCTTTTATTTTGCTGTTGATTGTTTTGACGAAATTGCGTGTCGTTTTGTTGAGGAGTTTCATGTTATTGTAAAGGTCATCAAGGTCTTCTTCAAAGCCGGATTTTAGGTTTTCAAGTTCCAGTGTTACAGACGAAATCGTTGATTCATCTATTGTCGGCGACAACATTACCAAATCCATTGATGACGTTTCAACTTGTTTAGCTTCAGGAAGGTATAAGGCGAATTCACTGAGAAAATTTGGGTCTGTTATAAGACCTTTTACCGCCATTTCTTTTCCGGTCGTGGGTGTTTGAAAATAGTTAATATTGTCGGATAGAAAAGTTGTGTAGGTCTCCAGTGTTTTTGAACTTCTTTCAATGTTTTCCATAAAGGTTTTCACGTTTGCAATGACTTGGTAGGTCAGATTGTGGGCTTTTGCGCTCAAGCCGTTGAAGAGGAGATTAAATCTACTCCATGGAATAAGCCAGAAAGGATAACAAATTTCGGCTATAAAAGCTGGCTTTTCCACAGGTTGTTTTAGAATCAAACCGCCGCCTTTGGCTCTTTCCATTTCAGAAAAACAAAAAATGGCTGCGCTTTCCATTTCTTTTGTGAATGGTTCTTTGCGATTTTCGGAGGGAACCGAGAAGGGAAGAACAAATAGTGTATTTTCCATAGGAGAGTTTGTCATTTAATGACCACAGTCATAATAAGTGGGCAAGTTAGTTTTTAAATTTATCATGGAAAATTCGATACACATAATTTTAACGCCCGTCATAACTGCCGTTGAGAAACCTAAATCTTATATAATGTGGCTTCAAATGAAAAAACCTCAGAGTGAAAAAGCTTGCTTCACAGATACAAGAGCCTGCCAAAATTGGTAGCTATCACAGGCGGCTTCTTAACGCTGATGGGAATAATCCTACTAGGTATAGCCAGTCTAGCCGCTTTCGGATATTTAAATGTCGACCTGCTTCTTGAGAATAAATATTTGTTAACATTTGCCATCGCAATGATCGTGGTTGGTTTACTTGACGCTTTTTCAGCAGTTATTATTGCTCGCTGGTGAGAACAAATGACAAAAGCCAGAAAAGTAGCATCGCGACTTGTTGGGGGATTTCAATGCGGGTTAGGTGGATTCGCCTCGGTTTTAGCATACCTAATTTACGCGAGTCCATCAATACAAGATATGTTAGCCATAACTTCTGAAGAAGTCCCACTATACATGTTTCTCTTTCTAGTCTTTGGCATGTTCTCAATTCTAAGTGGATTTCTTCTTGTTCATGAATAGAATGGTGGAAGCTAAAAAATGGAAGAAAAAAGTCTCAAAAGAGAGCTTGGACTACTCCATGCTACAATGATGGGAATAGGAGGAGCCATATGCGCAGGTGTTTTCGTAACACTGGGTTATGCTGCGACTCTTGCAGGCACGGCTTTAATAATCGCCATGATTCTTTGCGGAATCATAAATCTATTCACTATGCTTAGCTATGCTGAGCTTGGTGCAGCATTACCCAGCGCTGGCGGAGAATATACATTCGCCAAAGCGTCATTCGGTGGATTCTTGTCTTTTGCCACAGGATGGTTTGAGTGGATAAGCAACATGTTTTACGCAGCGTTTTCCTCAGTTGGCTTCGCATTTCTAATATCCTACATCATCCCAACAGTTAGCATACCCTTAATCGCCATAATAACAGTTGCAATATTCACTGTAATCAACATTAGAGGTGTAAAAGAGACAGGACTTACCCAAACAGCTTTAATGATAATTCTGTTAGGTCTTTTAGGCGTATTCATCTTTTTAGGCATTTTCACTAGTCAAAATGCTGGATCTTTAGAGCTTAAAGCACCTGAGGGTTTCTTGGGAGTGCTCAGAGCATCAGCTTTTATTTTTGTGGTATACTTAGGCGGAGAAGCCATAGCAGTAGCACAGGCAGAGATTAAAGATCCGAGCAAGACTATCCCGCGAGCTATACTGCTGACGTGTTTTGCGTTAATCATAATCTACACCACAATTGCCTTTGTTGTGTTCAAGATTGTTCCTGCTGAAAGCTTGGCTGGCAAGGCATCGCCTTTGGCTTATGTGGCAGAACAGTTTATGGGACCTCTTGGTGTTGGAATTATTACCGTTGCTGGGATTATTGCTGCCTTGTCTTCGGTTAATACTTCCATCATGGCAAGTTCAAGGGTTGCCTATGCCTTGGCTAGGGATGGGTATTTTCCAAAAGGTTTTTTCGCCCTTCACGCTCGTTTTCGCACTCCAGTCATAGCAACGTTGGTAGGTTCAGTTTTGATAGCAGCGTTTGCAGCAACTGGAATCGTGAATTTTGTTACCTACGCCACTGATTTTGGCTTCATAATCGGTTTCGTTTTTGTTAATCTTTCGTTGATTAAGCTGCGAAGAGACAAACCAAATCTGCACAGACCTTTCAAAGTTCCGCTTTATCCTTTAACGCCCATTCTAGGAATAATTACCTCGCTGTTGCTCATCTTCTTCTTAGAGCCTAGCACATTGCTTATAGGTTTAGAGCTTTTCATTTTCGGTCTTATAGCCTACTACATTAAGATGGTGGGACACTACCGAATTTGCCTTGCCATGAGCGGAATGAACCTTGGCATAAGCGCCTTTTCAGCCTTGTTTGCGAGCTTAATAATATCAAATCTGCTACCAATATCACTGTCTCAAGATATTGCTTTGCTGCTCTTTTGCGTTACCATTCTCGTCAGCATAACTTATCTTATTGCAGGACTACTTAATATTACAAGAAAACGTGGGTGAAATATCACGGGCGAAGAAGACGAGAATAAGCTTTTGAAAAATACGGTGGAAGAAGAACGCTATCAAGTTTCAAACATGGTTAGGCGGCTAGGTTCCAAATTAAGCGGATTAATGATTACTTGCGGTCTCTTGGTTTTCGCTTTTGGAATATATATTTTGATTGCCCCTCAAAACCCTGTTCTTTCAGCAAGACTTAGCATAATATTCATTGGCGCTCTAGGTTTCATCGGCGGCTTAAACATTCTATGCGGCTTGCTACTTCTCTTAGGAGAAGATTAGGCGTTTCAAAAGGTGTTAAACTCGATAATTCCTACCGCTTTAGAGAAAAAATATTAAAAAAATGAGGATATTTGGTTTAGTGGTTGTTTATTCACTTCTTTTTCTTTGTCTTGCCCTTTTTCTTCTTTGTTTTGGATCCAGCCACGACTGTGACCTCAAATTCTATAATTCTTCGTAATTCTATAAAAAATTTTCTGTCAGCTTATAACATCGACTTGTTTTTCAAAAATCTGTCTAAATATAGTTGTTAACAAGCTAATAGCAATTTTTTGGTGCATGACGATAAAATAGGGTCAGAAAAATGGAATACAAGACAAAACCAAAAATGGCATTATGCAAGCCAATCAGCATGTTGCAAGGTGCGTCAAAAAATCTTTCAATTAGGCTTGACTAATGCACTTTACCTAGAAAGTCCGTTATCTTTCTTTGGAAAAGGGCATTCTTCAGCAGTTCGCTTTTCATTATCCATCTTTGCAGTGGAATCTGAAATTTGCTTGCAATCAATTTCAAAGCGCCGTCCAACGTGTTAAAGGTAGAAGGTTTTTGTCGCATGGCGTTTCTCACGTTTTCGCGTACTTGCCACACGCCTACGGGCATTATGTAGCCTGGATGCGCTTCTCGTAAGACTATTGCCGTGGCTTGTCTTCTTTCCTTCACAAGCTGTTCACACACCGCCAGCCTAGCAGAATAGTAGCATCCGCCTATTTCCGCATAAGTGGTTCTTCCATCGTAGTCTTCCCAATCTGAAAACAGAAAAATTTCTCTACCATGCGGATTCCAAACAGTGCCAGGATGCCAGGCTTCCATTGCTTCGTAATTCCATGCACTTGGAATCATTAGGACTTGGAAAATGTTGTCTAAGTAGCGGGATTCGTACACGCGGTATTCGTTTATTTCTGGGAAAGTTTTTACTTTTTCCATCAGTTCTTTTGAGATTATGCTGTCTACGGCGGTTATGCTCCAACGGGTTGGAACAAGGCGCCTGTTCTTTTTTACGCCGAAGGCGCCGACGCTGAAGGCTCTTTGGATTTTTGTTACGAGTACATCTTTGCTGTAAATGTCTAAAACTGCGTTGGCTGCTTTTAGGTCTGTGTCGCTGTAGGCTTTTTCTATTTGGTGGTCCCAACGGGTGTTGCTAACAAGTAGGTCTTGTATTGGAGCAGAAGGTCCGAACGGTTGAACCTCATCGTCTAAGAGCAGAAAGCCTCTTGGCTTTTTCTTCAGTACCAGTTCAACGTCTACGGGGTTGACTGCAAGGGCTAGTTCACGGGTTTTCTCAATTATTTTTCCAGCTTCTTCAAACTTCCGCACGTGAACGAGGTGTTTTCCGCGGATAAGCATGGAACGAAAACCGACAATGTCGTCTATTGTTTTTCCAAACCAGAGTTCTGGCAAGTCATAAAGGCTCGTGTCTTCGTGAACAGGAGGCACAAGTGGCCCAGCGTAAACGTATGGATAGCCTATTCTTCCTACAAAAACGCTTGGAGGCGAGGCGCCTTCGATGTCTTGGCTTTGCATTAGTGGAACGCTTTTCAAAAAGTAGTTCACTTTGACGAGTATTGGACATCGGGTTTTGCCGCAGAGAAGTCTTGAGCCTTTGCAGACTATGCATAAGCCGCTTTTTGAAGCTTTAGAGGTGACTGTTAGAGTATCGTCTTGGTTGGGGCTGATGTTTTTTAGGACTTCATGCAGCCACGTGCTTTTGGAATTTTTGTTGGTCTGTGTTTGGTAAAATGTCAATCTTTATCTGTTGTAATGTTTGTCTGAAGTGTCTCTTATGTTTTCTGTGCTTGTAGATGCTAAGGGAAAAGCGTGCATTTTATATCTGCTTTCTTGGTGAAAAAGCAGTAGTGTGTCTGGTATGAGTGATGAAGTTAGGTTCTATAAGGGAAAGTTCATGGTTAAGGTTTTGACCAAGAGTCATGGGTATTGGATTGTGGAAGCTTTGGAATCTTTTGAGGATGTTGTTAGTGGTGAAAAGGTGCATGTTAAGGCTGGGGAAAGACGCATTATGGTTCCTAACTTGCTTTTTAAGAGAAAGCGTTTGCCTCCACCTGTTAAGGAGCATGTCTACGAGTTGAAGATGGAGAAGAAGCTTAAGCATTTAATTGCTGAAAAAGAAAAGGAAAAGTAGAAGCTTATGGAACTGTTTATATCATCCTTGTTTTTCATGTAGAGGGCAAGGCTGTTGGGAGATATGTTCATTGAAAACTGAGGCCTTCGAAAATGTGAAGAATCAGGTTGGTTATTGTGCGATTTGGTGTGGCAGTTGTGTGGTGGGTAATGGCGCTTTGAAGGAGTTGACGAAGAGATATGAGCACATCGTCGGCGGTTATGGTGTGGATAAATGGGGTGCTGAAGAACAAGGCTTTGGTGGCCAAGAATTCATGCAAACGCTCCAATCAGTGCAAAAAATACCTGTATGCAGAGGATGTCTAAAAGGCGGCAGTGCAACCAACTGCAAAATCAGAGCCTGCGCCACAAGTAAGAAATTGGCTGACTGTACCGAATGCAAAGAATTTATGACGTGCGAAAATCGTGAATCATTGCAGAAAGTGCGTACTGGTGCTCTTCGTGTTGGCATGCTAGTCAGAGATGGTAAGGATGAGGCTAGTCAACAAGAGCTCGTAGAAAAGTGGACGGCTGAACTGAAAAACAAATGGCCATCATACATCTTATTTCTGCGTGAATAGAAAAAATCCCAGAACATGGCATTCATTGATTAGTCCTTCTTGTTTGTCAGCTTTTTTGTGATTTCTTGTTTGTTTTTGCTATACCATTGAGCAGTTTTAGAATACAGTTTCAGTCTGTATAGTTTGGCTCTTTTTGGGTCATTGACTAGCATCCAGTAGGCATAAGCGAAGTCTTCAATTGCGCCTGCTGTTATTATGTCGGGCAGAAACTCTATTTCTTTATCACTTAATTGGTCATGCTTTTTGTATCCGTTCAAGAAGAATCTTGCCAGTCTCAGATTTAACTTGTGTTTCTGTTTTCTGTCTCTGCACCCGTATTGCAGCATTATTGAAATGTCTTTTATTACTGTGTCGTTCATTGTGCCTGCGTTTTCGAAATCAATTAAGCCTACTAGTCTCTTGTTTTTCCACAATATGTTTTCGGGATTGATGTCTCTGTGTAATGGATAAGTTGGAAGTTGCGAATATTCCCTAGGATCCAGGCTTTTCATTAGAGGAATTAGGGTTGATGATTCTTTTAGGAAAATCCTGTCTTTTCTATCTTGCTTATGTTTTTCGTGAATTTGTGTTCTGAACCTTTCTAACTCTTCCAGAACAGATTTTCTTCTAAAAACCTCACTGCCATGCTTATTATCCAGACCAGAAGCTGCAATTATTTTGTGATAAATTGCCATCATCTTTGCACATTCTCTGAGCTCTAAATACCCAAATTGTTTAGTGTCTCTGCCTTCGATGTATTCATAAAGCCAAAAATAGGAACCTTGGAATTCCAAGAAATTCTCTTTATTCTTTGCTTCTATTGGAACAGGAATTCTGTAAGGAAAACCGTGTTCTTTTAGATACGTCAGATAGTCTAATTCAAATCTCAAATCCTCTATCTTCGTGAAATGCATAATTCTCCTAAGAACATATTTCCCACGAGAAGCTATAACAATCCAGTTAATATTGACTACGCCTCTTTCTAACCGTCTACAACTGAGCAGTTTCCCAATGTCCCAATTTTCAAGAAGCGTTTCAATCTCTTTCTGATCCATCTTGTTATTCCTAAAAAGAGACTCTGAAACCCACTTTTACAAATATATCTTTTCCCAAATTCGAACAAAAAGTGGCGCCCTGGCCGGGATTCGAACCCGGTTCATGTCATGAAGCATCTTTTCCTCATGATGTCCTGCGGGCGACAGCCGCATATACTAGACCGGACTATACTACCAGGGCTGTCAATAAGCCAAAGGCGCCGAGAATCAAACAAGACAATGTCACAAATAAACTTTATTCGACTTTAAAACAGCGCCTAAAACTAATCCAAACCATCAGCTTCGTCTTAGTGTTAGAATCCAAAGTTCAATCTATATATAGGGGGGTATAAACACGCAGACAGCAACAAAGCACACGAAAAAAAACATGTGCTAAACGGTTATATTTGCGTACGCTCATTTTTGTTTCTTCCCAAGGGTGATTAAGAAACATGAGCCAACCAACCCTTAAAGCCCAGTTTCCAATTCAATCCTTACTTTCCGCAAGACTCCTACTCTCACCACAACTGGCAGAAGGCAAAGTATACTTCCTAAGCGACATGAGCGGCGTAATAAGCCTTTACGCCATGAACGAAAAAGGAAGCATACCAGAACCACTGCTGCCAGCTGGTTTAGCCCTGCAAAACCCACACCTGATGGCAGGACACAACTACTACGTCTTACCCAAACTCAGCAAAATCCTAGTAATGATTGACGAAAACGGAAACGAAAACTATCAACCCTGCTTCATCCCAATCAACGGCGGAATCCCCCAACCAATCTTTGGAAACAAATACAAAAACGAACAACTAGGCTGCATCCACTGCGACGCAAAAAAGAACATTGCCTACTTCTTCAGAGACGACCGAAAAACACCAAACATCGAAGGACTAAAAGTCGACTTAACCACACTCGAAATCACCTCGCTCGGCACAAGCCTTTACGGCAACGCATGGAATGGCGTCAACAAAAACCATTCAACCATAATTCTGGCAGATGGCTACACAGCCGCAGACACCATTCTTTACATTTGGCACAAAGAAAACCCACAGAGACAACTCCTCCACGGAATCCCAATCGAAAAACGAACCAAAGACCAGCAAATCAAACTGTCAGGCTTCGGAACCTGCAACTTCACACCAGACGAAAAAGGCCTCCTAACCCGAACAAACCTATTCAACGACGAAGGAAGCATCGGCTACCTCACCATTAACAACCCAACCAACATAACCGAAATACCAATCTCAGGAACCAAACACAAAGGAAAAGGCGAACTAGTAGACCTCAGAACAGTACACAACGACCTATACCTTCTCGAATACAACATCGACGGATGCTCATGGCTTTACGAATGCCACTACCACGAAGACAAAGAACAAAAACTGCTAAAAGTAACACGAACACTTTGCGGCTTACCACCCCTCGAAGAAGGAGTACTCTTAGGATACGATTTTGAGTTACAGAAAACATCAGACGAAACCAAAATAGGATATGTCCTTTCACTTGCAAAAGCAAACACCCCTGCACAAATCTACCTCAACCCAACAAACACCAAAACACGAAAACCAAAAATACTATCCAACGAACGAGTCCTCGGCATCGACAAAAAATTCCTCTCACCAGGAGAAGACGCAAGCTACACATCATTTGACGGATTAAGAATCTCGGCTCGCCTTTACTTACCATCCAAAAACCTAGACTTCAAAAATCCCAGACCCCTCGTCCTATACGTGCACGGTGGCCCACAAGGCCAAGAAAGACCAGACTTCACCTGGTTTTCAATGCCACTAATACAATACCTAACCCTAAACGGATTCGCAGTCTTCGTTCCCAATGTACGAGGTAGCAGCGGCTACGGCTTGAAATACATGAAACATGTGGAGCACGATTGGGGTGGCAAAGATAGGCTTGACCACATTGAAGGCTTGAAAATGCTTGAAAAAGACCCTCGAATAGACTCATCAAAACGAGCAGTGATTGGCCGTTCTTATGGAGGTTTCATGACGTTGACCCTTGCGTCTAGACATCCTGACTTGTGGAAGGCTGCATGTGACATGTTTGGACCCTACGACCTGATATCCTTTATGCACAGGCTTCCTCAGACATGGCAAACCTTCTTCGTCTTATCGTTGGGTCATCCTGAAAGAGACAAGGACTTTCTAACAGAACGCTCGCCGAAAACTTACCTAAAAAATATCAAGTGTCCAATGCTCATCATCCAAGGCAGAAATGACCCCCGAGTCCTTGTCGCAGAGTCAAAAGACGTGGCTGAAGACCTCAAAGCAAACCAAGTGGAAACCGAATTCCTAGTATTCGAAGACGAAGGCCACGACGTCATAAAATTCAAGAATAAAGTAGTCTGCTATACAAAAATAATTGATTTCTTCAAAAAACACCTAAACCCATAGAAAACCTGTAAAAGCTAAGCTTAGGTGCCGTGAGTTAGGTCTAAACCTACGTTTAAATTTAACGCGAGAAACTGTTTCCGTAGAACAGTGATTCCTGAGATTCGTGGTTCAAATCCTACCCACACTAAGGTGTTGCTACTGTCACGCTACAGTCGAAAAACTTAATTGGGGGCTCAATGGGTTTTGTTGTTGTAAGCTTTCAAAAAGAAGTGAAATAATGAGTGAATCAATATCCCCTAAGGGGGAACACAGAAAGTTTGCAGTTGAATTGTTTAACCTTACATGGAGTCTGCTTGATAAAAAAGATAGGACTAGAGAAGATGATGATAGAATGATGCATGCGGCCCACGCTTCTCGTTTTCACTGGGGCGAAATCGGAACACCGTTAGAGTTTGAAAGAGGCGAATGGCAAATCTCTAGAGTGTATTCAGCCCTGAAGAGAAGCGAGCCAGCCATCTACCACGCTAAAAGATGCCTCGAAATCTGCGAAAAACACAACATAAAAGACTTTGACATCGCCTTCGCTTATGAAGCAATGGCAAGAGCCCATGCAACTGCAGGTAACAAGACCGAATTCGAGAAATATATCAAACTAGCAAAAGAGACTGGAGAGCAGATTGAAAAGAAAGAAGACAGAGACTACTTTTTCAGCGAACTAAAAACAATCTAATGTGAAATGTACCGCCACTCAAATGCTCATTACATCTATGCGAAACCGAGAATCTGAACCGATACCACACTTCACCTCTACACACGAGTTTTAGGCTTATTTTGAGCTTGGTGCAACATTAACTTGGTTAGAAAAACCTGATTTTAGTGTCAGCAAGTGGGCAAAACAGAAGAATTGCTTAAACAAAGCAGATAAACAAGTCTTTTGCCGAAAACGAGCAAGAAAAGCGCCGGGAGTGGGATTTGAACCCACGAGGCCCCGAGAGGCCACAAGCTGTTAGGCTTTCTTCTTGCGTCTCCAGGCTTGCTCCCTACCTAGCTAGGAGACCCCGGCACGATGGTTAATTCAAGCATTGTAGTTTATTATAGGTTTTCCAAACAAGCTTTATTGTTTTTCTGCAAATAACACGCGATAACCGCTTTTCCTAGCTAAAACCTTGACATTTCCAAAGGCTTCCTCAAAAACCATAAGCAACCTTTTTCCGCCAATCTTAGATTTCACAACCATCTGGAACGTGGCTTTTTTTGCCATGTGCGCTGGTGCTTCAGAAATTATCGCCTTAACGGTTTCCATTCCAGCACTCACAGGCGGGTTCGAAAGCACACAGTTGAAAACCAAGTCTTTGACAGGCTCATACAAATAGCCACGCTTAACCTCTACATTACTGACATAATTCTTCTCAGCGTTTTGCCTTGCAAGTCGCACAGCCCGCTCGTTGACGTCAACCATGATAACTCGCAAATCAGGGTTAAAGGTGGCGGCTGCAATTCCAACTGCACCATAGCCACATCCAATATCTAAAACACAGCCTTCTTGAGGAAGAACCATGGACTCAATGAGCAATCTTGTTCCTAAGTCAACATGCTTCTTAGAAAAAACACCTGAAGCTGTTAAAAATTCGAAGGATTTTCCGCGAAGATATGTGTGAATTATTCCGAAGCTCATCTTGGATTTTGGATGCGCCGCAAAATAGTGGTTCAGTTCTTCTCTTTTTTTGCGCATTTATGCTTGACCACTTCTCCAACATTTTGGATACGTTCCTCTTGGCATCAGAACCCGTTCAGTTTTGGCAACAACTCCATGTTCCATGTTCAAAATCTCCTCCGTGGAAGCCCCAGCCTTTGCCAAAGCCACAGCTTCACCTTTCAAAGTTAGAACCGCCACCATTGAGCCGCTGTTTGTTCCAGTTTCTAATGACAAGATACCCGGTGCAGTCAGATTTGCCCCATGGCAGATGGCATCAACAGCCGAATCTCTTATGTAAATTTTCGGAACTAGAGCCAAAGCCCTTTCCATTGGATGTATGAATTTTCTCAAGATTTTCTCATCCTTTTGCTGTTGCCATTCCATAAACCAGTAAGCCACATCATGCAAAGTTACAATATCCCTATTTTCGATAAGAGACCCTGCTCTGGTTCTGCGAAGTTCCTGCATGTGTGCGCCACATCCTAAAACTTCTCCTACATCATAACAAAGCTTGCGTATGTATGTTCCACCTTCACATCCAACCTTGAAAAGCACGTTTCGCCCGTCCATTTCGAGAAAGTCAATGTAATAGATTCTTCTTGTTCTCAGTTGCCGCTTAACCGAAGCCCTCAATGGTGGCCTTTGGTAAATGATGTCTTCAAACTCTCGTAGCACTTCGTTGACTCTGTTTTCTGTTGCATCAGCGTGAAGTTTCATCACACAAACATATTCTTTGCCACTGTAAAGAAAAGCCTGAACAATTTTCCTAGATTCCTCTAGAGTGACTGGCAGAACACCGGTCACTTTGGGATTTCTCTGGCTTATGCCTCTAGAGTCCCGCCGTGACCAACACACTGCAGATTAAGGATACGTTTAACCCATGCAGCTACTTCATGGCTTGTTGGACCAGCTGGCTTGTCAAGGTTTATTATGCCATATCGGATGTATTCTTCACTTGGCCTTTCTTCAGGTTTATGTCCATAGCTAGGATTTGTTTTATCTTCAGCCTTAATCAACAATTT
>Ga0172364_10000973_pt1 | contig 21385 bp, 22 predicted proteins | sample LakKivSesite10cm_FD_114545 | JGI IMG/M metagenome (GOLD analysis project Ga0172364, IMG submission 114545) | Sediment microbial communities from Lake Kivu, Rwanda - Sediment site 10cm | ecosystem: Environmental > Aquatic > Freshwater > Lake > Sediment | place: Rwanda: Western Province, Lake... | reverse complement strand
TCCGGGGTCGAGGAGGGTGAACGGCGGAAAATTGTAATCGCTTTTCCGCTCCATCTCTGGGAAAAGGAGCTTGTCCGGGGGCGCCGCCTGCGGAGGACGGATGAGGATCGGTTCTGGCCTCTCGGCTCTCTTGAGTTCTTTTCTTTCTTCCTTTTTTTCCTTAGGCCTCGGCTCCTCTTTGTCCTTTTCTTTAGGCTTCTCCCTCTTCAGGTCTTTCTCGGGCGCCTGGGTGTATTTCTCGATGACCTTCTTTCTCATTTTCTCCTTGGCTCTGGACTTCTTGTAATCGGTCACCCGGATGCGGACTTCTTTGAAGGCGAAGCTCAGGAAGCGGCCGAAGAAGGTCAACAGCCTGCCGAGGGAAAACTCCGTGGAGAAGAGGACGAAGAGAAGGAGCAGGGCGAGAAGGAAGATGAAAGTTCCGATTGAGCTGAGATAACGGACGAGGAACGACGACAGGAAAGCGCCGCTGACACCCCCGGCCTCGAAATCCGCGCCTCTCCAGGAAATGCGCCCGAAAAGAAGGGAAAAAAGCGCGCCCACAACAAGGAGCATGAAAATCGTTCCGGCGAGCTTTCGAAGGAGACGTCCCTTGCCCCCGGGAAGAAGGGCCTTGATTCCCAGGGTGCCAAGGATGATGGGAAGGATAAATGAGGCCAGACCAAAGACCTGAAGGAGCATCTCCGCCAGTGAGGCCCCGACTCGACCTCCGTAGTTGTGAGTCTTTTGTCCCGGTGAGACAGCACTCGCCCATGACGGGTCGTGTGGGTCGTAGCTGAGCAGGCTGATCAGGGTGAAAACGGCTGCAAGTATTGCGAGGAGAGCGATGACTTCAGTGGAACGGGGGCGTTTCCTCTGACTCTCTTTCTTTTGAGAGGAGGACGCTTTCTTTTTTTTCCGGTTCTTCATTGAAGAGATTATAACACACTCGGTCCGCTTTTCTTATAGCCGTCAACCCGGCTTTGAAGCCGGCCAAAGGCAGAAGAAGGGGATGATTAGGCTTGCAGAGAAAGGGCAAAAGGAGAAAGATTTAGGGTTCAATCCGGGAAAGACTGCACAAGACCGTCGGCCTAAAAAACAAAGGCCAGGCCAAGGCCATATTCGAAGCCGCCGAGTTGAGTTTCGATGGAGTCCTGCTGGGTCTTGGCCGAAGTGTACTTGAGCCTGAAGTTGACCATCATCGGGAAGCTCCTGGAAAAACGCAGATAGGCCCCCGCTGAGACATGGTACCCGTTGGTGGAGTTGAGGACTGTCCCGATGGGATTGTCTTCGTAATACAGGTAAAAATCGAGCCCGCCTCCGAGGTAGGGATGGATAAAGCCGAGTGGGTAGATGTACCGGATGCCCACGTCGATGGGGACCATGGTGAAGACGGTTTTTTCGCGCGAAAATGTCAGGGCGCCGCGCCTTGAATAATACTTAATGTCCAGGTAGACGTTGATGTTGGAGGCGAGGGCGGATGAAAGGGTCAATCCGCCGATCGGCCCGCCCGAGGGGTAAGCGGCCTCGAAGCGCGGCTCATTCATGATATAACTTCCGAGCGTAATCTCCACCGAACCTTGTTGGATCGTCCGGTCAGCCGAGGAAAAGAGAAGCGGGCATAGAAAGAGCCCGGCCACAACCGTGATGACGGCTTTTTTCGCGGTCCCATATTCTATCAATGGAATTCTCCTTGGAGAAGCGGGCCTCGCACACAAATCGGATGATACCATGTCCTCTACCTCTCAAGCAACTGCTTCGGCGGAGGCCAGTCGGCAGTTAACAGGGAGGGGGCAGCCCGCTTTGTGTTTCCCCCCCTTACAAGGCTCCTTGAGCTCTCTGCCTTCCCAGCTCGGGCAGCGCATGAAGCTGCACCCCGCGATTAAGGAGTTATCTCCTCGGGCGGGCTCTTTGTCTCAGGGCATCCGGCGGAACAGGTATTTCCAGAGATATTCCTTGGGCACTCCGAAAATTTGGTCTCGCCACAGTCGGTCGCACTGGGAGCAGGTCTCAAGGTCGGCGATTTCCCGATGCCAAACCTTTTCGCGCAGCCGCACCATCTTCTCGTTGTTCCAAACCCGGGCCAGTGTATCTTCGCGGACGTTCCCCAATGGGTAATAGCCGTGAAAATCTTGAGTGCACGGAAGGATGGAGCCGTCCCAAAAAATGACCAGGGCCTGCCACAGGAACGTGCAGGGGGCGTACTTTTTCCGGCGCTCGGGGAGTGGCCCGCCGAGCTCTCCGGCCCAATTGTGCATCTCTTTGATTTCCAAGCGGTCGAGGGGGAGGCCTCGAAAATTCCTCAAGAATTCTTTCCTCTTCCGGCTTCCTTCGTCCTTAGAGAGGTCCGGGAAATTGATGAGCTCAAGGATGGCAAATGGCGTCCGCGAACGCAGCTCTTTTTTGACCTCGAGGAAGCGCACGATGTTGGCGAGCGTTTTCTCGAAGTCGCCGTTTACGCGGATGCCTTCGTAGGTTTTCTTGTCGTAGCCATCGAACGAGAAAGAGATCTGGTCCAGGCCGGCGGCGATGAGTCGGCGGGACATGTCCTCGTTGAGGAGAGTGGCGTTGGTGTGGAACTTGGTGCGGATTCCGGCCCTGTGCGCATATTCGGCAAGGGCGGGGAAATCGGGATGGAGGAGGCCTTCTCCGCGATGGATGAGGTTTGAGTCGAAGACAAACCCTCGCGCCTCATCAACGATCTTCCGGAACAGAGCCGGGTCCATGAAGCCCTTCTCCTCTTTTTTCAAATCCTTGTTCGGGCACATCACGCAGCGGAGGTTGCAGATGCTTGTCGTCTCAATCCAAAGCCGGACGGGAAGGTAGGGAAGGACGGTCCGGCCCCGCTTGTAGCTTGCATACACCTGAAGCAGCCGCCGGTAGTAACGGAGCGAGCTCATGCCGTCACCTGTATTTTCCGGGGAAAAGTGGACTTTTGATATATATCATTTCGCTCGGATTCCATCAACTTCTTGCCGGAGGAAGGAGGTTGAAAAGTGAAACAAACTGACTGATGGAAAGCTGCTCGGCCCGAACATCTTCCGGCAGCCCGAGGGAGCGCAACGATTCCTTGAGGAGGCCAGAAGCGAAGGGCACGGACTTCAGGTTGTTGAGGAGAGTCTTTCTTCGATGGGAAAAGGCGGAGCGGAGGAAGCGGCGGAACTGATCTTGGTCGCTGATGTCAAAAAGTGGCTGGGGCCTCTTTTCGAGGGAGACAACCGTGGAGCGGACTTTAGGAGGAGGGGCGAAGCTTCCGGGCTTAACAGGAAAGCGGACGGAAACCTTGAAATAGAGCTGGAAAAGAATGGACAGCGGAGCGGAGTTTCTTGACCCCGGCTTCGCGGCCAGCCTTTCGGCCACCTCCCTCTGAAGGAGGAAAACGCAAGCGGTAAAAAGGTCCTTGTCTTCAAGAACCTTGAAAAGGAGGGGAGATGATATGGAATAGGGCAGATTCCCCGCGAGCTTCACCCGGCCGCGGAACGTTGCTTCTCCGGCCACGAGATCGTGGAAGCTGAGGCGCAATACGTCCTGCTCTAGGATGGCGACATTTTCCGGACAGGTTTCGCGGAGGAACGGAACAAGATCCTTGTCTTTCTCGATAGCAATGACTTTTCCAGACCGCTCGGCCAGCGGACGCGTAAGCGCTCCTTTGCCCGCTCCGATCTCGATAACGAGCTCGTCTTTCTTGGGATTGAGGATTTCGACGATCTTCCTCAGAATCGACCAGTCAGCCAAGAAGTGCTGACCGAGCGCTTTTCTCTTGCTCATGGTCGGCTCAGAGGCTTGAGGTGCCTGTACATCCATCGGATCCGGAGGGCCATAAGGAGCGTTCCCGCAAGAGTTCGTCCGGTGAGCTTGGTTTGACCCTTTTTTCGGTCGATGAAGACAATCGGGACTTCTTCGATTGAAAAACCGAGACGGTGCGCCTTATAGAGGATTTCGAGGACGATGGATGGACCGGTCGAAACAAGGGTCTCAAGGCCTATCTTTTCCAAAACCCTCCGCCGGAACGAACGGAATCCCGATGAGACATCGCGGACTGGAAGAGAGAACAAGCGGCGGACGAAGTGGCGAACAAGAAAGGTGACAAAGCGGCGGTGGAGAGGGCGGTCGCAATCCTTCCCTCCATGGACGAATCTCGAACCGATGACGATGTCTGTTGTCTGGGCCGCGTCGAGGAGAGCGGGAATGAAAACCGGCTGGTGTGAGCCGTCGCCGTCCATCTCGATGATGAAGTCGGCTCCGAGACGAATGGCCTCTCGAAACCCGGCGCTGCCGGCCAGACCCCGTCCTCTGGTTTCTTTGCGGAGCAGGAGCCGGACGCGGGGGTCCGAAGCGCCAAATGCCAGAACTTCTGCGGCTGTGCCGTCGGGCGAGTTGTCATCCACAACAAGCACGGTGAGGTCGTGCGCGATCGGCAGGCCAAGAATATCTCGGACGAGAGCTCCGATATTTTCCCGCTCGTTGTAAGTCGGAATCACGACGACGACTTTGGATCTTGGCGGGGACATGTTCCGGTCAAAAGAATTTTTTAATTTCGTTGAAAACCCGCTCGGGTGTGATCCCGCTCATACAAACGGCGTCCGGACATGTTTGCCTGTAGCAAGGCGAGCAGGCCGTGCTTTGAGTGAGCTTTACGCCGCGGCCATATAAGTCGATCTCCTGGGGACAGGTGGGTCCGAACAGGGCGACAACGGGTTTTTTCAAGGCGATGGCCACATGCATACCCAGTGTGTCCGAGGTCACGACCAGGTCCAGGAGAGAGATGAAGCCGGCGAACTCGAGAGGACTGTTATCAACTCCGGTGTCATAGACATGGGCCGGGCTCTTTCTCGCCAGGAGGCGGTTGAACTCGCGTTCTCTCGGCCCCCCGAGCAGAAAGACGTTCGCCTTCATCCTCTGAGTCAGGTGTGAGATGAGCTTGAGATAGTGCTGGGCCGGCCACTGCTTGGTCTCGAACTTGGCTCCGGCACCTGTGTTGAGCCCGATGCAGGGCCTGCGGCCCGGGAGGCGGTGACGCCTGAAGAAACGGTGGGCTTTTTCTAGGGTCGCATCCGGCAGGTTTAGAACGTATTCATCCCGGGCGTAGGGGATCTCGGCGACCTCGTGGATTACTTCCTGATAGGTTTTTTGATTCCTGAGGAACTTCAGTGGGTCATCGACTCCCAGGCGATAAGCATATTCCGCCGCCGGGTTGAATACGATCAGATTCCCAAGTTCGTTCATCCCAAACCCGCGTTTCTGAAGAGCCTTGATCTGGGTCGCCAGCGCGGTGGGCCCGGGCTCTTTGTCCAAAGAGATAAGGAGATCAAACTTGGAGGAGAGCAGGGTGAGAACACCCTCAAGGTCAAAGGCCACTAACCGATGAATGTAGGGATTGTACAGAAGCAGGTCGATGCTCTCGCGATCCGCGAGCCAGGTGACATGGTTCAGGGGAAACTTCCTTTTCAGGGCGGGAAGGAGCGGTGTCGTCCGCAGGACATCTCCTTGAGCGCGGCACTTGATGATCAGAATTCGGGTGGAAAACGGTGCAAATTGAGGACAGCTCCGGCAGTCTCGCTGATAAACGCAGGGCTTGTCCCCCCGGAAATGGACGCATTCGGGCCGAAGCCTCACAGACGGTCTCTCCTCGCTCGGGTTTCGCGCCCTATTTATGCCATAAGACAATCGCAATAACAATGGGCGATGGGGGTGAACCGAAGGCGGCGCTAGTGATTTCGGAGAAATTTTGTGGTATATCTATGGCGGCACCCGATGGATACCGAATTCAAAGCCAGTATCCAAAAAGAGCTTCTGTCGGATAAGGAGTCCCTCTCGCAGAAATATTCCTCGATAGTCGTCGGAGAGAGGGGGCTCTGGAAACTCCTCCGGTTTGAGCTCATCAACCTCTTTTTCTCGCGGCTTCCCGGAGCACTCGGCTTGGCCCTGCGGAAGGCTTTTTACCCTTGTCTTTTCCGAAAGGTTGGGAAAGGTGTCGTCTTTGGCCGAAACATCACCCTTCGTCATCCCCATAAGATCGTTCTCGGAGCCCACTGCGTCATCGACGACAACGTCGTTCTTGACGCCAAGGGGGAGAGGAACTACGGGCTCAGACTGGGCGATAACGTCTATATCGGTCGAAACACCATCCTGAGCTGTAAAGAGGGCTCGATCTCGATCGGCGAATACACCAACATCTCGGCCAACTGCAGCCTGCTCTCAGAGACGGAAATTATCCTGGGCCGTTACTGTTTCCTGGCCGGCCATTGCTATCTTGTGGCCGGCGGAAACCACAGCCTGGACGACGTCACTCGCCCGATGATGTTTCAGCCTTCAAGGAGCAAAGGCGGGATCCGGCTAGGCGATGACGTCTGGCTTGGCGCGGGTGTCATCGTCCTTGACGGTGTCTCCATCGGTCAGGGGACGGTAGTCGGGGCGGGAGCAGTGGTGACGGGCAGTCTTCCCGAATACGTGGTCGCCGTCGGCAGCCGCCGTCTGGTGCTTACGGATAGACGAGAAAGGAAGTAGGTTAAGTCGGGCTGGAGGAGCCCCGAAGCCAGCCCTGACTCATGTACCAAGATGCAGCTTTTGCTATCCCGCTTTTAAAGTCGACCTCTGGTGCGAAGCCCAGTTGTCGCCTGGCTTTGTCGATGGAAAGAGGTTTGGAATGGAGGAAGAAACTGAGCTTCGACCGGTTGAGCGGCGGCTCACGGCGCAGGGGGAGGAAGGCAAGTTCCAGGAGAACCGCAGCCAGGCGTGCCGGAAGGGCCGGGATAAAGACCTGGGGTAATTTTCTTCCGCAGACTGAAGCGATCTCGCTCACCATGTCTCGTACGGCCAAGATTTCTCCGCCCGCCAGATTGTAGATTTCCCCCTTCTGTCCTTTTTCCTTGGCCAGCAAAATGCCCTTGACCAGATCGCTGATATAGACGGGGGTCTGAAAGCGGTCCCCCCGGGTAGCCATAATAAACCGACCGCTACGAACAGCCCTGACGAGTTTGAACGTCCGCCGATCGCCGGGTCCATAAGCCCAGCCGGGCCTGACGACAACCACATCCATTCCTTCCCGGGCGAAGCGCAGAGCGATTTCCTCTCCCTCGAGCTTCGTCTTGTCATAGATCGTCTTGGGCCGGGGAGGAGTGGTCTCAACGGCGATCTCGCCCCTCCTGATGGATCCATAGACTCCCGCCGAGCTGAGGTGGACTACCCGGCCGACGCCTGCTGTGCGGGCCGCTTTGAGCACACTTTCCGTTCCTAAAGCATTGATGCGCCGGAATTCCTGCTTTCCGATGGCCGAAGACCCGAGGGCCGAAGCCAGGTGGAGCAGGATATCTGCCCCATTCATGGCGCGTTTTAAAGTCTCTTCATCGCAGATATCCCCTCTGACCGTTTTGAGGCGCTCATGGGCCGGCAGAGGCCGGTTGTGGACAAGGGCCCAAAGTTCGTAGCCGCGGGCGAGGAGCGTCTCGACGAGATGGCCGCCGATAAAGCCTGATCCTCCAGTGAGAAAAACGCGTCTGGGCATGTTTTCTGTCAACCTGGAAAATTCCGCCGGGCGAGTTCCAGGGCATGGCCGATTGCTTGGACATACCGGGAGGCCGCATATTCTTTGTCGGCCCATTCCTTGGCGGCCAGGGCCCGGTTCCGGGCTTCATCGCTGTGCAGGGCGAACTCGATCGCGCGCGCGAATTCTTCGGGATCCGGTTCGGAAAGAACAGCCAATCTGTCACTGAGAACCTGAGTATGACTCCAAATTCGAGTGGCGACGATGGGCTTCCCGGATTTGAGATAGGAGTATATCTTGAGCGGGGTGTTGGTCCCTGAGGTTCGCGGGGAGACCAGGACATCGGCCAGCTCGAGGAGAAGCGGAACTTCTGAGGGAGGAACTTTCTCTATAAAGAAGACTTTTCCCGTGATCCCGAGTTTGGCAGCCAGCGCCCGCATCTCGGCGAGTGATCGCCCGGTTCCTCCGGCCAGGACAAATACGGCTCCCTCACCCGCCCTCTGAGCGGCGCGGAGAAGGAGCGAAATCCCCTGGTAGGGCTCGAAATTTCCGGTATAGAGCACGACTTTTTCCCCGGCCGGCGCATATTCCTTTTTTTTTGCGGCTACAGCTTTGGCCGTGGGGATCGCGGCCGGGAAGTCGAGGAAGTTTTCGATGAGGACTGCCTTTTGGGCAATGCCCATAGTGGCGACCCTCTCCATCAAATCGCGGCAGATCACGATGATGGAATCGGAGTTCTTGAGGACGAAACGCTCCATCTTCCGGAAGAATAAAACCAAAAGGGGGGAGCGGGTGAATTCAAAATTCGCCAACTGCTGGGGAAGGCTGGAATGCATGTCATAGATGTGAGGCTTCTTCAGAATCCGGGCGATCAAGACTCCGACCCAGGCCGCCTCTTCATGGGAAAAAATGAGGTCATACGGTCGGCAGATCGCTTCGAGGGCCGCCTGGAGGAAAAGCATTAAGTCCAAAGGCAGTTTGGCCAGAGAAGGGCCGATCCTGACCCTGTGAATTTCCAGCAGGTTGGGCGGCCGGATGATTTTCAGGCCGTCGAGGGCGACATCTTTGCCGATGGGATAAGTGATGAGTGTGACCCTATGGCCGAGGGCTCCTAGGGCCTGGATCCGGAAATAGACGCTGATCGGTGTTCCCCTCGGCTCAAAGAACGGCTCTGGGGCGAGCATCAAGATATTCATGGCGATGTCTTCGGGCCGCGGCTCTCTCTCTCGGAGTCGATGACCTCGCGGATGACATAGATCGTTTTACCCGAGGATTCGTGGTAGGCCCGAACCATGATTTCGGCCAGCAGGCCGAGCATGATGAACTGGAATCCGATGACGATCAAAATCACACCGAGGAGGAGCAGGGGACGGTTGGCCAAGCTCTGTCCGAAGAATAGGCGCTGAACGCTCAGCCAGACGGAAATGACAATCCCCGTGACCGCGCTGCCCAGGCCGATGAGCCCGAAGATCTGGAGCGGCCGGGTGGAATAGCTCAAGAGGAATTTGACCGTGAGCATGTCCAGAATTACCGTGGTGAAGCGGAGTATCGAATATTTTGACTTTCCGTGCCGGCGAGGGCGATGGTTGACTTCGACCTCGGTGATGCGAACCCCCAGCTGGCTGGCTATGGCCGGGATGAAACGATGGAGCTCCCCATAGAGTTTTACGCTTTTGATGACTTCGCTCCGGAATGCCTTGAGCGTGCAGCCGTAGTCGTGGAGTTTCACCCGGGTTAGCCAGGAGATAAGCTTGTTGGCGACAACCGAGGGAAGGCGACGTGATATCAGCCTGTCCTTTCGGCTTTTCCGCCAGCCGCTGACGATATCAGAGCCTTCCTCGATTTTCCGGATGAGGACGGGGATATCGGCCGGGTCATTCTGGAGGTCGGCGTCAAGGCTGATGATGACCTCCCCCTTTGCATGGTCGAACCCGGCGGCCAGAGCGGCCGTCTGGCCGAAGTTCTTTCTCAGGCGGATGAGCTTGACCCGGTCGTCCTTTTGCTGGAGGCTTTTGAGGACCGTCCATGAGGAATCCGTGCTGCCGTCGTCGATGCAGATGATCTCAAAGGTGTGACCAGTCTTTTCCAGCGAAAATATGAGCTCCCGGAGGAGTTCCTCCAGGTTTTCGGCTTCGTTAAAAACCGGGATGACAAGGGAGACATAAGGCCGCGGGGTGGTATCCATTGCGGCCAATATATCATAAAGGGGAAAGCCCGGCAACAGAGGGGAATGGGAGTTTAGTGCAGGACTTCGACGGCATCGATGCCGATAAAATAGTCCCCGGTCACGGCTTTCGTCTGCTTAAACCCGGCCTCGGGCTCGTTGTAGTATCGGAAGACGATCATGACGGCGCTGACCGAGGCCAGATTGCCGAGGTCGAATTTCTCCGGGCTATTGAGACCCGACCCCCGGCCGATGGCCTCCCATTCTCCGCGCGGGCCCAGGCCCAGGACGCCGTATGTCATGAGGTCGGTCCAAAGGGGTTCGTCCGCCTCTCCGATCAGTGCCGACTCCAGGGATGTGACTTGCCGATTGGCATAAACCGCGATATCATCGCCGGGCCCGTTCTTGGCCTCCAGTTCAAGCGCCAGGAAGCCGTAGAGGGGAATTGCGGCGAACCTCCCGTCCGGAGCATTCAGGGCAAACTCGGGGTTTTCAACGAGAGATGTATCCGGCAGGACGCCCGTGGCGAAGGAAGAGATCGAGGCTTTGTCATAGGCTCTTTCCGCTTCCTGAGCGTCCGTCGTTTCTATGTCTGCCGGTTGGGTGGGTGGGGGGGGCGGTGCTGCAGGCACTGTTAGAGCGGGCGCTTTCCGGATTACCTTCAGGTCGGCGTTGGTGACAACCTTGACGGTTTTGCCCTTGAGCTTTTCTCTTCGTTCCTGCTCTTTCTTCGCGACATCTACCAGGCTCTGCGAGACGAGCGTCGTTGAGAGAAAAACGAAAGCTGCAAGACGCGCCAGTGTCTTCATATTCTTCCCCTCCCCATATTATAGGCAGATCAGAGATAAATTCAATCGTTTTGCCGGAGCCTTTTCTTGACGGCAGGAGGGGGTTTGGGCTAAAATCTGGCCCGTTCAGATGACCGACAAAAAAATCCTGATTGTGGACTTTGACTCCGCCAGCCTGGAATTCCTGGCCAGCCTCTTCGAGGCCTATAATTTCCAGGTTATCCGCGCGGCCGACGGCCAATCGGCCTACGAAAAATTCCAGCAAGAAAAGCCAGATATCGTCATCCTGGAAGCCATCCTCCCTAAGATCCATGGGTTCGACCTGACGAAGAGGATTTCTGAAGAAACCCATGGTCGCGTGCCGGTCGTCATCGTCACGGGACTTTATCGCGGTCCCCAGTACAGGACGGAGGCCTTGTCGACTTTCGGGGCGGCCGATTATCTGGAAAAGCCCGTCGACAAAGAGAGGCTCCTCCGGTCCGTGATGAACCTCCTCTCCGAGGAAGAGGAAATCGAGGAGGACCTGCCGAGCTCGGACCATGTCATCGAAGCGCTATCCCAGCGGCTCAAAACGCAGGTCCTGGGAATGGAGAAGAAGTAAACTCAAGACAGTCCCGGAATAAGGCCGAAACCCTGATGCAGTTGTGAGAGATCACCCGATGGAAAATCCGTGGACACGCTGCAATAACTGTCAGCGCATCCTGTACAAGCAGGATATCCTGGAAAATAACTATGTCTGTCCGTCCTGCAATTTCCATTTCCGAATCTCAGCCAGAGAGAGGCTGGAGACATTGTTTGATGACAGGCGATACGCGCTCCTAGACGAGGGCATCTTCCCCGTGGATGCGCTCCAATTTGAAGACACCCAGAAATACGCCGACCGGCTCGAAGAGAACCAGAAGAAAACCGGGCTGGCTGAGGCCGTGCTCAACGCGCGGGGCACAATCGGCGGAATCGAAACAATCGTCTCGGCGATGGATTTTTCCTTCATGGGAGGGAGCATGGGTTCGGTGGTCGGCGAGAAAATCACCCGGGCCATTGAACGGGCGACACGGGAGAAGCTGCCTCTGGTCATTATCTCCACTTCCGGCGGCGCACGGATGCAGGAAGGCGCGCTGTCGTTGATGCAATTGATGAAAACCAGTGCCGCCCTGGCTCGGTTGAGTCAGGCCGGTCTTCCATATATTTCAGTCCTTGCCGACCCGACGACCGGAGGCACGACGGCGAGCTATGCGATGCTGGGCGACCTCAATATCGGTGAGCCCAATGCACTGATTGGGTTTGCCGGACCCCGGGTGATCGAACAAACCATCAAAGAGAAACTGCCCAAGGGTTTTCAGCGGTCAGAGTTCTTGCTGGCCCATGGCCTCCTGGACGACGTCGTCGAGCGCAAGGCGCTCCGCAGCTACATCATCCGGGCCCTCCGCCTCCTTCTCAACAGGCATCAATGAACTATGGGGAGTGCCAGAGGTACCTCCAGGAAACACTCAATTCTGGAGTCAAATTTGGCCTGGAAAACGTCCGCACGGTCCTGACAAAGCTCGGCGATCCTCACCTTGCCTTTCCGTCGATTCTAGTGGCCGGAACAAACGGCAAGGGTTCGGTCTGCGCCATGTTGGCCGAAGTGCTTTCCCGCCATGGGTTCCGCTGCGGCCTGTACACGTCGCCGCATCTTGTCCGGGTTGAGGAGAGGATCCGGATCGGGGACTCGGTCATCAGCCGGAGCGCTTTTTGCCGGCTGTTGAGCCGTCTGAAGGCGACCTTTGTTGAGCTCATTGCCTCCGGAAGACTGAAGTCGCCGCCGACCTATTTTGAAACCCTGACCCTCCTGGCTTTTCTCTATTTCTGGGAACAGCAGGTGGACATCGCTGTGCTCGAGGTGGGCATGGGCGGTCGGCTGGACGCCACAAACGTCGCCACTCCCCTTGTCTCGATTATCACCACCGTGGGCCTCGATCATCAGGAATTCCTCGGTCCGACTCTGGCCGATATCGCCTGGGAAAAAGCCGGAATCATCAAGCCGGGCTGTCCTGTCCTCTGTGGGAGGATCGGTAGAACTGCGCGACGTGTCATCGAGCGCCGGGCCAGAGAGCTGGGGTCTCCCTTCCTTGACGTGCTGGGTAAACCCAACTCCCTACAAATTGAGCGAAAAAAGGATAGGTTTCGGTTTTGCTACCGCTTCGCTGGCCTGGACTTTGTCTTTTCTCCCCGGCTTCAGGGGGAGCACCAGGGACATAACGCGGCCTTGGCCATCGCCGCTGCAGTCGAACTCGGCCGCCGTTGGAGGCCTCTTGAGAAAAGCCGAATTCTCCGGGGTATCCGGGAGGCTCGCTGGGACGGGCGGCTGGAGACAGTCCGTTCCCGCCCGCGAATCGTCCTGGACGGAGCCCATAACGAGGGCGGAGCCCGGGCTGTCGCGGCCTTTGCCCGGGATTTTCTTCCCCGGCCGCTCACGCTGGTCTTTGCCATTATGAAGGACAAAAACATCCGGCGCGTTTGCCGGGTCCTTTTTCCTCTGGCTGAAAAGATCGTCTTGACTTCTGTTCCCTTGCCGAGGTCCGCCAGCCCTGAACTAGTTTTTTCACTGGCATCGGTCCCGGGGAAGGAGATTTTTTTGGAGCCCGACCCGAGACGGGCGTTCCAAAAAGCTGTCACAATGACCCCAGGTCGGGGCTCTATCCTGGTCACCGGCTCCCTCTTCCTCGTGGGAGAAGTCAAACGGCTGTTCCCCTTTGGCAAGCTTTGAACTGCAATAGCTATTGACATGGCGAGGGGTATGGGCGAGAAGGCCATCCGGAAGGCGAGCCGTGAAAATAAGCGAGTTTTCCTCGCCGGGGAAAATTTGCCGGCCTTCGAGCCCGTACGCCGAGCTTTCCTTGATTTATTATGGGGAACATGGTAAATTTTGGCCTTCAATTTGCCGGCTGGGCCGAAATATATGCTCTCTCTCGATGCCAACGTCATAGTCGTTTTCCTGATCGTCTGGATCCTTCTTTTCGCCCTCACCAAGCTTTTTTTCAACCCCGTCCGCCGGATTCGGGAAGCTCGGGAAAAGGCCATCAGCAAAAGCAAGGAGGTCTATGAGAGAGCTATGGAGTCATACGAGGAGAGCACACGTCAGGTCGAGCAAGCGCTCAGAGAAGCCCGGAGCGAAGCGGAAAGCATCCGGTCGGCGCTCGAGTCTGACGCCCAGCGTGAGAAGAGCCGATTGATCGCGGAGATCAATGCGGAGTGCCGCTGCCAAGTTGAACGGGCCAGGGCTGAGCTTGAGGAAAGCGTTCAGGAGCTCAAGCGAGTGCTCGAATCCCAAGCGGCCGGGCTGGCCGAACAGATTGAGAAGAAGTTCCTGAACTGATGCTCAGACTCACCCGGAACTCAGCTTTCGTCCTTCTCTTGATCCCTCTGTTTATGGGCTTTGTTTCGGAACCGGAATCGCATGCCTCCCCTCTGGCCGACATTCTGGGGAAAACAGTCAACTTCCTCATTCTATTCGGAGGTTTGAGCTTTTTGCTGGCCAAGCCCCTGCGGAAATTCTTAGCGGAGATCGGGCTATCTGTAGAAAAAACCATCCGGGAAACCGAGAGAGCTCGGACGGAGGCCGTAGACAGACTGGAATCGCTCAAGAAGCGGATGGAAAGCCTGGAGGAAGAAATACGAGACATCAAGACCGAAGCGGAGGAAGCCGGAAACCGTGAGCGGGAACGCGCCTTGGCGCTTGCCCGGCGGGAATCCGAAAAGATCCGGTTGCTGGCGGCCCAGGAGATCGAAATCCTTGCCCAAGCGGCGAAAGCCGAGCTCAGGGCGCATGCGGCCGACATCGCTGTATCCTTGGCCCGGGCAAATCTCGAGCGGCGCTTGACGCCAGAGGCCCATTCCCGTTTCATTGACGACTCCATCCGCAATCTGGAAGCGCTGGATGAAAAATTCCATTCTCGTTAAGCGATATGCGCAGGGTCTGACGGGCGCCCTTAGGGATGAAGCCGAGTGCACCTCCGTCAGCCGGGAACTGGCTGGGTTCTGGGAACTCCTCTCCACTCATAGCACCCTCAAAGAGACTCTGGCCAACCCCTTTGTCGAGGCCCGGAGGAAGGCGAAGGTCATCAGAGACATCTTGGCTCGCTCGGGGTTCATGGACAAGACTCTGCGCTTCCTCCTCCTTCTACTCGACCACAAAAGACTCCATCTCTTGGGGGATATTCTGGAAATGCTACCGGTCTTCTGGAATGAGCGCCAGGGGGTGGCCACCTTCGAAGTCCGCTCGGCAGTCGCGCTCGCCGAGGCCCAAAAGAGGCGACTGGCGGCCACTCTCGAGCGGTTGGAGGGCCGCCCGGTCTTTCTCCGCTACTCAATCGACCCGGAGCTTCTGGCTGGCTTTTCCCTGCGGAGGGGGAACGTGATTTACGATGGCTCGCTCAGCGGGCATTTGGCAAGAATCAAGCAGAGAATCAGAGAAGGGTAGGACGCTTTATGGACATTAAGGCCGACGAAATCACCCGAATCATTCAACAGCAGATCGAAGGCTATGAAGCCGAGATTGACATCCGCGAAGTTGGGACCGTCACCTCGGTGGGCGATGGGATCGCCCGGATCCATGGTCTCGACCGGGTCATGTACAATGAGCTGCTCGAGTTTCCGCGCGAAGTTTTTGGCCTGGCCCTTAACCTTGAGGAAGACAGCGTTGGCGCCGTGCTCCTCGGGGAAAGCCACCTGGTCAAGGAGGGAGACCTTGTCCGTCGAAGCCACCGGATTATGCAAGTTCCGGCCGGCCCCGCGCTCATCGGCCGTGTCGTCAACCCCCTCGGCCTCCCCCTCGACGGAAAGGGTCCGGTCCGGACGGATGTCCACATGTTCGTTGAATGCCTGGCGCCGGGAGTTGTCGACCGCCTCCCGGTTCGGGAACCCCTCCAAACGGGGATCAAAGCCATCGACGCGATGATCCCGATCGGCCGGGGCCAGCGCGAGTTGATTATCGGCGACCGCCAGACCGGCAAAACCGCGATCGCCATTGACACAATCCTCAATCAAAAGGGCGCTGGGGTTACGTGCATCTATGTGGCCATCGGGCAGAAGAATTCGACCATCGCCTATATCGTTAAGGTCTTAGAGGATTATGGAGCGATGGACTACACGATCGTCGTCGCGGCCTCGGCCAGTGATCCATCGCCGCTTCAATACCTGGCGCCTTATAGCGGATGCGCGATGGGAGAATATTTCCGCGACCGGGGGGAGCACGCACTTCTCATCTATGATGACCTGTCCAAACATGCCGCCGCTTACCGCGAGATCTCGCTTCTCCTGCGTCGGCCGCCCGGCCGGGAGGCCTATCCCGGGGATGTCTTCTACCTTCACTCGCGCCTTCTCGAGCGGGCGGCCAAGCTCAACGACGAGCACGGTGGAGGGAGCTTGACCGCTCTGCCCATAATAGAGACCCAAGCCGGAGATGTCTCAGGCTACATCCCCACCAATGTCATCTCCATCACCGACGGGCAGATCTACCTCGAGCAGGAGCTCTTCAACGCCGGCATCCGGCCGGCGATCAACGTGGGCATCTCGGTCTCCCGGGTCGGCGGGAACGCTCAGATCAAGGCGATGAAGCAGGTCGCCGGAAAGTTGCGACTTGATCTTGCGCAATACCGGGATCTCGTGACTTTTGCCCAGTTTGGGACCGAGCTCGACCGGGCCAGCCAGGCCCAGCTGGAGAGGGGGCGGCGGCTGACCGAGGTCTTGAAGCAGGATCAATATGTTCCCTTCCCCGTCGAGAAGCAGGTCCTGATTATTTACGCCGGTAACCGCGGATTCCTGGACGAGTTTCCGGTGAACAAAATCAAGAAATACGAAAGGGAACTTTACGCCTACATGGAAAAAGAGCGGCCGCAGCTCCTCCGTCAGATCGCCGAAAAAAAGACCATTGACCCCGCCTTGGATGAAGCGATCGCCGGAGCTCTGCAGGAGTTCAACGCCCGGTTCAAAAAAGAGTCCTGAGATGCCCGCTCTTATCGATCTCCGACGCCGCATCCGGAGCGTTCGAAACACTCAGCAGATCACTCAGGCGATGAAAACCGTCTCCACGGCCAAGTTCAAGAAGGCTCAGCGCACCGTCTTGGAGGGACGGCCGTGGTGGCACGATTTCCCCGCTCTGCTCGAACGGATTTCTTCTTGGGCGGGTCGACAAGCATCGCCTCTGCTCGACCGTCGGGACGAGAAAAAAATCGTGGCCCTTATCTTCACTTCCGACAAGGGTCTCTGCGGAGCGTTCAACTCCAACCTGCTGGCCAAGGCGCTGGCTTTTCTGGGCGAAAAATCAGCCGATTGCGAAATCGGGCTCGTCCTGGTGGGAAAGAAGGCGGTCCATTTTTTTAAGAGACAGCCGTATGCCATCCATCGGGCTTATGCCGAAAAAACCGACAAGCTTGGGTACCGTGAGCTCAAGGAAATCGCCCAATTCCTGGTTCGTTATTATGTATATGCCCGGACGGACGCCGTCTATCTCATCCATAATGAGTTCAAGTCGATCCTGGCTCCGCGTCTCATGATCACCCGCCTCCTGCCCGTTGAGGAAACCGAACGCCAGGCGGCCCGGGTGGCCTATCCTCCGGATTGGGAGCCCGAGCCGGACCGACTGCTGCGGTCGCTGCTTCCTCTCTATGTGGAAACACAGGTCCATCATTGTTTCTTTGAGTCTTTGGCCGCCGAGCAAGCCGCCCGGATGATGGCCATGGAAAACGCCACCAAGAACGCTGAGGAACTGATCAGCGACCTGGTCCTTGTCCTGAACAAGATTCGTCAGGCCTCCATCACCAAGGAGTTGCTGGAGATCATGACGGCCGTTGAGGCCCTGTCCAAGTAGGAGAGAAAGCCATGAGCAAAGCGAAAACGAACCGCCGGGTCGGGCGCGTGGTCGCCGTCATTGGTCCGGTGGTCGACGTCGAGTTCAAAGATATGGAGTTGCCGGAAATCTACAATGCCATCCGGATCACCAGCGAAGGTTTCGAGACGCCAACCCCTGTGGACATCATAGTCGAGGTGGAGCAGCATATCGGAGAGGACAAAGTGCGCTGTGTGGCCATGAATCCGACGGACGGCTTGTCCCGGGGGATGAAGGCGGTGGACCTGGAAGGGCCGATTGAAGTGCCGGTGGGGGAGGAGACGCTGGGCCGCGTCCTCAACGTCATCGGGGAGCCCGTGGATCACCTGGGACCTCTTGAGGCTAAAAAAAGGTATCCCATCCATCGCCTGCCCCCGCCGCTTGAAGAACAGAGCACGAGTCTCGAGATGTTTGAGACTGGGATCAAAGTCATTGACCTCATCCAGCCGTTCCTCAAAGGCGGGAAAATCGGGCTTTTCGGCGGAGCCGGCGTGGGCAAGACGGTCATCATCCAGGAACTCATCCACAACGTCGCTATGAAGCACGGAGGCTATTCCGTTTTCGCAGGTGTCGGCGAGAGAACGAGAGAGGGCAACGACCTCTGGCTGGAGATGAAGCAGTCGGGAGTCATCAGCAAGACCGCTTTGATTTACGGCCAGATGACCGAGCCTCCCGGGGCTCGGCTCCGGGTTGGACTGGCGGCACTCTCGGTGGCGGAATATTTCCGGGATGAGATGAACCAGGATATCCTCCTGTTTATTGACAATATCTTTCGCTTCACCCAGGCGGGTTCGGAGGTTTCGGCGCTGCTGGGCCGGATGCCCTCGGCGGTCGGCTACCAGCCCAACCTGGCGACCGAGCTTGGCGAACTCGAGGAGCGTATCACCTCGACCAAGAAGGGCTCAATCACTTCTGTTCAGGCCATCTATGTTCCGGCCGATGATTTCACCGACCCGGCGCCGGCGACGACGTTCTCGCATCTGGATGCGTCCACCAATCTGTCCCGTGCCCTCACCGACATCGGCATCTATCCAGCGGTGGATCCTCTATCGTCTTATTCCCGGATTTTGGACCCCCGAATCATCGGAGAAGCTCACTACACGACGGCCCGGCGGGTCAAAGAGATCCTGCAGAGATACAAAGATCTCCAGGATATTATCGCGATCCTCGGAATTGAAGAGCTTTCCGACGAGGACAAGCTGGTCGTGGCCAGGGCGCGTAAAATCCAGCGGTTTCTCTCCCAGCCATTTCACGTGGCCGTCGAGTTCACCGGCCGTGCCGGAAAGTACGTTCCCGTGGAGGAAACGGTGCGCGGCTTCAAGGAGATTGTTGACGGGAAGCATGATGATAAGCCCGAGCAGGCCTTCTACATGGTCGGGACGATCGACGAAGTGGTCGCGCGGGCCGAGGAGTTGCAGGCCTCATGAGCCGGGATATTCGCCCTTCGCTTCGGCTCAGGATCTTTACTCCCCGAAGCCTTCTCGCCGATACAGATGCCGATGAAGTGACTCTCCCGAGCCTCGACGGATACTTGGGCGTTCTTCCGGGGCACCGCCGCCTGTTCACGGCGCTGGGGCCGGGTCGCGTCTCTTACCTCTCAGGAAACAGGGGGGAAACGTTTGAAATCCGGGGCGGATATGCGGACGTTGGGCCGGAGGCAGTGGTCGTGTTCGCCGAGCCGAGCGAAGATGAAACGGATTGAGGTCACACCCGGCGACGATGAGACCCTCGACTCGTTCTATCACGGCCGGATTCTTCTTCTCCAGAAGAAGCGGGGATACCGGTTTTCTGTCGACGCGCCGCTTCTGGCCGATTTCATCCGCCCACGGCCTGAGGACAGGCTTCTTGAGCTGGGCGCCGGAAACGGCGTTGTCTCGCTTCTTCTGAGCCGGAAGGCATTCCGCGAGATCGTTTGTTTGGAGGTGCAGCCGGGCCTGGCCGACCTCGCCCGCCGCAATATCGTCCTCAACCGCCTTGAAGAGAGGATCGTTGTCATTGAGCAAGACCTCAGAGAATTTCTTCCCCAAGAGAAATTTGACCTGGTTTTTTCCAACCCGCCCTACATCCAAAGCCGGGGAGGGCCGCTCAGCCGATCCGAAGAGAAATCCATCGCCAAGCATGAGATCAAAGGTGACATTTTTGATATAATGCAAGCCGCGGGAAGAGTCCTGAAGAGGGACGGTCGGGCCTGTTTCATTTATCCGATGAAAAGAAGAGGCGATTTTGAGAGGGCGCTTGGGGAAGCCGGATTGAAGATCTCCGGCCTGCGCTTTGTCCATCCGCGACCAGGGGAGCCGGCCCGCTGGTTCCTGTCTGAATGCCGGTTCGAGGCCTCTTCTGTCGCCCTCTTTCCGCCGCTCTGGGTTTACAAGAAAAAAGGAGAATACACACCCGAGATGAAGGCGATTTTTGCGGGAGAGGACTTTGATCCGCATCTTTGAAAACCTCAAGGAGCTCTACAGGTACCGCGTCCTGATTCAGAACCTGGTCGTGCGAGAGCTCAAGGCGCGCTACCGGGGCACGGTCCTGGGTTTCCTCTGGTCCTTTTTTAACCCCCTTCTCCTGATGATCGTCTACACGGCGGTTTTCGGCCTGATCATCAGTCCTCGTGACCCGGCCTTTGAATCTAAACCCCTCATCTATGCGCTTTATTTATTCTGCGGCATTCTTCCCTGGCATTGGTTCTCGTCTTCAGCATTGGAATCGGCCAACGTCCTGATGATCAACGGCAACCTGATCAAGAAAATTCTCTTCCCGGCCGAGATCCTTCCTGTGGTCACGGTGACCAGCAACATGATCCACTTCTTCTTCGGTCTGCCCATCATTCTGGTCTTCATCCCGATTCTGGGAAGGCCGCTGACACCCTATGCCCTGTTGCTGCCTGTCGTTGTCCTCGTCCAATTTGTTTTTAGTCTCGGGTTCAGCCTGATGATCTCCTGTCTGACCGTCCATTTCCGGGATATCAGAGACATCCTGGCCAACTGGCTGACTTTTTGGTTTTTTGCCACCCCGATCATCTATCCCATGACTTTTGGAAGCATCCAAAAATCAGCTGCCCTCCGTCTGATGCTCAACCTCAACCCCATGACCCATATCATGCAGGGATACCAGTACTGTCTGTTCTACGGCAGCCTATTCCATTGGAAACGTCTAGGCATGACATTTCTGGTATCCCTGATTGTCTTTGCTCTGGGCTACATGATCTTCGACCGGCTGCGGGATTCTTTCCCGGAGGAGGTCTGATTGCACGCCATCGAAGTCGATCACGTCTCGCGGATCTACCAAAAATACTCCGCCCGCCATCGGTTCCAGACCTTCAAGAGCGCGCTCCTCAAGGGCGATTTCTTCCGGGCCCTGCGGCCGGACGAGCTGGTGACGGCCCTGGACGGGGTCAGCCTCAAGATCGAGAAGGGCCAGACCTTCGGCATCATCGGCGAGAACGGATCGGGCAAGAGCACCCTCCTCAAAGTCGTGGCCGGCATCGCCAAGCCGACCTCGGGCCGGGTCAAGACCCAGGGCAAAATCTCGGCCCTGATCGAGCTCGGGGCCGGCTTCCACCCCGAGATCACCGGCCGGGAGAACGTCGTCATCAACGGGATCATGCTCGGGCTGTCCAAGCGGGAGATCCAGCAGAAGTTCGACGAGATCGTCCGCTTCGCCGAGCTCGAGGAGTTCATCGACGCCCCGGTCAAGACCTACTCGTCCGGGATGTACATGCGGCTGGGATTCTCGGTCGCCATCAACGTCAACCCCGAGATCCTGCTCATCGACGAGGTGCTGGCCGTCGGCGACGCCTCGTTCGTCCCCAAGTGCCTGGACCGGATCGACGACTTCCGGCGCCGCAAGAAGACGATCCTGTTCGTCAGCCACGACCTGCCGACCGTGGCCAAGATCTGCGACAAGGTCGCCTGGATGAAGACCGGACGCCTGATGATGGTCGGCGAGCCCAAGCGGGTCGTCGACGCCTACCTCCAGGACGTCGCGGTCAAGCACGAGGAGACGTTCGAGGAGCGGAGCAAGGCGATCGACCTCGAGCAGACGTTCGAGGAGGAGCGCCGCGAGAACCGCTGGGGGGACCGGGCGATCGAGATCAAGAAGGTCCGGCT
>Ga0172364_10000972_pt1 | contig 21400 bp, 10 predicted proteins | sample LakKivSesite10cm_FD_114545 | JGI IMG/M metagenome (GOLD analysis project Ga0172364, IMG submission 114545) | Sediment microbial communities from Lake Kivu, Rwanda - Sediment site 10cm | ecosystem: Environmental > Aquatic > Freshwater > Lake > Sediment | place: Rwanda: Western Province, Lake... | reverse complement strand
TTGGCGATAGAACACTCTGTTCCAACACTGCCTGAATTGGGACCGGCGTCGCCCCCATCACCACCATTACCACCTAGAGCGTTATAGGCAGAGGTATTTGGGTTCGGATTACCATCTGCCGCACCAGGCCCAGAATTGCCAAAAGCACCAGACATACCTGCACCGTACGGGCTCTCCTGTAGCATTGGGGAATACCCTCCAGAATCGTCTACAGCAGGGGCACCTGCACTCTGGATAATAGAGTTTGTCATAACGAGTCTTTCGCTACAACAAATCTTAAAACCGTTGGTGTCAATGGTTACGTTGTTTAGCGTCAAATTTTTATAGTACTGGTTGGTAGTGAGGCTGCTATCCGGTGGCGCTGCGTTTACGGTACTGCCACCAAAAATCCAGTCAGACGTGAGATTGAAATTATTAGCCATTAGTAAAGTGGTCCTTCAAACATTACAGTTATTGTCCCGTCATACCAAATGATGCAGCACTGGTCCCTACGATTGGGAGATGCCACACCATTATGCCTCATGAAAATTTTTGCCCTGACATCATTAGTGGAGCTGATGTCCGCCGGTGGGAATGGATTGTTGTTTCCGGCAACATTACGCAGACCTATAGCACCGATACCTTCTACGTATAATGCGGTCTCAATATCCGTTCCACCGAAGCTACGAATATTGAGGATTTTTGAGTAAGGTTCCACATTGTGATTGACAGCGGTGTTCTGGATTGTGGCAACCGGAACAGGTACTTCACCTTCACCAGAGATGATTGTTTGGTAGGTGGCAGTGGTGGTGGTCACCAAGACGTTGTGGTCGCCAGCGGCTTCGCCACGACCAACAAAAACGTTGCCAGCTGGTACGTTTGTAGCACTTACCATGTCGGCATTGTGAGACACACCACCAGCTGTTGCGACGCCTGTAGATAGATTGCCGAGAGTAACTGCAAACGAACCACCTAAAGCTGGGTTAGGCTGTGCAGACAATCTGACGACACCAGCGACTGCGCTAGTGGCATTCGGACTGAGAGAGTAGCCAACAGGGAAAGGCCTGCCACGGACAACAACACCTGCCGACGTTCGCATTGCGAATACCCACCTCTGTCCAGGTCGGGTAGAAGCGCCCACGGTAGCCAAAGGGGCCTTCTGTGCCACAAGTGCGTTGACACCGGTCTTATCTTGTGTTCTGTCCAGGTCAACGAAAAGACAATCACCCTCAAGTAGGTCAGTCAATCCTGGAGCATCGGTCAACTGGTCTGCAATTTCGTTGATTGCACCGGTTGAGTTATCAAACGAGAAGAATGCACCTCTCCAATGCAGGTGACCGAGTGCAAACTCGTAGTGGTCACCACCGGAAAGCACTGGACCTTTATTACCAAAAAAGATGTTTCTGTCTGCGTTTGGGCTGTACCAGTACTCACCACCACCAATTTCCCAGATACGGGTCATTGCAGCATTCATCCACTCTTTAAGCGAATAAATGCTCCTGTCACCGGCAATAGAGGCAAGCAAGGTAGATGCTTCGGAACGCCCTCCAGGCCACGTAAACGGGCTTATGGCAGATGGCTGACTTCCGCCCCTACCGAGACGGAAGAACAAGTTTCGTGCGTCCTCGTAGCTCGTAACGACGTTTGATGCATTGGTGACTACCTTTGCAACAGGGCAGACATTCGGGGTGGACGAAAAATCTGCCGTCGAGATAATAATCACATAATCCAACGTCCTGGCTAGAGGTAATTCGGCGGCAATTTCTCCGTTGGTATCTGGGTTGAGGAATTGGACGACATCTGACGTTGAGTCGTCAGCCGTGCGCCTGAGGTCAATACCGATATAATTGGTTGCATTGGGGGTAAAGCCGCCAGAGACACGGGGATTGGTGGAGCTAAGAACCTCAACTGCCCGGTTGTCTGGGATTTTGAGCGCAGAGCCAGACTCAGTTGCCCAATAGTGTATCAGAGAGCTGCCAGCCGTATTAAGTTGGATGGTGTCAGCTGCAGAACTGATAATACCTGCAGTCACAAGCTCGAAGCCAGTGACAATAATTGGAATCTTGCCAGTCATCATGATACCGGCAAGGGTATCGAAGTCGTTTGCCACACCCGATTCTATGGCCCTCAGGTGGGGCACATCGACTCGTTGCTGACCTTGGAAATTTTGCTGACGTTCTGAAGCCATTTTATTACAAGATTAGGTTAGGGGTTTGGAGTGTTTCGGTCCTGACCGAGCCTATTGGTTGAGTCAGGCGTTTCGTTGTTCCAGTTAATGCAGGTAAATGAAACAGTACCCATGACATAGCCTCTTCCAATCTTCCAAGACTGGCTATCAACAGAGCACCTGTCCGCTTGGAATAAGGTGGCACCACCTATTCTGTCTGTCACCAGAATGGAAAAATACTTTTCCACGGAGGAATCCATCTGTGTTCCTGCAATTCCTGCAGACTCAATACCGCCATCACCACGAAGGCGGTAAATTATCATCGTGCCATGAACAGTCTGACTTCCTGGGATTAATTCAACAGGACCAAGCCAGTCAACACAGTGAGCTTCCCTACGCTGGTAAGACACGCTCCAATCGAAACTTGCCATTGCGTAAGGCTTGTTATTTATGTGAGCAACAGTCTGTGCCCCGGTTAACAATCTACTCATTGCGTGCTGCTTCCATTTCGGCGTCTACATCGTCATTGGCAAATATGCTTACAATGTCACTAAGTTTGTAGGAACCTCTGACAGGCCTTCCTTGCCCACCGAGGCCTCTATCACCTGGGTATCTGACCGTGACGGCAAGAGGGATGCCGAAGGCAGAGATTGAGTTCAAGGTCTGTACTGCCGACACGCGACCAGACGAAGATGCGGTAAGCCAGAATGCGCCAATCTCTGAAGAGTCGTCTGGATTGAATGCATTCTTGTCTACAAAGCGAATGTTGTCGCCAACCTCAACAAGCTCTTTGAAGACGTACTTTGCGTCGATGATGATTGTGGAGTTTGAAATCTTCCCAAGGTACTTAATTGGAGGTGTCTGGTTCTTGTAGCCAAAATTAAAGGTAACCCAACCGCCTGCCTCTTTGGGGAAGTTGGTTGCTTGGTTTGCCCCAACATCAATGAGAGAGTATTGGTGCCCAACCTCAAGACGCTGATTGATGGTTGCAGACTTATCGGTTATGGTGATACCCTTGGGGTCGTAGATAAATGGACCTGCATTCTCTCCAGTTGCAGCTATGGCAAATGTAACCGTACCACCAGCAACTGCGGTGGTTGTCCAGAATGGGTGGTTTGGCGTCTTGAATGTAATGTTGTTTCCATTCAATGCAGTGACAACGTGTTCCTTGTTGAGACCGCCGCCAGTAATAAATTCGCTGGCCAGAGACATTGAGAACTGCCTCTCCTCAGTCTGGTAATTGCCATCCGTGTTGATGTATGCACCGCCTGCAAGCACGATGGTGTCACCAAGTACAGCACCTCCAGAGAATGTCCTCTCTTTAAGGTTTGGATTCGCCTCCCAGTCGTAGCTACCTCTGCTAATTGACCACTGCATGGTCCTGAGGTCGAGGTACTCCACCTTGCGCGAACTGAATCCGCCCATGATGTAAACCTTCTTGCCGTCAGCACTGAGCCCCATCGAGCAGTATGAATGAGGCTCAAGCATGTCAGCAATCGGTGCCCAATAACCAAGCTCAGGGCTCCAGATTTCTGCAGACTTCAGTTCACAGCTTCTTTGAGGCAATGCCGCCTTTGCCAGCTCTGTAGTAGGATTAAATCCAACACCACCGGCAACCAGTACACGCCCGTCAGGCAACTTGATTGCACCGCAAGCGAATCTTCCGGTAGTCATCGAACCCGTGCTGTACCCCGTACTTGTGGTGAGTACTTCGCAGCTACTAAGAACAGAGCCTACAGAACTGTTATATGGGAACACTTCGTCATACATGACGCCAACCTCGTCAAGGTATTGCGCCATGATTTGAGTGTCGGTCAGAATCGTCGATGTAATACCGATGCTGTCGATGTTGTCACCGTATCCACCAATAGTTACATCAATATTGTCCTCTTGCTCGCCAAACGCCCACCTTGAGTTAGCTCCCTCATTTGGAGAGAGGTCAGCATCCCAGGCTTGTACCAAGGCTCCGTTTATATACAGGCTAAATTGCGAAAGGGTGGGTGTTGCGATTGGTATCGTTTTTGTAATTGCGAAGTGGTAGTATTTCAGCAAACTACTTATCGGCATTAATGACGCTGCAGTTGCAGTTGTCTCTTTTACGATATTAACAAAACCAGAACCAGTATAATGTCTCCAACCGACGTAGAACCTACCACTTGATAAAATACCAAACGAGATTAACGTATTATCTGCCTGTGCTCCACTTGTACCCGGAACACCATTATGAAACACGCAGCCACTGCTGTTTGTCATCCATCCAGAGATGGTATACTGGCCAAGAAGTTGGGTATTAAGTGCAGTCTGTCCAGCACCACCAATAGAAATAGGTTTTGTCAGACCAGATAGTGCAACACCATACCCAATCTTACCAGCAACACGATTACTGGTGCCAACAGTGACGTTCACAGGGCCAGCATACTGTACAGCACCAAACGCATCTTCAAAATTCCAATTGGAGTAGCCCTGCGTAGCCCTGGCGTCGTCCTTTGCTGGTTGTCTACCTCCAATGATGAGGGCATCTGTAGCATTCAATTTAACGACAGAATGATGACAGCGAGCTACCTTCATATTGGTTGGAGTGATGCTACCTTGAATGAGCGTAGTGGCTTTGTTTTGGATGGTTATTCCACCCGTAACAACGTGCAATGGTGTGAGGGTCGTGTCATTAAAGAATAGGGACGTTGCCTCTGCAACGGGTGTCGCTAAGTTACCAGTCGTAGAAGTTGTAACCCAGTTGATGTTGGAAAGCCAGCTTGAGGTAGAACTGTCCCACTGTCTAAAAACATTCCCAATACCGCCAAGTACCTCATGCACGTCTTTATCCGACACGCCACCAGCACTGAAACCGGCCATCGTATGGAGTGGGTCGGTAGCTGGGAGGCTAATTCCAACACCGTCCCTGTAGTCAGGCAATCCGTAATAATCAACCGTGCTGCAGATGGATGTAAATCCACCGCTCCCATGCACGCGAAGACCTATGCTAGGATATGGAGTCAAAGCATCTTCTATAATCACAATGGCATTTGCTACAGGGAACTCACCTACTTGAAAGTTAAATTCCTGGACGGCTCCAAATGTCGCAAGGCCGTCTGCATTTATAGCAGCAGTCAAGTTAGTCAAAGTGTCAAAGACAGTTGCTCCGATAGGGACTTGACCACCGCCTGGACCGAATGTGTAGTTTCTCGCCACACCGATACGACTCACAGTCAACGTATGGCCAACTGAAGGATTGGTAGTAAACCAAATAGGAACAGCTGCAGGAATGTACGGAAGGGGAGGTGTGGTGGTAAGCTGCGATAGAACCAGAACGGTCTGACGAGGCTTCTTCCTGGTAGCCTGTGTAATAACATTTGAGAGCGTCGGGCTTGCAGAAATACCGCTCCATGGAGTCTGCGTATACCCACCTGCAATAATAGGCATAAGTGGTGCGCCGATTCTGAATGCCAGGGAAGCTCCCATGTTGTGTTGAGACGGGAGGGGCGCTGCAACGTTGTTTTTGAACAGCTTGTAGTGGTGAGTTTTTTCGAGGTCTGTGGTTACGGTCTCTTTCCACACCTCAAAAATCTCTATTGTGTTTTTCGGCGTCCTGGCACCGCCTGATGGTGCAGTATTGCCACCGACAAGCCACACAGCCTTATCTCCATCTTTTCCAATAGTGGCTTCCATGCCATGGTAGCCGTATCCAAAAAGTGACAGCCGACTCACGGAAGAGTCATACCCCTTGCCGCTTGCCTCATTGTACGAAGAATAAGTTCCACCACCGGCACTTCCAGCCGGTGGAAGCGTGACCTGAGGAACAAAAGAGTCAACCGTAAACACGCTGCCAACCTTGACCCCGGCTGGAAGTGGGAGCGATGGAATAATCGTGGTCGTGCCGTCTGGATTCCTGGTCAGTGAAGAGAATGGAATTGCTGCATTGCTATTGAGATATGCAGCTTCATATTTTTCACGAGCTACGATTGCAGTGGTGACTGGAATTGAAACCTTACTGATGCCAGCCATCTGCGATACGGTAACGTACCGATGGTAATCGTATGGCGTCAACTTCTTTTGCTCGAAGATGTTCACAGACTTATAGTCGATCTGATTGACTATAGCTTGGTTAACACCGGCCTCATTGTCGAACTCGATGTACTTGACCGAGTTGGAGAAATATACGTCCTTAATTTGGAACGCGCCGCGATTTGCAGCGTTGAACTCAAGGCCATTTACAACAACGTAGTCACCGACCTGTACTTCCCCGACATTGAAGAAAGACGAGCTGGTGACCATCCTAACCTTGTCGGATCCAATTTTCATGACTTGCCAAGAAGGAAGAGCAGGCATGGGATTTTGAGCAGGAAACCGATTTGCTGGGAATTGGAGTGCGTTTTGAGCAGTGCCTCCAACAACCTTGATGACTGAGCCCAGGCCAAGTGTACCTGAGTAAATCTTAACGGTTGTGCCACCGGTAACTGTGTCGTTTTGGGAGACTGCAAAGGCGTTTGCCCCATACAGTTCAATTGCACGGTTGATTACAGCTGCAACCTCAACTGCCTTTGCACGTCGAATGATTTGGAAGTCTTGCCTATTGAATACAACTTCAACATGAATATGCTCGTCAACCAAAAAATTGAGCTTCTGCCCGTCATCAATGGCATAAGGCTCTTGGTTTTCAGTCTCTGCAAAGGCATGAGTAGCATCCAGACCATAAAATACACTCAAAGCACGAAGCAGCGAAATCTGCGTCAGCTTTTCTGCAGACGTTGAGATAATCAGGTCTCGATACGGCTCATCATGCATACCAGTATTGGCAGGCCGAGGAACCATATAGTCGTGCCCTCTGGTCGTCAGATGCCTGCCGCTTGCACTGGATGTGAAGAACTGGTCGTAGGTGTTTTTTGCCTGAGTGCTGACATTACAGTCACCCTTCGCAATTGCTGCAATGAGTTGCTTCCAGCCATCCTTGCCTCTATAGGCTGGATTAAACAGCTTATTTACACTGTCGAAGCAAACCTGGAAGTCTTCATCAGAGTTGTCTGACGATGCCAGAGCAGCAAGCTCGGAACCTGCGGTAAACGAAGTAGTTGCCTGCGCAAAGTGAGAGATGGGGTCATCTTGGACTTCAGTAAGCTCAAATGGCACAGACGTATTTGCAAGCGTGAAGCCAATTGGAAGGTCTGCAGACTGCACCGTAGCGGCTACGGTGAGCGTGTAAGAGCCTGGAAGAAGATCGGAGAACAGGGTGAGGTCAATTACCTCATCGTCGCCAATAAATACGGACGCAACCTGGATGGGAATATTGACGTTATCTGAATTAACCAGCGTCCAGTTGGCAACGAAGTTGCCCTTCACAATGTTGATGCCCGAGGTGTTTGGCTTTCTCGAAAAGCGGGCTCTAAGGACGTTTGGGCTGGGCAGTTCTGCCGAGTCAAGCAGAAAGTATTTAATAGAATTATCGGATATGCCGTAACCGGACGTTGGGATTAATTGGGTAGACCCAGTGTATCCAGATGTAATAATTAAAGACATGTGCCTTCAAAGATTGCGTCTTTTGTAGCGTTACGGTATGTCCTGCCCACGATTGAACTTTTGGGGATACACAAGTTCCGAGACGGTATATTCTACAAACTCGTCGATTTCCATGGCTGCTGTGGACGCATCGTTGAACTCAACGTCATCTGCGTCGTCAGGTATCTCCATTGCATCGTAGGTTGGCATTTAAGGAATGTCCTGCCCTGTGTTTATTTTTTGAGGGTATGGCAATACGATGGTCTCTTGGATGGTGAGATTTATCTCAAACATTTCTTTGTTTGCGCTGGCAAACTCAATGTCGTCACTGTCGTCCGGTATTTCGTACATATCCATAATTACAACACTACCGTATTATCCCAGTGTGCAGTCACTAGGGTATAAACAGCGGAAGGGTTATTAACGATAGCTGCTCTATCCCCTGTAGCGGACACAGAAAAAAGGTCTCCCTTTATCCTGCTTGCGGCGTTGTAGTTCGATCTAAAAAGAGTTGACTTGCCTTTGTAGCCTCCTGACCCGCCATCTGTTCTAGTCCTCATCCAGTAAGGTGTGAATAACTGATCTTTGTTGCTATCAAAGCTATTTCCTACAGCATTAAGGTCAGGGAGGTCGGTATTGTATAGAGAAGTCCGTAGGAAACCTGCTGGATACTCTCCCAAACCTCCGTAGGTGTTTTCACTTGAAATTAAAAGTCGGCCCGCTAAGTCGGATGAGTAATTAAGAAAAATAAATGGGTCCGTATCGGACGCATTGGGATTGCGGCAGGCATCCATTCCAAGCAAAAAATCGCCAGATGCGTTAGCAGCAAAGCACAGCCATGAAAAGTTTTCGCTTGGACCACCAGCAAGGATGTGCCAGTTACTATTAGGGTTACCGTCATCACTAATAGGTCCATATGTTGGAGATGCTGGTGTACCTCCACCAACAACGATACGCTCGTTTGCAAAAGTTGGACACTGTGTTGCGGTACATGCGCTGGTGTCAACCGTACCGCTAACAGAAGAGTACGCTATCCTGGCCTGAGCATTAAATCCGTTGTTTAAAGCCTGAAAAACTATTTTTCTGGTTCCAGAATACGGGGCTGTTCCACCTGAAGGCTGTTGGAGGCAAATCCAAGCATTTGCATTACCAAAGCCACCAGCTCCAGCGTTTTCATGTGTAATTACATCGCTGCCAACGCTAACCGTAGAAAGCCCATCACCAGATGCAACGACCGTCCAATTTGTTGGCGACGCCTTGAGGGCTTCCTTCAAGTGGTACAGAATGTGTCTGTCGTGCTTAGCTGTATTTCGATGTGTTAGCGACCATGCCATTAGTAGTAAGCTCCATTATCCCAGTGCGCCAAAACGATTGAAGCAGAAGGACCAGTGGCCAGTTCAATTCTGTCTCCAGTCGTCAATACGTTGTATTGTGTCCCAGGTGTTCTAGTAGTGTTATGATTTACTCTGAAAAGAATTGACTTACCTTTGTAGCCTCCACCTGTGTTGTGTCGCATCCACGTCGGTCTGTAAGCAATGTCCTTATTGCTGTCAAACGCATTTCCACTCAGTTGGGATTGGGAGTTGTTTTGCGGAAAAACTCCGTAGAGACTTACAAGTTGAAAACCGCTAGGGAAGTTGGCAAACTGCCTATGAAAGCCATGTGTTTCATGGCTAGGGTCCCAATAAGAAAATCCGCCCCCCCCGTATCCAAGAAAAACAAAAGGGTCAGTGTCTGAGGGATTACGACCAAGGCAGGCATCAAATCCAAATACAGAAGGTTCTGCGTTAACCGCTGTAGTTGAAAGACAAACCCATGCGAAATTTTCCGCAGCACCACCTACCAAAACGTGAACAGCGTTATTACTACCGTAATGAATCATTGATGTAAATGTAGGAGATGCTGGAGTCCCACCACCTTGTACAATTCTTTCGTCTGAGAAAGTTGGGACAACGTTAGCGCTGTAACTATTATCAGCTGTACCACCTGGAGAGTACACAACTCTAGCATCGGTTGTACTTCCTCCATTTCCTCTCTGTAGTACTATTTGTCTTGTTCCAGAGTACGGGGCTGTTCCACCTGAAGGCTGTTGGAGGCAAATCCAAGATCTATCATTATTGCCATCGAACACATCTGGTGTGGGGCCGGTAACAAAAGACGAATTACCGTCTCCTGACGAGTGGTGTATCCACCCTATAGCAAGTAGCTGAGTCTTGATGATGTTAATCAAACTGCCAGCGTGAGCTTCTATACCGTACGAATGTGAAAGTGTCCAAGCCATAGTTACACCTTCTGTCTTTCAAAGACGGAGCTGGTAGACGGTGCATCAACGTTGTCTTTAAGGTTGAACTTCATCAGCACCGTACCAGGCACGGGTGCGTCATCGTCATAAATCACCAACTTATTCGCATCTGGACCCGTGGTATGAATTTTCCAGCTATTTTTAGCAATTAATGACGCCAAGTGATATTCTTCGACACTGATAGATGCATATGAAGTCCTAAACTCACCGGCACTTGCCCTGACAATCAGTACGAGCGAACCAATCTGGTTTGTGTCTGCGCCAGCGAGGTCAACGTGATAAAGGCCAGGAGCCCTGATTGCGTCAATTTCAGTCCACGTACTGCCAGTCAGTGTAAGACTGGCACAGACGCCATCAGCCTTTACAATTCCAATTCTATTTGCACCCGTGGTGTCGTTCAGGTTGGCAATAGTCATGCCAGTGACCGGATTGTTGAGGACATTCAACAGAATTACCGGAATGGTAACCGTTTTATCTTTTCTTGCAATTAGCATCTTTTACCCGTAATGAAGATTGTTACGCTGGCTTACACGAAGGTAACCAACACGTCCTTTTCAATGTCGATAATCAATAACTTCTCCATGCCGCTGACCTTGATTACGTCAGAGGATGACGAGTAAGAAGGCGAAACAATCGACACAGCACCTACACCAGAAACCATCCTAACTGCACCAATTATGTCGCTAATTGCAAGGTTGATACCTGCAGGCGATTTATTGACAACAGAGGCAACTGCAGACTTCACCTGACTTGCAATGTTCCTGGTGGGCAGACCGTTGGCTGCACGGATGCTGAGAGCCACTTTAGTACGCTTGACGAGTGGACCTGTGATAGAGATTCGAGCACCGCTTGCAGCATATCCACTGTAGCGATTGCCGTCCTGGTCTCCGTAGATGACTCGATTTGCCTCACCCACAAGGCCAGTGTTGTACTTGTAGCCGTCAGAACCAGACTTGGTGCCAAGCGGGAAGTTTAGCTTGTCGAGCGCAGTAATAATTGACCCTGCAGCTGCAGAGAAATTCTGGCTACCGCTTGAGTTACTAAACTGAATGTGCGCGTATTCTGGGTCATCAGAAGACGGCATCACACAAACAACCTTCTTGAAGTAACGGGCAGGTACACCCTCTCGGAGTTTAAACTGGTTAAATGTCGTTTCCCCGAAGCCCACAGGTACACTAACGACTTCAGGAGGACGCTGTGAAACATCAACAGTAAATGTCTGCGTACCGCTGACGAACATTTCGCCACCAGGAGTTGAAGTACCAACCTCAGTCACAGTCCAAGAGCCCTTGTTGCCAGTACCGAACAGATCGTTAGAAACCTGCCAAACGTCGCCAGGAATGGTAGAGTTTTCGGACACTACCTTGAGCTTGCAGACAGATTTCTCTTCAATGGCATTTGGATTCTCAATCCAGATGGTCACTTCAGAGAGGTTTGAGCTAACGCGCACAATTCGGTAAAGTCCCTTGTTAGGAGAAGATGTGTGGGGCAGGTCAGAGCGATTGAGCGTAGACGTATACAAGTACAGATACCCATTCTCTTCTGCAGAGCTAGGTACGCTCGTATTGGCATTGCGCGGGATTCTCACTGCAACGAAGTTGCCAACTTTCTCAAACTCTGCCCTTGTCTCGTCGATATTGTGTACCAACGTGAAGGGTGAAGATGCAGGCCCGCTCGTGGTCCACACGCCAGTTGCACTGACTGTGGCAGATGCCAAGAAGTTGATAAATGCAGGTGACTTCAGTACGGGCGTACTGTTATTTACGACACACCAGCGACCACCAACAAAAGCGTCAGACTCGCCTCGTTTAATCGTGCTGTAGAAAGAGCTGACTCCACCGCCACCCCTGTAGATAAACGTGGGAGAGCCGTAGATAGCGGCAGTGGCTGCATTTGCTCCACCGCCCTGTACTTCGACTGAGCCTTCAGAACCGAGGCCTGCAGCAATCTGGACGCGCCTGCCGTCGTCTGAGTCAGTGATTTCAGCGAAGGTTGACAGGCCAGACACAGCTGGAGTTGCCAGCCAGTCGGACACGTTTTTTACAGTAACCGGTACAATGCGAACGTCTTCATTCAACCAGTCGGAGTCAGTCAAGAGGCCAGCTGAAACTGGGTCTTTGAACAGAAATTCCGTGTGGTCAACCAACAAAACGGGGTCAATCGTACGTTGCACGTAATTGATGCCGTCTGTGAGGTCGTAGCGACCCAAGATGTTATCCAGCTCGTCCCAGGTTGCCCGATTAATGATGCCGGTACCGGTACCAATGACAGTACCAGACACTGCAGACTTGAGACCGTCGCCATGCAGGGCATTTACTGCAGCAACAACAGCCGTAGTATTTGCGGTAGGCCCACCAAAGAGGCTGATGTCGTTCGTGGGGTTGGTCATCGTATACCAAGGAGCCGATGGAGTGTTATCAATGCCGTACGTGCTGTACGCTCTACAGCGTAGGTACTGTTTGCCTCTTGCGGCAATTCGCATGGTCGTATCGACGTAATCGCTGGGGAACTGCGAGCCCTTGAGGCGGCAGAGGTCATCCACAACAACCGTGTCATCAAACGACGTTTCGGTTGTGGAGTCATTTGACAAAGTACCCCAAGCTGTACTTACAGGTGGGTCAATTGCCGTAGTTCCGTCGTCAAGAGCGCCAGCAGGAATGCCAATGTCTTGTTGACCTGTACCGGCGTTAAATGCTCCAGCAGCACTGATGGTAAACGAGCCGCTGAATAAAGTGGTGGGTGAGGGGTTGGCAGCCTCAAACCACACAACGTCATTAACTTGCAAGCCGCTTGCTTGCGGACCTTGTGCAACAACACCGTTGTTAGGCACCTGGATGCGGATAATGGTTGAGCCACCTGCTGTTGGGCGAGATGCATAAACAACATCGAAGCCTGCAATCACGTAGACATCCCATACGCCAGTGGTCTCATTGCAGCGAGCAACCGTCAGCTTCGAGGTGGTCTCGATAGAAGAGCCGTCTTTTGCCTCACCGCTGCCGAGAATAACGTTAGCAAATGCCCGCGCAGTACCATCGCTAAATGACGTAAGCGGAGAGGCTTGCACCTGCTCAGAAGACACGTCGATTTCGGCTTCTGGACCGTCCGGGTACAGGTAACGGACAGATACGAGGTTGCCTTCAGGTCCATGACGATAGAAACGCCACAGTGCAGACATATTTGCATCTGCAGTGTGCGACTTGGCACGAGCCTTCATATAGACTGCAAAATCGTCGAAGTCGTACGTTTGTCCAAACGTGGTGATGAGAGGTACGTCGCCTGCGTCGTAGTCTGCCATTTCAACAGATGCACCGTAAACAGAATTTGCGGGCTTGAGACGACGCCACATGTTGATGGGGAAGCGACCTTGCTCGTTGTCACCATTTACCAGTACGGACAGATTGTCACGAGGCGAGATAGCAAACGGATGAGCAAACACCACAGACGCTAGAGGTGCCAGAGGCTGTGGAATGTCATCACGTACGCCAACAATAAGTCGGTCAGTGATTGCACTCTGCGCGCCAACCGTGACTGCCTTCGACTTTGTATTTCCGTACTGGTTGGTACGAAGCTCGTTTCCAGCCGTCCAGGTGTACTGCCAATAGTCAGGGACGAGGCCTGCAGAGACACGGCGCAGGCCACTTACGATGGATGTGGAAGGAGGAAGCGAGAAAGAGTTAGATGGAGTGTAAGGGAAGTGGTAGGTCTGTGCAGTGTCAGGCGTGTGGGAGGTATCTGCTTTACCAGCAACCTCAAACACGGTGAAGTCATGAGGCGTACCAATACCAAGAGCAGATTCGACAGAGGCCAGATGGCCAGTCAGACTGTCTTGCGTCTCGATAGCGAGTGGGAACGACGAGTCAGTAGAAGCAACAAGAGAGATGTCACGCCCAGTGTCGTAGCTGTTTGTCTCAATGCGGATTTTTGTCGTTTTGTAGACAGATGCAGTGATACCGTCGAGCCCAGACTCAAGCAAATCAACGTATGCAGGAGCCGAGTAGCCAGATGCTGCAGGGATAGTGACGCGGTGAATGTCGTTCGTCATACGGACGAAAGCAATACCCTTATTGGGCAGAGGGAGCCCGTTCAATGCAGTTGCATCGTCTGGTGCAGTCCAGACAGATCCGCTGCTATTCCAAAACTCACCGGTAGCAACTGGAGTATATACGTCCCTATTGTGGGCCAATCCACCGCCAAACCAAACGCGGGTTCCAATAACAACACTCATGAGCGACGAACGGTCATTTGCTTGCGTGTAGTTGGAGTCAGCCAGGGTAGACCACGGAGGCGTATTACTGTTGTTGAAAATCTTGTGGCGAATGCGCTTCTGCCAGGGCAGTGGGTCATCAAAGAAGCCACCGTATGCAATAATTTGGGTATCAGAGTACCTGACAAGAGACTGTCGCTTGTTATCGTTGAATTTCCAGTTTGCCTCAACGGTTGCTAGTGCTCCCCAGCTGTTTCCAGTTGCTGAGTACTCTTGCCACTGCGTACCTTTAACAACGAGAACCTTGTCGCTCGAAGAAGCCGTAGCGCCATGGTAGGACATGGCATTGGTAAGTGCAGCCCTTGCTGTCCAAGTAAAAGCGCCAGGGTCGTACATTTCGGTAGACGTAAGGTCGCCCGTCAATGTGGAGTTTCGTCCACCAGTGAAGAAGACTTTATCTGCTTCTCCACCAGCGAGAATAACACAAGCTCCATGGGCGGCTCGTGCAGTTCCCATCGTGCTTGGATTAATGAACGTATTTGTACCCTGGTTGTACTCAACTGCCGTAGCGGTTGCAGTTGTACCCGTCACGCTCACGCCACCTGCAATCAGAACGCGATTGGAGACCAGGACAGTTGCAGTGTGCTCTGCACGGGCAACAGCTAAGTTTGGTCCTGCTGTCCACAGGTTGGTGTTGGGGTCAAAGATTTCCGTGCTGGCCAGAACTGCGCCGCTGGTGCCATAACCGCCAACAGCAATCAGCCTACCATCGGGAAGGATAGACAGCGTGTGGTGGGCACGAGCCGTAATCATCGGGCCAGTGGTGGTCCATACGCCAGTGGTAGGATTGTAGATTTCGCACTCGTTGGTAATTGTATTACCGTACTGGAGGCTTGCAGGGGTCACAGTGGTAGACGTATATCCGCCAGTCACCAGGATGAGGGTACCAGAGCTAAATGCAGCTGCAGCACCACCAATGCGAGCTGCCTTCATTTGAGGCTTCTCGATGACGATTTCGTTCAGTAGGTTGCTACCATCTTTGGTAACATCAACAACACGCCACGAGTTTCTGAGAGAGTTGGGCAGATTCGTATTCTGGTCAGAGAGGACAAGCCAGTCGCCCGGTGCTACGTTCTTAAATGCCTCAGCAGAAGGCGAGGTTGCGGTAATTTGAACATGATTTGAGTTATTATTTACACGCACCACGCTTGCAGTCAAGTTGGTGCCTATGCTCACGCCATGAGGAACAATGTAGGGATTTGCATCGACTGCAAACCAGAGAGAAATCTGAGTAATCAGATTCGTAATAGGTATGACGGAAGACTCAAGGAATCCACGAGTCCAGACAGTGCCAAGACTAAGTGAATCATCGGACAACAAAGGGGTCTGAAGCTCGATTTGACCGACACCTCTGTCAAGCGAGTAATCAAATGCCTGCCCCTGCGAAGAGCCTGCAGAGAACATGGAGTTGGAGATGAGCGTACCACCAGAGATGTAGATGCCTGCACTGCCAGAACGACCTGCATTCGAGGTCAGGAGGATGTAGTCAGACTCAACGACGGCAGTGATGCCAGGGATTTTCTTGTTAATTACGGTAACCCAAGCTGCCAGCGAGTTTTTGCCGATTGCTACGAAGCCAGTGCTCGCATCAACGAAGTCTTGGTCTGTGAACGTGTAGGTGGCAGAAGGAGTTTGGTCAACTGCAACAACAATCGTCTGGCTGCCGGACATTGCATTCCAGTTAGCAAACTGCTTCGACCTCAAGGATGCAGTCTTGCCGTCCTTCGACAAGAGTCGGTCATTCTTATACAGCAGGGTGGTGTACTGTGTTGCGGTATTGAATGCAAAAACATCGTTTGAGTTGATGCCGTCAACGTCATTGACCTTAATGTCGTCGTTCTCTTCATTCTTGGAGAAGATACACACCGACAGACCTCCATCTGCGGTGCGGGCAGACCAGTTAAGCTGTGGGTTTGCATTGATGCTTGATACGATATCGTAAGCAGATGCAGCGAGATTTTCCTCAAAATTGTGTACCGTGGTAATGCCACCAACAGTCACAGACAGAATGGCACCCTCAGCAATCTCAAAGGGGGATTGGTTACCTGATTTAACCTGTGCTCGCTCAATTGGTCTGTCAACTGTTTGGAAGTACTTTTCACCACCACTTGCAGAGCTTTCAATTGTCTCGATACCGACACCCTTGGAGATAGGTTCGTATCCGCTACCGTCATCAACCACAACAACAGAGGGCTTGTTGACAAAGCGGTTCATGCTGACAGACGAAACACGCTTGCTCTCGTCTGAAGCCGTGATGCCGAGGATGGCATGTTTGATTGATTGGTCAGTACCACGGATGCGCGAAGCTCTTACCTCACGGATGCGCTGGATGTAGTCGTTATTGGTCTCAACGTCTCTACCATTTACGAATGGCAATGGATTGGTGACAGTTGCACCTGGGAACGGTTCCGTGCTACCAAAAGAACTGATGTCTTCAGCAGCGATATTACTTGCCTCACCAACTTGTAGGGCAACAACCTCAACACCCGTGACGGTAGTCTCACCGTCGAGAATGACCGTCTGAAATACAGTCTTAAAAGTGAGCGAAGAGCTAAGCGAGGTCAGCTTGGTCGTTACAGTAACACCCTGTCCAATTGTGCGGATACCACCCTGAGACACAATGACAGACTCTCCACGGTTGTGAAATTTGGTCGTGGCAGTGGAGAAGTTCAGACGCTTGTAAGAGCCAAAGTCAGTGATTGAAGAATAGACAATTGGACCTTCGAGGTTTGCCGTATTCCGGCCAATGTACACCTCACCAGAGGCAGGCCAGCTTGTGGTGTCGTCAACCAGGACTGACATAGAGCCAACAATTGGAGCGTAGCCGCCAGCGTATACGCGAGTGCTCAATTTAACGAACGATGTGTCCGTGATGGTGACATCGCCCCTAGCCTTTGCAGGCGCAATGCGGGGAATTTTCTCGTCCTGACCAATTCGGTCGAGGCCAGCCGTGTCTGAAGAGTCCAAGTCCTTTGACAGCAATGCATTAAAGACGTTCTGGGACTGCTTTATGTCGTTCTGGGCAGCTGCCTCCAGAACGCTCAGAATGCCGCCGCCAACCTTCAGGCTAGAGACACCCATTTTGCTGGTAAATGTATCAATCATATCCCCCAATTGCTGAGGATATGACAACGGTTTAGGTATTTTTGTTGGCACGATGTAAAGATTAGGACTTTACGTCGTTTGCTTGTCGCCCATTACACCGTATCGAATGGGGACCGGCTTTTCAGTACCTTTAACCACCACCAAGGCGTCGATAGTCATGGCAGGGCCGTTTTTGCTAATTCGGATTGCGTCAACCCTGGAAATACTGCCATTGTTGGACACCATTTTTCTGATAGCTTCCAGAATTTGTCTGGGGTTCGTTTCAGCCGTAGAATTACCAACCACAACCGGAAGACCGTAGTCTGGGTGACGCAGCAACGAGCCCCTTCTGACGCTTAACTCAGACCTAAGACTTTGGAGGATATTGGTTAGGCCAACTGCCCATGCGTTATCACCCTGTGGGGTAACGATGAGGTTGTTGTGGTTGTCTGTCAGGAAGTCCACACCACCCACAGCAACCATTGGGTCGAACTCGTCAACACCAGGGATTGATTTAGTGATAAAATCCTCATCGAGAGAAGTCTCGTCGGATGGGATATAAATCATCCCCTGGGAATTTACTGTGTCCGGCAAGAAGGCAGATAGGCGTGCCTTCTGTGCGAGTGTATACATCGACAGGTCGGAGTCTCCCGACAAAATAATTTCGGTCGTACCGTCTGGCTTTTCTTTGATGGACTGAATAATTCTCCTGGTGCGCCTAACACCGTCAGACCATACAAAGGCCGTCTGCCCAACATAGTACAGGTTCTTTGCAACTGCAGTGGGAACCACAACCGTGTTCTCAAATCCGTTGACAAGCAGGTAGACATCGAAGCCAACCTCATCGACGTATGGCTCTTTCAAGCCGTTCAGTGCAGCAATTTCGTGCCATCGGTCTGGAGTTCCTAAATACTGTACTGACAGTGACTCAAGAGTTACACCGTAGGGAAATGGGACGGCAAACTTTGACACCGGCTCATTAAATGCCGTACCGGTGCGCCTAACTGCCTGTGCCATTGCAGAGACCCTAGCCTGTGTAGAAGACGGTTCATTTATACCAGTTGCTGCAAATGAATCCATCACCGCTGCAGCTGCATTCAGGTCGTATAGCAGGGTGTAGTCTGCATCGGTAATATCCCGTTCTTTTTTACGAACAGGCGCTGCAGGGACTGCGAACGTCTTGTTGTATGTTTCACTTCCTAGGCCAATTGCGTCTGCCAGCGCATCTATCATAGCGCGGAACTGGTCTCGCATGGTCTCAAATTCTTTTCTGGTAGTTTGCAACACCCTGTTGACTTCATCGGCAATTGCCTTCTTGATGTCTTCAGTCAGCTCCATCTTGTTTATTTCAAGGTCGTCAGAGCCATGATTGGGGTCATCGGTCCCCATTCCTGGAGTATTTTTTGGAGGTGGGGGAGTAAGTTTGTCGTCTTGGACGTTGCGGAAGCCGCCAGAGGTAGCTGTGGAAACCTCTTTGTTCTTTTTATTTTGGTATCGATCTTCAGTGCTCTGCCACTCTCTCCACTGCTGCCAACGCTCTTTTGTAAATTTATTGACCTGGGTGTCTAGTGATAGGTCTTCATTGGTAATGAACTGCTCTGTTTCCTCTATCTTGTCCATGATAGAGGTAGGAAGGTCGGCAACCGTCAGACTAAATCCAACAGACGCCTTGGCAAACAGCGAGGTTTCTCGGACAAGCTCTTTGACATTTCCCGCAGCTGCACCCAACACGGCTCCAATGGTAGCTTCAGCCGTCTGTATTGAGCGACGTGCTTCTGAAAGCGTGTTGATTGCCTGGAACATAAATCCCGGTCTGTTGGCAAGCGACTTGACGGTAAAGTCTCGACTATCGCCTGCATAAACATTTACACGCGCAAATGCCTTAAATACGATGTTGTACTGGTAGCTGAGAGGCGAGTTCTGACTCTTCTCTAAGTTGAAGGCTTGAGGCGTAACGAGGTATACGCTTTTCTCCTTCCACACAGCAAAGCCAAGGCGGTATTCATGTCCTTCATGGCTTTTCTTCAGTGCTGCATAGTTCTCAAAGAACCTTTGCAGAAGCTGCATCTGGAAGTAGCCGGTGGACTTTGCCAGGAGATTTTTATTGTCGCTAAATTCAGTCGTTTCGTGTAGGTTGCCATTCTTGAGCAGGCTGTTGTTAAAATCAAAGATACGGCCCAAAGACGTTAACGTGTTACTACCAAATTCCGCTGCGGTTCCACCACCAATGAAGTGGTCATACCAGGGAGTTTCACCACTCTGCCTTGCTTGCCCACGCTGGAGCAGAACGCCAGACTGGCCAGAGATACTGATATTCCTAAATGGCGCACCATTGTGCTCTTCCACAACACCTCTAAGCGTAGCTGCCGTCGATATGGCAAAAGGCATTGAGATAGTCATACTCTCAGGAGGCACAGGCAACGTAAATACAGACATATTCCCAGAAGAAGGTGTATACGTTGTCTTCTTCCCATCCTTACTGGCTTCCGCCTTTAGGATGACGAGTTGATATGGGAACAGCTTGTCCCACCGAATGCCATCAATATCTGACTGATACCAGAGATGTTCGTTTGCCCCGTAGGTTGTTCTGTCTACTGTGGCTTCTCCGTTATGCTCTGCAGCAAACTTTGAATTAAGATCAGGCGTAACTGGTTGGTCTACCAGTGGCGGGTTGCCTTTTTTAGGTACCGGGGATTTATCTTTTGCGGAGTCCGACATCTTAATTTAACGCGAATTAAAGATTAGGATACAGGACCGACAGGTCCAGGCGGCACGGGTGCGTGCGTCACAATCACACTGGATAGAGCCCATTTATGCAGGTTATTCGCCAGCTTGTGTGCCGCTTGTCTAGTGTTGTCTTTTTTATTTGCGCTGCTGATGAACGACTTTATTAGACTTACTGGAATGGCGGCAGTTACTATGCCAGGAGGCGTGGCGATAAAAGTAGTTCCCATCCAAAAAGCAGAAAATGCATTCCCCATGCTTTTGGCAGTGCTGGTTCCAGATTTGGAATTGAAGGCAACTATCAAGGCAGCTGCAAGAACATTTAGCTTCACCGCTTTCATCGCTGGATTTACTGTTCCTGGAGAGGGGCTGGTGGCATTCTGGGCGTAGTCTGAGTAAGCCTTTGCAATGTCACGCGCCTGCTGTCGCGTCGAGCCTCCAGATGAGAAAATCTTGATGAATGCTGACGCCAGCTGTTGTTTGTTCATTGGCATTTACTTACTCGTCTTCTTAACTCTGATAAATTTGCTGAGCATGTTCCTGAGCTTGGATTTAATTCGCATGAACTTTGGCGTGTTGATTGGAACACCTGACGGTCCCCACGCTGTAGGAACCTTGAGCTTTGTGATTTCGTCGATAAGCTCGCCCATGATTTTGACCAGGGTGTCCCCAAGGACAGCAGCTTCGTCTGCGCCACTGCCGATGTTGATATTCTTACCTTGGAGGGTAAGCTCTTTGTCGCCTTCAATCGTGATGGTGCCAGCCTTGTGGTCTATGACAACCGACTGTTTATTATCCTTCGTCCTGACTGCGAAAGAGCCGTCTTTGTCCACCGAGATTTTAGTGTTCTGCTCCTCGTCGGCACCTTTGGTCTTATCTCTCTCGCCGCTGCTCTTGGTAGGCCCCTTCTTCTCTACACTGAAGCTGCCATCGTCAGCAATTTCGAGACGCACACCGTTGAACTCCCATTCAAGGTGGATTCCCTTCTGCTTACGCTTCTTGTCGTCGCCACCATCACGGATGCCACTGATGATTACAGCCTCATTGTGGCCACCATTGATACACAAAATCAAAACCTTACTGCCTGTACCAAGGTTCTCTATCCCTTGTTCATTGCTAGGGTCAGTCTTCTTCTCGTCTGGCACACGCAGTGTACGAAATGAGCTATCACCTCTACCGCCAAGCGAGTCAGCTAGATAGCAATTGTGGTACAATTTAGAGACTGCGACATTTCCCTCTCGGTGCTGAACAACGACATCGTACTCGATATATTTACCGCTGATGGACTTATCAGAGTCAGGGTAAATCACACCCTTCACTTCGCCAACTCGCAGAAGAGTATTTCCAAATACCGTATTGTCGGGTTTTGCATACCCAACATCTTTTACGC
>Ga0172364_10000969_pt1 | contig 21446 bp, 17 predicted proteins | sample LakKivSesite10cm_FD_114545 | JGI IMG/M metagenome (GOLD analysis project Ga0172364, IMG submission 114545) | Sediment microbial communities from Lake Kivu, Rwanda - Sediment site 10cm | ecosystem: Environmental > Aquatic > Freshwater > Lake > Sediment | place: Rwanda: Western Province, Lake... | reverse complement strand
TACATCCGCCGCTTCTCTTCCTGGGCTATGCCAGCTATACGGTGCCCTTTGCTTTCGCACTGGCGGCCCTGATGAGCGGACAACAGAATAGCAACTGGGTAAGGGCCGTGAGACGCTGGAGTCTCTTGGCCTGGATTTCCTTGAGCGCTGGCATCCTGACAGGGGCCTGGTGGTCCTATGTGGAGCTGGGTTGGGGGGGCTATTGGGCCTGGGACCCGGTGGAAAACACCTCTTTGATCCCCTGGCTGATCGGGACCGCCTTCCTTCATTCCGCTATCATGGAAGAGCAACGGGGGATGCACAGAGTATGGAACATGGTGCTCCCCGCCCTGGCCTTCCTGCTCTGCCTTTTCGCCACCTTGGTGACCAGGGGTGGCGTAATCATATCTGATTTGCATGGCTTCTCCCGCCATGTACAGCCCATTGTCTACTTCCTCCTTGCCTTCATGGCCATTGTTCTGGGGGTGACCTTGTCGCTCATCTACTATCGCCGGCACCAACTTGGCGGAAGCGAGGCAGAGAATCTCCTCTCCCGTGAGGGGACTTTTCTCCTCAACAACCTGCTTTTCTGTGCCGCGGCATTGATCGTGTTTCTCGGCACCGTATACCCGGTCCTGGCTCAAGCCCTTCGAGGGGTAGCAGTTAGCCTCAAGGTTTCTTTCTACAACCGGGCCCTTGGACCTCTAATGATGGCCATTATCTGCTTGATAGGCATCTGCCCAATGATCGGTTGGCAGCGACTCACGGCCCGGCACTGGCGAAACCTTGTTCCCCCGGCGCTCGCAGCCCTGGTGTTGACCATTATGGCCTTTAGTCTGGGTGTCACGGAGCTATTCCCACTCATCTCCACTCTCATCTGTGCTTTCGTCATCTTTTCCCTCTTGGCGATGGTGGCAAGGGACCTGCACGCCAGGCACCGGGCCACAGGGGAGAACTATCCAAGGGCACTGATCAACGTCCTATCGAAGGCTCAGCGTCGCTATGGCGCCCACCTGGTCCACCTGGCCATCGTCTTGATGGCTATCGGGGTCACGGGCTCGACATTCTACAAGCGCGAGCAGTTGGTCACTCTGAAGCCGGGCGACTGGGCGGTTATTGGTGACTATAGAGTTCAATACGAGGACTATGCGATCGAAACTTTGCATCCCGAATCAGCAACTTACCAAAGCAGGATCCGCTATTCCACCACCCTGGGAATTTATCAGGGTCAGGCAAAGGCATCTACCCTGGTGCCAGAGATAAACTATCACTGGGTCCTGGACAACCCCTGGGTCACAGAGGTAGCTATCCACAGCAGTCTGAAGGAAGATCTCTACATCATCCTCGCTGACCTGGCCGAGGACGGCCGGGCAGGCTTTCAAATGATCATCAATCCCCTGGTGAACTGGATCTGGATCGGGGGTGGCGTGCTCCTGGTGGGTACACTGATAGCCGCCTGGCCCCAGCAGCGGGCAAGGGCTGAAGAGGAGGGGGGATGATCCAGGTCCAAGGCTTGGTCAAGTCCTTTGGTGATACTTATGCCCTAAAGGACATCAACCTCGAGGTGGCAGAGGGCGAGTTCCTCACCGTGGTTGGGCCCAACGGAGCGGGCAAGACAACGCTGCTGCGTATCCTGGCCACGCTGCTCAAACCCAGCAGTGGAGTAGTGCGCATTGCTGGCCTTGAACTGGCTTCCAGCGGCAGCGAGATCCGACGCCGGATAGGCTTCGTGTCTCATCAGCCTCTCGCCTATAGCCATTTGACGGTGGAAGAGAACCTCCGTTTCTATGGTCGGCTCTACGATGTGCACCAACTGGATCAGCGCGTGGGCGTGCTCCTTAACCTGGTAGGGCTGGAGGGACACCGCCACAGCCCGGCCGGCACCCTGTCACGCGGCATGCTGCAACGCCTCTCTGTCGCCAGGGCTATCATCCACGAGCCTTCGCTCCTGCTCCTGGATGAGCCCTACGCTGGACTAGACCAACAGGCCGCGAAAACGTTAGGCGGGTTGCTCCAGACATTCCATGCCGAATCGCGCACCATCGTCATGACCACCCACAACCTGGAGCAAGGGGTGCAGTTGTGCGACAGGTTGGTCATCCTGTCCAGGGGGCAAGTGGTATACATAGCGGCGAAAGCCTCTCTCACCTTGGCTGGATTGGAAGAAGCCTACCGTCAGCGTGTGGGAGAGGCCAATCACCGGGGAGCTAATTGAGACATGAATTCCGGGAATAAGGTGCTGACGATTGTCTGGAAGGATGTGCTCACCGAGCTACGCACCAAGCAGATGCTTGGGGCCATATTCGTCTTTGTTCTGCTGCTCATCGTTATCTTCAGCTTTGGTTTTGACCTGCGGGTGGACAATGTAGCCACGGTAGCACCGGGCATGCTCTGGGTAACATTCGCTTTTGCAGGGACCTTGGAACTGAACCGCTCCTTCTCTGCAGAGATAGCGGAAGCCCGCCTTGATAGCCTGCTCCTGGCGCCAATGGAACGCAGCACGATTTACTTTGGCAAGATGCTAGGGAATCTGATCTTCATCTCCGCTATCGAAGCGCTAGTGCTGCCCATCTTCTCGGCCGTGCTCAATCTCAATCTGATCCGGCCAGTGCTCTTGCTGACTATCTTCTTGGGGGCCATCGGTTTCGCGGCTGTGGGCACCTTGCTTTCGGCCATAGCCGTCAACACCAGGGCATGTGAGGTGATGTTGCCGGTGTTGCTCTTTCCCATCGTTCTGCCCGTGGTGGTCTCGGCGGTAAAGCTGACCGCAGGCATCCTCGATGGCCTGCCGTGGGCCAGTCTGACTCACTGGCTGAGGCTGCTTATCGGCTTTGATGTCATCTTCGTGGTGCTATCCTACATGACCTTTGACTACGTGGTGGAAAGTTGACCCCTCGATACAGAGAGGAGGCTTCAAGTATGGATCGAGGTTTTCGTGCGGGGGATGTGCTGAACTGGCTGAGTGTTGTGGCCATGATAGCAGCCCTCTATCTGGTATTCCTCTACGCACCGACAGAGGCAACGATGGGACACCTGCAAAGGATCTTCTATTTTCATGTCTCTTCAGCCTGGGTTGGTTTCTTCGCTTTCTTCGTTACCCTGCTAGCCTGCATAGCCTACCTGCATAGCAGGAAGCGCGATTGGGACATTGTGGCTTTCTCCTCCGTAGAGGTGGGGATAATGTTCACTGCTATGGCGGTCATCACCGGCTCCATCTGGGCCAAGCCGACCTGGAACGCCTGGTGGCCCTGGCAGCAAGAGCCACGCCTGATCCTGGTCACCATCCTCCTGCTCGTCTACCTCGCTTACCTTATGCTGAGGGCGTTCCTGGAGGGGGAAGAACAGAAGGCCCGCTTCGCCGCGGTCTATGGCATCGTGGCCTTTGCCAGCGTACCGCTCACCTTTTGGTCGGTACGCTGGTGGCAGAGACTCCACCCCGTCGTCTTCGAGAGACAGGGCGCTCGCTTGACCCTGCCGATGCTGGCCACCTTTCTCTTCTGCCTGCTCGCCTTCACCATCCTCTACTTTGCACTGCTGCTTCATCGCACCCGTTTGGCGAAGCTAACGGACGAGGTGGAAGCACTGAAGAAAGCACTTCGGTTTAGAGAAGGAGTTTGAACATGGTTTATCTCTTTGCTGCTTATGCCGTATTCTGGGCGATAACCTTCATTTTCGTCTTCAGCATCGCCTCCAGACAGAAGAGGCTTGAAAAGGAGATCGAAGCCCTGAAGAGGGCCTTGGATAGCGATAGGAATCCATAGCGCCTTTGACAACACCGGCCCGCTGATTGTGCCGGACACGCTTGGAGCAGCTCCACCAAACCGCTCCCCACCCACTGGAATGGCTTGACTGTCTCCCGATTCTGGTTCCATTTCGTTCTCACTCCCCACGGGCACAGCCACAGGGCGATTTGACTTCACTGCCCGCTCGTGCTAATCTATCACTTGTTGAGGTGGCTGATGACTGTTCACGGAAGGCCCGCAGAGGGCGATGTGGTGCAACTGTATCGCCGGCTCGGGCCGATTGACCGCCAGCAAATGGAGATCTGGCGCAAGATGAGCCCTGCCCAGCGGCTGGAGCTGGCTTTCCAGGCCTACCAGTTCGCTCTGGAGATCGTACGCGTCACCGAGCGGCGCGCTCATCCCAACATGCTATCTGAGGACTTGAACTGGCACATCACCCGCCGGATGCAGGGTGACCAGAGCCTGGGCAGGTAAGAAGATGGAGCAGGTCCGAAACTATGAGCTCAAGGCCTTCTTTACCTATGTAGTCCAGGTTTTGGAGCGACTCCACATCCCCTATATGGTTGTGGGTGGTTTTGCTGCTATTTTCTATGGCGAACCGCGCCTGACTCTGGATGTGGATATCGTAGTAGCCATGAAGACAGAGCATATAGCGCCATTTGTGGCCGCATTCCCTATTCCTGACTACTATGTCAGCGAAGAGGGCATCCGCGACTCGCTGCGCCGACGCTATTCCTTCAATGTTATCCAACCGACCACTGGGGCAAAGATAGATATGGTCCCCCTATCCCACGATCCGCTCACTCAGGCAGCCTTCCAACGGCGCCAACGGATGATCTATGACCAGGCTGGCCACTCAGCAACCTTCATCAGCGCTGAAGATATTATCCTGGCGAAATTGCTCGCCTTTCGAGAGACCGGATCCGACAAACACCTGCGCGATGCGCGTGGAGTGTTAATCAACCAATGGGAAGTGCTGGATTGGGAGGCCATTCGGCGCCGTGCCCGTGCCGCCAATATTCCAGAATTGTTTGAAACCATCGTCGAAGCCGCCCGCCGTGAGATAGAGATTTAGTCAAGGAGTAAAAGAGGCCTCTGGGGCAATTGGGGATGGTTCTCATCTGAACGCGCTTGAGATTCAGCGAGGAGGTAGAGTGAACGAACAAAAGACCATCCGTGAAGAATTCAAGATCACTGGCGAACAACTGTTGCAGAAGGTAAAGGAACTCATTCACGAGGGCAACATCCGGCGTGTCATCGTCAAGCAGGATGACCGGACGCTGCTCGAAATTCCACTGACGCTCGGCGTAGCTGGCATCCTGCTGGCGCCCACCCTGGCTGCCCTTGGCGCGCTCGCAGCCTTGGTCACTGAGTGCACCATCGTTGTGGAAAGGGTGGAGTAGCTCTTCAATCGGGTATCCCCCGCGGGGAAGAGCACACCATACTGCACCCAGAGTTACTTGCTCTGAGTGTGTGATTGCAGTACAATAGCGTCAAATCATACGTGTCATCAATCGGCGAAGAAGCACGGTTGTTTGGCATTTCAAGTGCTCTCGTCTTAGCGAGAGCGCTTGCTATGTAGTATGAACAGGACATCGCGGGAGGAGAGCACAAACCATGAAAGTACTCGTCTTTGAAACCGAGCGATGTAACGGCTGCCGCGCCTGCGAAGAGGTCTGCTCTCAGACCTGGTTCAAAGAGGCCAACAGCGAGAAATCGGCCATCCGCATCTCTGAGGCAGGTCACTCCAACCATTACCAGGCGACGGTCTGCAACCAGTGTGGCGAATGCATTGACGTCTGTCCAACGTTGGCCCTTGCGCGCGACAAGCGCGGCATTGTGCGCATCAACAAGAAACTGTGCGTAGGCTGCCTGTCCTGTGTTGGCTTCTGCCCTATCCTGGCTATGTACGTGCACGCCGACTATGTGGTGCCATTCAAGTGCATATCGTGCGCCAAATGCGTTGAAGCATGTCCCACGGGGGCGCTGTCCGTAGAAGACCTGCCCGATGTGGAATTGACCGAGACAGAGAAACGCATAAAGGTAAGAGAGGTGGCAGCATGACGAACACCATAGAGAAGACACGTGCCGCGCACAAGGTCCTGGCAGAGTTTCACTACGAGCCTCGAAAGGTGCAGCGTGGCTACGCTGGCCAGACACTCTATGTGAACGTGTCAGACAATGCCATTGGCAGCAAGCCCGTTGACGAGAAAATGAAGCACACCTTCATCGGAGGTCGAGGGTTTGGGCTGTGGCTGCTCTGGAACGCAGTCAGTGGCAATACCCGCTGGAACGACCCGGGGAACGAAGTGATCCTCTCCTCCGGCCCTATCGGTGGCACGACGGTTTACCCTGGCGCTGGCAAATCCATCGTCGTGAGCATCTCACCGCTCACCGCTACGGTCATTGACAGCAATGTGGGTGGCCACTTTGGCCCCTTGCTCAAGTTCGCCGGCTGGGACGCCATCGAGGTCCAAGGTCAAGCGGACAAGGAAGTGATTGTCTTTGTGGACGGCAACAAGGGGCTGGTGCAAATCATCGCGGCTCCTGAGGAAGCAAACGAGAGCTATGTCTTGCCTGAACAAATCCTGGAACTTTTCGCCGAGACAGCGGATGAAAAAAAGGGCATCTCCTCCATCTCGACAGGTCCGGGAGCTGGGCACACGTTCATGGGCTGTCTGAATGTGAGTTTTTACGATGTACGGCGCAAGTTCGTCCGCCTGAAGCAGGCAGGACGCGGCGGCATCGGCACGGTGCTCCACCACAAAAAAGTCAAAGCGCTGGTGGTCAAGTACGTAGGTGTGAAAGGGAATTCTAACGGCCCGGCCGATTGGAGCGAACTGACCAAAGTGGGCCGCAGAATGCACCGCGAGATCTATGAGCAGGATCCCATTATGAACGACATGCGCAGCAACGGCACCACTTATCTGGTGAGCATCATGAACGATTTTGACCTGTTGCCCGTACACAATTTCCGTTACGGTTCACATCCACAGGCCGCCAAACTCTACAACACGGAGTTCAGGAAATACTGGAGTCTGGGCATTCCCGATGGATGTTGGTATGGCTGCACGCTGGCTTGCTCCAGATGCGTGGAACGCTTTCAACCTCGCACTGGGCCGTACAAGGGTCAGTGGGTGCATGTGGATGGCCCCGAGTACGAGACCATTGCCGCCATTGGTTCCAATTGTGGCATCTTCGATGCCCATGCGGTGTTGGAGGGCAACTTTTACTGCGACGTATATGGTATTGACACCATTTCCTTCGGCACGGCCCTTGCTTTTGCCATGGAATGCTATGAAGAGGGCATCCTCAACAAGGAAAGGACCAACGGCCTGGAACTGCACTTTGGTAACGCCGAGGCCCTGCTGGAAGTCCTGCACCAGATGGGGCGAGGCGAGGGCTTTGGCACCATCGTGGGGCAGGGCGTCCGCCGCATGAAACAAATCTTTGCTGAAAAGTACGGTGCTGCCCCACAGTTCTTGCAGGACATCGGCATGGAGTGCAAAGGGCTGGAATACTCCGAGTATGTGACTAAGGAATCGGTAGCCCAACAGGGTGGCTATGGCCTGGCTAACAAGGGCCCTCAACACGATGAAGCCTGGCTCATCTTCATGGATGCGGTCACCAAACAAATCCCGACCTTTGAGGACAAAGCCGAGGCTCTGCACTACTTCCCTATGTTCCGCACCTGGTTCAGCTTGAATGGCCTGTGCAAACTACCGTGGAACGACGTTGAACCGGCGGACAACAAGAGAAAGTATGAGCCACGGATGGCAGCTCGCGTGCCAGAACACGTGAACAACTATATCCGCTTGTTCAGCGCGGTAACTGGTCGCCGGGATGTCAAGGAACCGGAAGACCTGATCCGTATGTCGGAGGCGGTGTACAACTTCCAGCGCATCTTCAACCTCAAGATGGGCTATGGCACCCGGGAGCATGACGCGATCCCCTATCGCTCTATGGGGCCAGTAACAGTCGAAGAGTACGAATCCCGTGCCGAACGCTACGACCAACAACTGCGCGAAATTGGCTTCGAGCCGGAGGGCAAAAGCACAGCAGAGAAGATGGCTGCCCTACGCAAACATCGGGAACAGCGTTACGAATCCTTGATTGATGCGGTGTACAAGCGTCGTGGCTGGACGCCTGAGGGCATTCCCACCCTGGAGACGGTAAAACGTCTGGGCATTGACTACCCGGATGTCGTGGCTCTGTTGAAGAAGCATCTCAAATAACAGACCAAAACCAGAAAGGCGCTCCTATGACCAGAACCATTGTTGCTTTGTTGCTCGTTGCCATCCTCATCACCAATTGCGCAACCCCCGGTGCGACTCCATCGCCGACTGCAACGCCTGCGCCAACTGCAACCGCTACACCCATCCCGCCCACCGCCACGCCTGCCCCATTGCGCGTCTGGCTTGACCCGGCCGTGCCCATCGCGGTGCGCGATCTGGTCACTGCTATGCTGGCTGGGCCTGACCTGAGCAGGAGCTCAGGTCGCGCCATTGTCCTGGCTCCCTCTGCTGATCAGGCTGACCTGCGCGTGGACCTTGACTTGCCAGTTGCGCTGGCCCGCTGGGTCTACGCCATTGTCGCTCCCTTCCCGACGTTAGCTGATGGAGTGCAATGGACCGACGTGCGCCGTTTCTGGGTTGGTGAATCGGATGCGCTGGTCGAGATCTCAGGCGACGGTACGGCTCCCACTTTGTTTGTTACTCCGGACACACTGGGCGTGCTTCATGGGCTTCTTGGCCCATCAAGTGCTGAGGCCCCTATCACCGTGGCCGATCCTACTGAACTACTGGACGAAGCCTGGGCCGCGCGCCCTCATGCCTGGGCGATCGTCCCGTTCGATGAACTCGAGCCGCGCTGGAAGGTGCTGACCGTGGATGGCGCCAGTGTGCTCGACAAACGGCTTGACGTGCAGAAATATCCACTGGCAATTTCGATCGGCGCGGAGGGTGAGGGAGCAGATGCATTGGCTGCGGCTCTCCTGAACGACGGAAGACTGGTTACCAACCGGGATACAGAGCGGATGACCGTGCTGATCATGACCGGTGTGACGGCGTTGGTGCGGGGTATTGCCTCCCGCATGGAAAAAAAGGGTATTCTGTATCCGGCGGAGAAGATCGGCGCGGTGCTCAAGGACGCTGACCTGACCCACATCAGCAACGAGATCCCGTTCGCCAAGGAGTGTCCGACACCCGACCCACATCAGGAGTCAGTGACCTTTTGCAGCGACCCACGGTATATCGAGCTTCTCCGAGCCGTTGGCACCGACCTGATAGAACTGACCGGCAACCACTTCCAGGACTATGGCTCTGAGGCAACGCTGGATACGCTAGAGATGTACCGGAAAGAGGGCTGGCCTTATTACGGTGGTGGCGCGAACCTGGAGGACGCCCGCAAGCCAATGGTGATCGAACACAATGGCAACCGCCTCTCATTCATTGGTTGCAACCCGGTTGGCCCAGAGTTTGCCTGGGCCACCGCCGATCGTCCCGGTGCTGCTCCTTGCGATTTTGAATACATGCATGCCGAACTGGCGCGGCTCAAGTCACAGGTGGATGTGCCGATCGTGACCTGGCAGTACTGGGAGTTCTACCACTATGAGCCTACACCGCAGCAGCAGGCTGATTTCCGGGGAATGATAGATGCAGGAGCTGCCATTGTCAGCGGCAGCCAGGCTCATCACCCCCAGGCTATCGAATTCTACAAAGGCGGCTTCATTCACTATGGCCTGGGGAACCTTTTCTTCGACCAGATGCAAGTTCTAGGCACGCGACAGGAGATGGTAGAACGGCACGTGATTTACAAAGGCCGCCACATTTCCACAGAGTTGCTCACCTTTATGTTGGAGGACGCCAGCCAGCCCCGGCCAATGACCACACAGGAGCGACGTCAACTGTTTAAAGCGGTGTTCAAAGCCAGTGGATGGTAATCAGGTGCGACGCACCTGTGCTACTTTCTGATCTGAACAGGTATTATAAATATTAGCCGTTCTGCGCTCCATGGTGAGAGCTAGGGCCATTGCAGACACAGTAAGCATAAAGTAATGCGGTTCAGGCCTGGAGCACTGGCAGACAATGCTAAATAAAACAAAGGAGATGACACAATGCAGAGAACGAGATTGCAGAAAGGGATCGCCGTAGTTGTGATGCTGCTTCTGCTGGGAAGCCTGTTGGCTTGCCGGGCCCAGCCCACGCCGGAGCTCATTGTAGTTACGCCCACGCCACGGGTCATCGTAGCCGCGTCCACGCCCGTGGTACCCACCCAACCACCAAAGCCACCAGCACAGCCACCATTAACAGTCAGCATTATCGTAGACAATACCGACCCGGGCTTTACCATTGAAGCAGGGGAGTGGGGCACATGTCAGGATGGTGACTGCGGCGGCGTGTGCCATGGTGCTGATTTCCGGTATGCAGAGCCAGGTTGCACCTCGTGCCGGGCACGGTTCGATTTCAAGGTTCCAACGGCTGGCGAGTACGATGTCTGGACATGGTGGCCGTGGGGAGAGGATCGGGCTACGGATACTCTATTCACCATTGTGTACAGTGGCGGCCATTCCACAGCCAATGTAGATCAGCGAAACAGTGGCGATGCCTGGCACTGGCTGGCTACACTCGCTTTTGATACGGGGGAGTCAGCCAGCATTGTCGTGGAAGGAACTGCCACTGGCTATGCCAACGCTGATGCCATTGCCCTGACACCAGCGGGGTCAGGGCCACCATCAGGCCCGCCAGCAGTCGGGGTGCCAGTCATCCAGTACTTCTACTCTGAAGAAGCCTCCACCAAGGGGTGCTATTACCTCCACTGGGATGTCAGCGAGGCCACAGCCATCTACCTGAACGACGAGGCGGTTGACAACCCCGGCTCAACGGAGGTCTGCCCAGAGGAGACCACCGCTTACACTCTGAGGGCTGAGAACCCCGCAGGTAACGTAGAACAGAGCCTCACCCTTGCCGTCGGCGTCGCGTTGCCGGTTGTCTCTCCCTCGCCGCCCGAGCAACCCGTTGCTCCTCCTGAAGGTCCACCTGCTGGGGCCGGTTTCCGCCGCATCATCTTCCTGCATCACTCCTGCGGCGCTAACCTGATCGAGCAAGGGGACGTGCGCCAGCGTCTCACTGCCCTGGGTTACGAGTTCTACGATCATGGCTATAACGGGGATGGATTGGTCCTGGCTGACGGCACCTGGACAGGCCGTAACTTCGACGTCCCCGATGACAACACCAACCCCGATGGGTACGCTGCTATCTTCGCCCAGCCGCTGCACGACCCGCCGGACAACACCTTCAGCTATCTGATGCAGTACGATGTCATCGCTTTCAAGTCCTGCTTCCCAGTCAGCCACATCGAGAGCGACGCTCAGTTGGCCGAATACAAGTCTTACTACCTGTCCATTCGCAAGCGGATGGCCCAGTATCCAAACAAGATCTTCATCGTCGTTACCCAGCCGCCGGAGATACCTAACGATACTAACCCCGAGGCAGCGGCAAGAGCGCGCGCCTTCACCAACTGGCTGGCCTCGGCTGAGTATTTGAGCGGTCACCCAAATGTCTTCACCTTTAACTTTTTTGACCTGCTGGCTGACCCGTCCACCAATATGCTGCGGGCCGATTACCAGAGCGATCCGTACGATGCACACCCCAACGAACTGGCTAACCGTACCATAGGCCCCCTCTTCGCGGATTTTATTGCCCAGACGGTCAGGACCTACTCCGCTCGCTGAAGAAAGGCACAGACCTCGGAAGTCTTCCAAGACTTCCGAGGTCTGTCCTCCACGAACTGACAAGTCAGGCCCTCGCCAGTTGGTACATGGAAACCGACCCCGCGTTACAGCTTTGGCTGGCTATGGGTGGTACTACTGGATCGTCCAGGTGCCTTTCTGCGTCCAGCCGGCAATGTTGCCGCACACGTCTTGCACCTTCAAGTATGTCTTCTTGTTGCCCTTGAAGGCGCTCTTGAACGCGATGGCCCAGGTCACCTGGATGGTGTTTCCTGATTTCGACACCGAGGTGTTCGCACAGTACACCGTGGCCTGATTGTTCTGGATGATGTTGTTGCTGCCCACTAGCTTACCGCCCCACCACGTGCTACCGTCGTTGCTGCGGATCATGATTTTGTTGGTCGCCACGTTATAGTTGAGGAAGACGTTGTTAGCCTGGGCGGTATTAGCGCCGACATGGAACATACACCACTTCAGATCCGCATAACCGTCAGGGTCGGACCAAGAGGTGGTAAAGTATTTCATTTGCCCGGCGGGCGCACTTCCCGAGCTGGGGCTGACCGTGCCGACGCTGGGCACATGGTCAATATCGCCGTAGGGGTTCCACCGCCAGACACAGACGTCGTCAACGTAAGCGCCCTCATACTGGACGCTCGCATCGCTACTGAAAGCGATGGCCACCCATACCTTGGACTGCCCACACAGGTTGCCCAGAGTAGGCACGTTGTCGAGATCAAGGGTAGCCAGTTGCCATGTCTTATACCGGCCCCAGTCGCCATGTCCGTAGAAATTGTGGCCATCTATGGATGCCAGCCAACCAAGGCTGTCGTAGCTAGCCTCGCTATCGAGCCAATAGTAGAGGTCCATCCTGGCGTCCCAGGCGCACGACAGGCTGAATGGCCCATAGACCATCCAGGCGGCCATATTAGGGGGATATGGACCGGGAGGGCTCACGCTGCTGTCAGCACAGTAGGCGCTCCAAGACCCGTAGTAAGCCCGGTAACTCGTGTCGTCCCAGGTTGGATTGCCGGTTACCCGCCATCCCGTGCCGGGCCAGATGCCCTCGAAGCCCTCGCACATGTAGAGGTGCCACCCCTCGGGCATTGCCGTGGGCGCGCAAGCCTCCGATGACTCGGCCTTGCCCTCGTCTAACGGCAGGATGGTCTCTGGTGTCCCTGGCTCCAGCACCATGTGCACGGGGTGTACCCCGGCTGGTCCAGGTGGCCCTTTGCCTTCTACTGGTGGCACGCCAGGCTGTGAAGCCCCGCTCTTGCCTTCGTCCGGCGGGGGGATGGTTTCCGGCGTCCCCGGCTCCAGTACCATGTGCACGGGGTGCAGGCCCGCTGGCCCTGGCGGCCCCTTGTCCGCCGCCACTGGCACTGCCACCGCGGCTAAAGCCATCAGAACTACCACCGCAACTGCACGAACCACAATTCTCTTGACCTTCATTCTGCTCACTCCTTTCTCATTACTTCATTGGCTCTGTCATGCCATTCCACACCACTTGCTGCCTATGCCCACCTCCTTTCCGCTATGGCATCGCAAAGCGCCGTTCGTGATCTCAGCGTGCAATGAATGAAACCCTGCGCCTGGCCAAACTCAGCTCATATAGCTGCATCAAGATACTCAGCCGAGCTTATCCTCCTTTTCTCCCTGATCCAGCACGGCGAAGCGGTCCATAAAATCCAGCATGTCGCTTAATTTGAGAAAAGCACAGCGCTGGCCGCTTTGCACGTGCTCAATCTGCCCTCGCCATTGGCTTGCGCTGTTCGAGGGCTCGCGCCAGACGCGCACGATGAAAGTATGGCTGCCAGGCAGGGAGGTCATAGTGCTGATGATCGGCTCCTTGTTGGTTGTCGCCGGCAGACGCAAGAACTGCCAGCATCTATTGCTCACTGTAACAGAGAGCTATCAAAAATCTATCTCAAGCTTCGGGGTGCATCTCGATGTGCATCAGTGCACGCTGGCTACGCACCAATTCAAAGGGCACCGGCGGGCCAGACAAGAGGGCGATACTGCACTCCAATGCTGCCCTGGCTGCGGCGATCTGGTCCTGTGTGGCGAGAGCCTGACCTTCGACACGCCATAACATTCCCTGGGCTTCAATATCCTCGGTCGCAGCCAGCACACGGCCTTTCGTCACCCAGGCCAGCGCCTGCGGAGCATCTCCGCGTCCCAGGGCCACTTCTGCCAGGCCGCAGCAGATGCGCGGCAGAAAGCGATGGTCGTCCGTGGCCTGCCCCAGGGCTAGGGCTTCACTGTAGGCCGCTTCTGCCGCTGACCAGGCCCCGGCTGCGGCATGGACATCGCCCTGAGTAAGGTGGATCAGTAGACACAACTCGCGGTGGCCGATACGTCGAGCCAGGGCTTCCCCCTCCGCCAGGTGGGCCAGGGCCAGGCTTCGCCCTGCCGGGCTCAAGCCCGAAGGGTCAAGGGCAGCGCGCCGGTGTGCAGCCAGTCCCAGCCGCCATAACACAGCCGCCTGCTCCCAGGGGCTGTTCACGTCGCGGAAGATGTGCAGTGCTTCCTGCCACAGAGCCTCTGCTTCGTCCAGTTCCCCGCGCCGCAGGTACGCCATCCCCCGCTGGGTCAGGCTGGCGCCGATGCCCCAGGGTTGTTCCAAGTCACGGAAGATAGCCTCAGAGCTGGCAAAGTGCGCCGCAGCTTCATGCAGTTGATAGCGCAGACCATAGACCAGCCCCCACAGCAGGTGCGTCCACCCCTCGTCCTCCCGGTTGCCTACCTGGCGGAAACACTCCAGGGCCTTGCTGTAGCAAGCCTCGGCGGCCGAGAATTCAGCGCGGCGATAGTGAATGCGGCCCAGCGCCCATCGGGCCAGCCCCTGCAGGTTGACGTTTCCTATCTCCTGGCTCAGGGCCAAGACCTGTTGCGAAAGGGCCTCGGTCTCGGCGGGGTCATCACCGGCGTCGTAGGCGGTGCGTGCCAGTCGGTGCAGAGTTTCGGCAAGGCCAGCGTGGTCGTCCAGGGTCTGGTAATGCGAGGCCGCCTGGCGAAAGCAGTCCTTCGCCCCAGCAAAGTCACCCACTTCGTGAGCCACGCGGCCCAGGGCATATAGCAGGTCCGCCTGAGCGGATTGGTCATCCTGGATACAGGCCCAGGGCAGGCCCTCCCGTAGTACAATCGCAGCGGCTCCATACTCCCCTAATAAGCGTAAAGTGCGACCTTCTCCCAGGCATAGGTAAATATACATCTCGGCCAGCGCACCATCATTGGCAGGTGTCAGACCTACATGGTCCAGAAGGGCACGGCTTTGGCGATACCAGCGCAGTGCCTCGCGAAGGGCATACCGGGCCAGGGCTTCGTCGCCAGCCCGTAGCCCGTAACTCACCGCTAACGTCGGATCACGGCCCTGCCCATGATAGAAGTGGTGGGCTAACTCGGCCAGAGGCGGGTTGGACAGATGGCTGGTTAGTTGCTGCAGCGCCTGCCCCACCCGGCGGTGCAGATGCCGGCGGCGATGGTGGTGCAGCGCCTGATAGATGACCTCGCGGGTTAGATCGTGATCAAAAGCATAATCATGCTGACCCGGGTTCTCGCGCAGCAGGTGATGGCGCAGGAGATCGTCCAGAGCCTGCAATGTGGCCTGCTCTCCTTTGCCCCAGGCCAGTTCCAGCAGATCGAGGTCAAACTCGCGTCCGGCCACAGCCGCCACGTTGAGCAGATCGCGGGCGGCAGCGTCTAGACGTGCTGCTCGTGCCAGGATGAGCGCCCGCACCGAGTCCGGCACGGGCAGTGGGATGGTATCACCTTTTGTATCTACACGTCGGGTCTCCAGGGCCCCGCTCTCGATCAGGATGCGCAGCATTTCCAGCAGGAAGAAGGGATTGCCGTCGGTAGCCTGATACAACTGTTGCGCGAGCCTGACGGCGCGGTCACTCCAACCCGCTCGCCGGGGGGTGTAAAGCGACAGATCAGGGGTAGATAAACTGGCAAGAGCTGCACCTTGATCGCCCAGGCCAAGAAGGGCATCCACCAAGGATTCTACTGCGCCAGGGGTCAAGCCATCCAGGTGGATTTCCATTACCTGGCTTTCACGGCCCAGCCAGCGTGCGGTGTCGTGCAGGACATGATCAGCAGTGACTTCGGTATGACGGTAGGTGCCCACCAACAGCACGCGCATCCCGACCAGATGCCGGGCCAGGTGGTGGAAGAAGGCCAGCGTGGATTCGCCCGCCCAGTGCAGGTCCTCCAGGACCAGCAGCAGGGGCATCCGGGTTGCGACTGCCGTCAGAAAGCCCACCAGTGCTGTCAGCAGACGTGTCTGGGCCATGTGCAGATCAAGAAAGGCAGGCGGAGGCAGCTTGGGGTATTGTTGGCGCAACTCGGGCACGAGTTGCGCCACCTCAGCCAGCATCCAAAGGGGTAATGCGTCAAGGGCTGGGACAGGCATGAAAGGCCATCCACTGCGCAGGGCTTCCACGAGGGGTTGATAAGGAAGCGCCCGCTCATATTCGTAGCAACTTCCCCACAGGGTGATGCCATCGCGCCAGCCAGCGGATTGGGCCAATTCAGCAACCAGGCGAGTCTTCCCCACACCTGCTTCGCCACTGATCAGGATGACCTGGCCTTGGCCGGATATTGTGGCCTGCCAGGCGCTCAGCAAGTGTTGTAACTCGTCATCGCGCCCAATAAGAGGTGGCCGCTGCAACGTAGACCAACCAGGAGCAGTGTTCGCAGGCAGGCGCAGGTCTATGGTATCGGCTGTGTCCTCTGTCGGCCAGGGGTGATGAAAAAGCGGTTGGCACAGGGCCATCGTCTCTGGCGATGGGTCTATGCCTAGCTCGCCCCGCAGCAAGGCGCGGCAATAGTTACACTGCCGCACAGCAGCCACAGTGTCGCCCAGCGTCAACTGCAGGCGGATCACTAGACGGTGGATGTCTTCGCGCAATGGATCGTGTTGTAACAGCCGTTGGGCACAGACCAGTGCATCCTGGTGCGCACCGCGATGCTGGTGAGTCAGAGCCAGCCGTGAGAGCGTGTCTAGAAAGCGCGCCTCCAGACGATAGCGTTCCTCCAGCACCCAAGCGTCGTATAAGCCCTCCAAGAACTCGCCACGATAGATGGCGACTGCCTGGCTGAGCCGACCGACATACTCTGTTGATTCGTCGGCTGGCTGGTCGGATGAGGTAGGGGTGCTGAGCGCCTCGAATTCAACTACATCCAGCCAATAGTCACCAGCGGAGTTAAACTGCACGTTGTAAGGGTCAGCCAGGATATAATCGGCGGCGGGCAGCACCTTGCGGATCTGCCACAGAGCGGTGTTAAGGCTACGCCGGGCGCGGGCATCGGTCAGGTTGGGCCAGAACTGCCCGGCTAGCTGCAGGCGAGGATGCGGGGTGGAACGATGCATTACCAGGTAAGCCAGCAGGGACTGTGCTTTCTGCGTTGCTGGCAGGGGCAGTGGCTGGCCCTGCGTCTGTAGGGTCAGGGGTCCTAAAAAGAATAAATGCAGAAGGGCCATCCGCCCCCTCCGGAAGGCTGCTGAAACCAGCCTAGTTCTTCGCCACTGCTACAGCCCGGGCAAGTAGATGCGGAAAAACGTTTTATAAGCGTAATTAGTGCTCAGGTAGCGGTCGCTCCAGCCACCAATGGCATAGATAATGGTGCCCTCTTCACCTGGAACCGACGCAGCGCCCAGCGTTCGCCACTGCCCAAGCAACGGTGAATCGAAGATGGTCCATGCATCCTGGCTCACATCGTAGCGTTCGTTAAAGGACAGAGGTTGCGTCCACCCACCGCCAATGGCGTAGATATAGCCTTCAGCCGTGACTGCCGCCAGCCCTCCGCGTCCCATAAGCAATGACGCCCGGCGGGTCCATGGATGCTCCTCCGATCCTTCCTTGGCCGGCTCGTAGACTTCGCACAGTGCGGACTCGCTTTGCCCGTCATAGCCACCGAGCACATAGATGCGTTCACCCACGACGGCTGCCGCACAAAAGCCGCGCGGTTCGCTCATCGGTGTGCCTGTGGCCCAGGCGTCAGTGGCAGGATCATAGATGAACACCGTATCGCGATAACGCATGCCATCTGAACCGCCGAACAAGTACAATTTGCCCCCCGCGGTGGCAATAGCATAGGCAAATAGTGGCGTAGGCAAAGGACAAACCTCGCTCCAGGCATCGGCTTCCGGGTCGTAGACCTCTACTGCAGCGATGGGCTGGTCCATGGCATCGTACCCGCCAGGGACGTAGATCAGATTGTCCAGCACAGCCGCAGCAATGTTGCGCACCGGCTGAGGTTTGCTGGCGCGCCGTGACCAGGTATCCATGGTTGGGTCATATACTTCGACCACCCCGCTCACGCCATCGGCCGTGTCCCCGCCGATAGCATACACCCTCCCTTGGTAAGCGACGACAGCCAGGCGTGCACGCGAAGTAGGCATCTGTGCTCTGCTGGTCCAGCGCGACGGGGTCACGCCTGACGGGTTTCCCGAAACCTCACTTGACCGATCCGTGAACTGACCAGCCGTGCCCTTGGAAGCCATGCGTGTGGGTGGCAAAAAGACGAGGAGGGCGATCAGCAATGCAGCCGCCACGAAGAACGCCCTCTGCCACCCTGAAATGCGTTCCTGTGGCAGAGGTGGCCGCTTTTCCTGAACCTCTACCCCTTCGACCGCGCTCAAAACAGGCCCCTCGAGTGCTACCCAGCCTTCACGGATAGCGTACGTTACAGCTTCGGTACGCGACTCCACACCTAACTTGCTGAAGATGTTGCGCAAGTGAACCTTGACCGTGTTCACACTGATGAACAGGTCGCGCGCAATCTGCTGGTTAGTAGCACCAGTGGCTACCAGCTTCAGGATCTCCAGTTCGCGTTCGCTCAATATGGGTTGTGGTGTGCTGTTGTTCTCCATGCTTCGTTATTACTTCAGACCGATCCAAAAGTTACGAGGTGGCACTCCTTTGGCCTGACGCACGTCTACAGGCAACTCGGCTTTCTCCAGCGCTATTATGTCTTCGGCGTGACATAGCACCACCTCGGCCGGGTGGTTGAAGCGTTCTTCGTATCTCGTTAACCCGCTCCGCACCGCGGCTAGCAGATCATCCATTGGGCCAGCCATGATCCACAGGTACAACTGGCTCGACTGGTCTTCTGCGGCCGAGGGCAAAGCTTTCGCCGCTGGCCGATGAGGCGCAGTGGTTGGGGCGCGCTTAGGCTTGGTCGCCGGCCCGGCTTCAGCCTTTAGTTCTTTCTTCAGAGGTGCAGTTTTAACTGCAGGTTTGGGCTCAGGCTTGGCTGCCTTCTCCACAGGTGCGACCTGGGCCGCAAGCTCGGGTTTGGCCTTCGTCACCCGCTTAGGAGGTTCTGCTTTAGCTACCGGCCTGGGTTCGGCTTTCGGCACTTTTTCGACCAATGCAGCCCTGGTTACAGGTTTGGGCTCGGGTTTCGTTACTTTCTTGGCAGGTGCAACCTTGGTTGTGGGCTCGGGCCTGGCCTCTGGTTCTTGCTCGCGAGATGCCGCTTTGGCTGCCGGCCTGAGCTCGGCCTTGGTCACTTTCTCAGCGGGCGCAGCCTTGGTTGCAGGTCTGGGTTTGGGCTTCGCTGTCCGGGCAGCAGCTTTGGCGACCTCTGCTACTGGCACCTCGACAGGCCTGGTCACGGTAGGTCGCTCTTTCCTGGCTGCTGCAATCGCTGGTTCCGCTGGAGTGGAGGGCGTCGGTTCCAGTGAGACTGCGGGTTTTATCGGCCACTCCGTTGCCTGTCGCTTATCCACTTTCCCGAAGGCAGGGGGTGGCTCCAGCGGTTTGGGCTTTACCTCGGTAATGAGGTGCTCTGCTTCTGTTGGCTGCCGTGCACGTGAAGGGGCCTCGGACAGACGACCGGCTTGAGGTTCAGATGGCGTGGTCTCTCTCACCACGTCCTGCCAAATCCTGACCTGCTCTGTCTCACCTTTACGTGAGGGAGGCTCAGCAGGACGCTCAGGCCGTGATTCAGAAGGTGCGGCTTGTCCCACCACGTCCTTCCAAATCCTGGCCTGCTCTGTCTTTTCCCGCTGCCAGGCGGCTACTTCCTCTGCTGTAGCTGGCCCGACTATCTCGCCGTCTACCAGTTTCACCCAACGACCTGGCTTGAATTCGAGGTAGCTAATCTTGGACATGCTAACTATTTTACCATATTCTGTAACCAAGTAGCAAAGTGAGAAGGGACAGAAACAGCGGGGTTACGACGTCTTGAGGAAGGAACTGTACGCGAATGGCACGAAAAGGACCGAATAGCACGAATATCTGTTTATATTGTAGTCCTGGCATTAGGCGCGCCCGGAGGGATTCGAACCCACGGCCTTCAGTTTCGAAGACTGCTGCTCTGTCCGCTGAGCTACGGGCGCAGGGGCCTTCTCCTATTTGCTATTCTACATCCCCCATCTTGCTTTGTCAAACGTGCTTTGCGGCAAAGATATGGGCGCACCATTGAAACGCACCCATAAAGGGTGCGACTACGTTTCTACGGCGCAAAGTTAAACCATAGCCGCAGGCTTCACGCCTGCGATGTCGTCTCTCGTCACCTGAACACGATACCGCACACCGAGACCAGCGATGCGCCTTGCTCATCGGCCGGACAGCGATGGTAAGCCACTTGCTCGCCCTGGACCGGGCTCAGCAGGCGCAGTGTCAGGTAGATGGGCGGCAGCCCGCATACATTGTGCCGGTCGCCATCTCGTTTGATCGCGGCAAAGAAGCCTTTTGCATCACCTGCGCATATCCGCTCCATCAGTTCGTCATCGGCCGCTTGCAGCCGGGCGCGCTCCACCAGTCCCAGCGCCTGGCCGCCAAAAGCCGGGCCAACGTGCGAGAGGTCGCCCGCTGCCACGACAATCGTCCGACGCCTAGTCAGCACCTGTCGCAGAGCATCCACCAATGCATTGATCGTCGGGTCGTGCTCTGGTTCTGACTCGCCCCGCAGGAAGTGGCCGAAAGAGCCGCATAGGATCGGCACCAGTTCGCACGGCTGCCCCTCGTGGATGTAGTGCAGCCAGACTGCCGCCAGTTCAATCGAATGTTCGCTGCGATGGTACAGTTCGTCGGCGAAAGCCATCTCTGTCCCCATTGCCTGAGCCAGGCGATCCACGATTTCCCATGCTGTAGGCAGCACACCGAATGGCGTGGCATAGTGCTGGCGTGTCAACGTCAACCGGCCATCCTTCCCAAAGTGGTCCGTCCCTAGCATTACCGCCAATTCGGCCGCTTTAACCATCTCCGTCGCGCGCTTCCAGACACGGGCGTAGACCGTCTGCCCACGCGCATAGTCAATGTGCGGGCTGACCAGGCCACGGCCATGAGCCAAATCAGGGCTGACGTCGTCTGCCGCATCCATATAGCTTTGTAGCCGGAGGCGCAGTTCGTCGGCGTTGGCCGGGTATGACTGTCCAGCAAAAGCGAGTGGCCGGAAAGGAGCCTGACGGTACTCGTCCAGTGCCCGTTCCCGTGCCTGGACAAAGCGGTCGTTGTCCAACAACAGCGCCTCATCGAGCGCCAACAAAAACTGCTCTAGCGTGCTCGGAGCTATACGCACGCCGAAGCGGATGGCAAGTGCTGCGCTTATAGCGCTGCTGTCCCGCGTTCCATCGCACAGCGTCAACAGCGGGGCCAGATGCTGGGGAATGAGCACCGTCTTATTGGTCAGTCGCAGCGGATCGCGCAGCAGAATGGCGGGCTGACCACCTTGGACGATGGGGTGGGCGTCAATGGCTCGCAGCTTGGGCAATGGGTTGTCAGCGATCTTCGTCACCTCTTTGGCAAGGCCATGTATGCTTCCACCACCTGGCGGAATAGCGGTGCGGCGTTGCGCCCTCCTTCGCCGCCACGCTCCAGTACCACAGCGACGGCAATTTGCGGGTCGTCGGCCGGAGCGTAGCCTACAAACCAGGCATGGGGCTCGCCAGGGGGAGCTTCCGCCGTGCCAGACTTGCCAGCCATGCGCACGGTCGCGCCTGTGAAAGCCCGTGCCGCCGTGCCGCCCGTGACGACGCCCTCCAT
>Ga0172364_10000967_pt1 | contig 21464 bp, 24 predicted proteins | sample LakKivSesite10cm_FD_114545 | JGI IMG/M metagenome (GOLD analysis project Ga0172364, IMG submission 114545) | Sediment microbial communities from Lake Kivu, Rwanda - Sediment site 10cm | ecosystem: Environmental > Aquatic > Freshwater > Lake > Sediment | place: Rwanda: Western Province, Lake... | reverse complement strand
TTACGAGGCAGAAAACTGCATTGAAATGCCACTAAAAGAGAGGTGGAAAATCCTTGAGAGTGCAATCAAGGAATGCAAAACGAAAATTGTTCTTGCAAAAGGTATAATCACTTCAGATGAAACTCAGGCAGAAAAATTCTATAAAGAAATGTCGATAAGAATAAGGCAGGATATTTTGTCTGCTTCTGGCGGGACAACAAGGGTTTTTAATTGGATGAAACCAGGAACAACGATTTATAAAATAGACTCAGAAGAAAGAGTCGGCAAGTGTGGAGGAGGATATGAAACTGCTTTAGAGGAGCATGGAAGGAAAGTAGCAAGCGTGCCTTTAATGATGGGTCATGACTTTCCAATAGATAATCCGATAGAATGTGGAAAGGGGGTATCAGGTGCAAACTTCTGGATTTTTTGTAAAGATGTCAGAGCAGGAAGGAGAGCAGGAAAAGCATCGATTGAAGCGATAAAAAAAGTTGATAATGTTATTACACCTTTTTACATATGTCCGTCTGGCTCTATGGTAAAAGACTACCCGCCAATAGGTCCACCAACAAATTATCCATATTGTCCATCATTAAAAAATAAAATACCAGATTCAAAGGTACCAAAGGATGTAAACTCTATCCCTGAAATAGTCATTGATGGAGTGAATCTTGAATCGGTGGAAAATGCAATGAGGGAAGGCATGCTAGCAGCAATATCAACTAAAGGAGTAAAGATGATTTCAGCTGGAAACTACGAAGGAAAACTCGGACAACATAAAATCTATCTAAGAAAATTATTTGCTTGACTTTTTAATGCTTTTTGCCCTATATCAGTTCTATGGTATTCGTTTTCCCATTTTATGCGTTTAACGCCTTCGTAAGCATTTTTTATCGCTGTTGGTATATCTATTCCAATGCCAGTAACTCCTAGAACCCTTCCACCGCTTGTTACAATTCTCCCGTCTTTAATAGATGTGCCTGCATGAAAAACAAAAACATCTTTAGGTAGGTTTTCCAATCCATAAATGACCTTACCCCTTTCATAACTTCCGGGGTATCCACCTGAAGCCATGACTACACAACAGGCAGCACCATTTCTGTTTTTAATTTCAATTGAATCCATGCTATTGTTAACAGAAGCTTCTAAAATTTCATAAAAATCTGTTTCCAGCAACGATAATACAGGCTGCGCTTCTGGATCGCCAAATCTACAGTTATACTCTAAGACCTTTGGTCCATCTTCGGTAAACATTATTCCTGAGTACAAACATCCTTTGAAAGGATTTTTCTTGGACATGCCATTTATAGTTGGCTTTATGATTTCTCTTTCTATTCTCTCGTTCATTTCTTCATCAACAACTGGGGTAGGTGCATATGCACCCATCCCACCAGTGTTTTCACCTTTGTCTTCGTCTAGTATTCTTTTATGGTCTTGAGATGGTAGAAGAGTTGCAAAATTCTTTCCATCTGTTATAGTTAGTATAGAAGCTTCCTCTCCTTTTAGTAAATCCTCAATAACTATTCTTTCACCAGCGACTCCAAATCTTTTCTCAATCATTATCTTATCAACAGCATTGATTGCTTCTTCATTGGTTTTACAGACCATAACACCTTTTCCTGCTGCCAAACCATCTGCTTTTACGACCATTGGTGCGCTTCTATTACTAGCATAATTTTTTGCTTCTTCTGAATTATCAAAAATTCTGAAATCAGCTGTGGGTATTTTATTTTCTTTCATGAATTGTTTTGCGAAAATCTTGCTTCCTTCAAGATGCGCCGCTGCTTTGTTTGGGCCAAATATTTCAAGTCCTCTACTTTTAAATTCATCAACTATACCCATTACTAATGGTGCTTCTGGACCAACGATTGTCAAGTCTATTTTATTCTTTTCAGCAAAATCTGCCAAAGCTGTTACATCTTCTATTTTTAATTCAACTATTTTTGCAATCTGAGATATGCCCGCATTTCCAAGAACGCAATAAATCTTGTCAACATGTTTACTCTGCCTCAATTTCCATGCTAAAGCATGTTCTCTACCACCAGAACCTATAATCAAAACATTTTTAATAATCTACACCAGAACATAAATTATCTCCAATCAATTTAAATATTTGATTTTTATAATTTACTTATGGATTGTGGTATAATCGGTATTTTCTCACAAAATGATGTTTCATTAGAACTGCTTCGTGGTCTGAAACTTTTGCAGCACCGTGGTCAATCTTCATCAGGAGTGATAACTGTTGATAAGGGAAATGTATTCTGCGTTAAAAATGCTGGATTGGTTAATGATTTAATAAAGGAAGATGAGGTCAAGAATTATCCAGGTAACATAGGCTTGGGGCATACAAGATATTCCACGGCTGGTGGGGACACACCTGAAGAATTAAGGCACAATGCTCAACCTGAGTACGTTATAAACCCATTTGTTGCAGCAGTTCATAACGGTAATGTTTATAATATGAATGAAATTATAAAAGACTTGTCAAGAAAACCAAGAACAGAATGTGATGTTCAAGGCTTACTTTTATTGATCGCAGAAGAATTGGACGGCAAGAAAACAAACATTGAAAATATCTATAAGGTAGGAGAAGTTGTAATGAAAAAAATCAAAGGAAGCTATTCTGCTATTTTTGTTACAGTTGGAAGTAAACCATATATGTTTGCAATTACAGATCCATATAAAGTAAGACCTCTAATTCTTGGAAAGAAAATCAAAGACGGGAATAAAACTTGGTATTTAACTTCAGAAACTCGAGTTATCAAAAAGTTAGGTGGAGAATATGTTATGGACGTTCCTGGAGGTTCTGTTTTGATATTAGATATGGAAAGTGAAGAACCTATCATAAAAAGATTCTGTAATTATTCTAGTTATAATTGTATGTTTGAATGGATATATTTCTCTATGCCAGATTCTGAAATTGAAAAAAGATCAGTTCATGAAATTAGAGTTGAGATTGGAAAACAACTAGCTAAAAACTTCCCAGTTGATGCTGATATCATAGTCCCTATCCCAGAGTCTGGAAGGAGATACGCAAACGGTTATTCAAAAGAAAGTGGTATACCAATAGAAGAAGGACTTATGAAAGATAATCTTATGAGAACGTTCATACTTCAAACACAATCGAAAAGAGATGAGATGGCGGACGAGATAGTATCAGCCATTGAGTCTGCTGTTAGAGGAAAAAGAATAGTGGTTACTGATGACAGTTTGATAAGAGGAACAAATATTAAGAACATAGTTAAGAAACTAAGGAATGCAGGAGCTATGGAAATCCATGTTAGGGTAGGTTGTCCTCCAATAATCGCTCCCTGCTATCTTGGAATAGACATGAGAAGCAAAAAGGAATTCATAGCGGTTGATAAAAACAATAAATTGAAAGATTGGAAGGAAATAGCAAAGGAAATTGGAGCAGACTCTCTTGCTTATGGGAGCATAGAAATGTTAAACAAAATAATAACGAAGAACAAATTTAAGTTCAAAATATGCACAGGTTGTTTAAACTTTCCTAATGGTTACCCACCTGAAATGAGAAAAGATGTGATGGAATTGGTAAAGAAGGATATGGGTGGAAAAAGAGCTTATGAATGCTAGGGAGTAATCCTTGATATAGTTCTTGGAAACGGGATAGTATCCATTATATGCTCTTCTCCGGTAATCCACATAACCAATCTTTCAATTCCTAAACCATAACCTGAATGAGGAACGGTTCCATATCTTCTCAAATCCAGATACCATTCATAACAACTTTTATCCAGCTTGTATATTTTTATCGATTCCAAAAGCTCTTTCAAATCATAGATTCTTTCTGATCCGCCTATAATTTCTCCAACCCCAGGAACAAGCAGGTCAGACGCAAGTACAACTTTCGAATCTTTTGGGTCTGGCCTCATGTAAAAAGCTTTCATATCTCTTGGGAATGAGGTTAGAAAAACTGGTTTCTCTCCTACCTTTTCTAATAATTCTTTTTCTTCCTTATCGGTTATCTCGTCACCCCATTTCTTTCCAATTTTTTCTAAAGCTTGTTTATATGTTATTCTCAAGAATGGTTTTTTCACTTCCTTTAATTTTGAAATATCCCTTCCTAAGTCTTTCAATTCCTTTTCGCAATGCTTTAGAACATGATCAATAACATAAATTATCAAATCCTCTTCAAATTCCATCAGTTCATCATGACTCATCCAAGCAGCTTCCATTTCATGATGCCAGTATTCTGTAAGATGTCTTTTTGTCCTTGACTTTTCGGCTCTGAAACTAGGAGCAATGGTGTATATCTTTTCCAAGGAGTGTATCATTGCCTCAGCATATAACTGCCAAGACTGTGAGAGGTATGATTTTTCATCAAAATACTTAACCTCAAATAACGTTGTTCCGCCTTCACAAGCAGCTTTTGTAAATATCGGCGATTGAATCTCTATAAATCCTCTCGAGCGACAGAAATCGTCTATTGCCCTAAACACCTCGCTCCTTATCTTGAAAATCTTTGTCAGCTTTTGAGACCTTATCCATAGGTGTCTTATATCCCTTGTAAACTCTTCACTCAAATCCTTGGATATTGGAAATCTTTCGGCCAAACCGATTATTTTCAAGTCTTTTACTTCAATTTCAAATCCTTCTGGAGCTCTCTTATCTTCTTTAACCACCCCACTTATTTCAATAGAAGATTCGATGGTTGCTCTAGAAGCTTCCTTGATTCCTTTGCAGGCTAGCTGTATGATTCCAGTCGAATCCCTCAGCATAAGAAAGACTATGCCTTTTTGGTCTCTTTTCCTATAAACCCAACCTCTAAGGGAAACTTCCTTTCCTTTATGCTTCCCTTCTAAAACATCTTTTATATGAATAAAGTCCATAATATCACTATCTTTATTTTATATTTATTATTTTTATCCTGGTGTTTTTGAAAACGGTGCAGCTTCTTGGATGTGATCTAAACCACAAATATACCTTGTTAACCTTTCCAAACCTATTCCAAAACCTGCTGTTGGCTTTACTCCCCTCTTTAATATCTCAAGATACAATTTAAATTTTTCAATATCTCCTGTTTTCTTTAATTTTTCAAAAACCTTTTCATATTCAAACTCCCTTTCGCTACCTGATATTGCCTCTCCGAAACCTTCAGGATAAATCAAATCAAAATCTAGCAAAAATTCTCCATCATCCTTATCATAAAATCCTCTACTACCTTTTGGATAAAATTTTATGAAGAATGGCCTATCAAATTGCATTGAAATTGCCTTTTCTGCTTCCCAAGGTAGTTCTTTATCATATGAAGCTTCAAAACCTAATTTCCTTGCTAAATCGACAGCTTCTTTATAAGTTAATATTTCAAACGGCAATTTTGGTGTTTTGAGAACTCTTTTCAAAGTCTTTAATTCTTTTTTACATTTTTCTTTTACATCTAAAATAACGAAAGAAACTAATTTTTCTGCTAATTTCATTGCATCCTCACACTTCTTTTCAGGGATTTCAATTTCTATTTGGTAAAATTCTGCCAGATGCCTCCCAGTATGTTTCGAAATTTCTGCCTCTTTTCTAGCACAAGGACAAAATGAAAATATTTTACCCAAATGCGTTGCCAGCAAAGGCTTGTGGACCGTTAATGCGCTCATCAAACTATACGATCTGCCATAAAAATCTATCTTAAAAAATTCTGCTCCTCTTATCCCTGGGTCTGTAAACGGTTCAAAAATAGGAGACCTTATTTCTAAAAATCCTTCTTCTTTCAAGAATGCTCTTACAGTATACATTATTTCTGATTGTATTTTTAAAACAGCTTTTGTTTTAGGTTTTTCTAAAACTAGATATTTCTCAATTCCGCGTATCACTTTTCATATTTTTCACCTCTCGAAGTTTTTTTAATTGTTGCTAGAAGTAGAGAATCTGCTCTTATCTTTAATTTTCTTCTTATAGAAGCGGGTATTGTTATTCTTCCTCTATCATCTAGAACAACAGTGAAACTAAGAGAATCTGGACAATCTTCTTCATACTCTTTTTTCCAAGTTTTGACGTCCACCCATTTGTTTCACCTATTATAGTCTCATCAAGCACGTATTTAAAACTATGTGGGTAAGATGCGAAAAGCATTTATATCTTCATACTATATTTGTATCACTTGGTTTTATGCCTACTGCTAGTGAAAAATTCAATTATGTTAACAAAATTTTTAAAAATCTGTTAGGCGCAAAACAATATCAAATAAAAGAGACGTATGACGCATTAAAAAATTCTGACTTCTTATTAGTAACTAGTGCAGGGAGGTCCGAACGTGCCTTTGAAAGCTCTTTTGGAGAGGTTCAAAGAAACATTGACGGATTAACGGTTCTAAGATATAACGATATAGCACTTCGTGGAGACACCCTTGATATAGCTGCTCCGAAACATGAAATCGACCACAAAAATTTGTTGGCTGCATTCGTTACAGGCAGTGGAGAAACGCCCGACACAACCGACCCAATGAGGCAGTTTACTTCTTATCTTAAAAATAGCAAAAGTGATAAATGGAAAACTCTGTTGGTAACACAATCTCCTAATTCTACAGCTGGCAAGATTGCAAAAGAAAATGGTGGAATAATCTTAGAGTTAAGAGGTTCTGAAAATAAAAGTTCAACTAATTATCGTGAAAATGCAATCATGAGAGATCCTTTTGAACTTGCTGAGCTTTGTGCATTTCAATACTTAGGTCAGGCTATGGTTGAAGGTGAAGGTTATGAAAGATTTTATGAGATTGTAGAAAAAAAATTGCCTAAGATAGGTCAAAAAATGGATGAGTGGTCAGATTCTGAAATGTGCAATTGTTTATTGGATAACTTAGAAAGGCATTCTGATGCTTTTGTTGGTGGTAGGAGAGGTGGAAGGTCAACTGCAAGATTCTTAGTAAAAAGACTTGCCCAAGAGAAACAGAAAATAAGAGACCAATCATATAACATTGGGGGAGAAAATACTCCAGAACCAAGAATAGGCGACGCTGTGATAATCAATTCAAAGTCTGGCGGTTTGGAAAACTATTATTCACCTACATTGAAAGAAGAAAAATCTCATGTTTTATCATGGGCCACGAAAGCAAAGAAATTAGGCGCAAGCGTTTACTCTTTTGTTGGAACAGAAAATTCTCCATTAGCAGATTCTAAAATTTCAAATCATACTGTAGTATTTGATTCGGATGCCGATGACAAAATAACTCCAAAAGGTTATTCAGATAAGTATGCGCAGATAGCAATGCTTCAAAATAACATATCAATTCTTCTTGCTGAAAGGCTTAAAATGACTCCAGAAGACTTTAGAAAATCTCACGGTTTTTAAAATTGAGGAGTATTTTCTTGAATGAACACAGGTTCTGTCCTCTTCTTAAGGTTAAAAAGACTAGCTAATCTTTCTAAAATATTTGGTTCTTCAAACTCCTGCCCTATAAGATTTGCTGCAAGCCTTCTAAACTGTGTAGAAACTTTGGAGTTTTTATCGTATATTACAATAGGCATGCCCTGAGAAATACTATGAGGAATTTTTGTATCTTCTTGTATTACAGATAAAACAGGCAGTCTACTTACAGCCTTAATCTCGTCAATCTTTAACTCATAATTTTTATTTTTTGCTCTATTCACGACCAAACCTAAAATAATCTTTTTCCTATCGTTCAAAGTGTTTATCGTTTTTAATGCACTTGCTACTTCAGGAATTAGTGGCATAGTTACTATTATTGCTTCGTCAATCATGTCTATAATTTGGTATACCTCTTCTCCAAGAGCTGGTGCACAGTCTAATATTACAAAGTCATGAGTCTTTTCCAGTTTTTTTAACACAATTTTCAAGTTCTTCAAATTAATTTTTCCCTTGGATAGAGGAGACTGAACTATTTTAACACCTGTTCTAGAGCAAAGGTTTATTGCTTGATCTATAGGGACATTTCCATTAAGAACATCTCTTAATGTATACTGGAATTCATCATACAAACCAAAATGCAGGTCTAGATTAGGTGCAGTTACATTGGCGTCTATTAAAACAACTTTCTTTTTATATTCATGAGATAGAACAGTTCCTAAGTTTGCAGATAATGTGGTTTTGCCAACCCCACCTTTTCCGGATAGGATTCCTATTATTCTGCCCATAATAATTATTACTTAAACCTGCTTTTAATTCTTTCTAACTTGTATATTCCTTTCAGTTCTTTCTTTCTTTTGCTTATTTTTAATATAATCAAAGCTGCTGCTATTATTATAACAACAGGAAAGGAAATCCAGGAATAGTTACTAATCATAAAACCTGTTGGTGATGCATTAACAGTACTTTGATTATTAGGATTTTTCATTATTTCAATTTCAGAAGAAATCTCATTAGTCATATCCAAAACAGAATCAATTTTAGAATCTATATTGTCATAATCTTCATTTATATAATTTTCCTTGGCTTGATTGTATAAAAGACTTGCATTATCATAAAGTTTTTCAATTTTTGTGATATCATAACCTTGTTCCCTAGCATTTATGATTAATGATAAAGATTCTTCTAACGCTAAGCGACCTTTGTTAACCTTAAAAGATGACCTAGCATCTAAAGTTATATTAGGAAGTATTTTAAGCGCTTCTTCTAGCTTTGCGTCTGCTTCATTAAAATTATTCTCAATTAGAAGTGTTTTTGATTGCAAAATTAAGTCTTTTACGTTCGTTAGAAGCTTTACTGATTTTGAGATTAAAGCTCCTTGAGAGTTCAGATTAAGTATTAGATTCTGGTATTCTGTTGTTATATTCTCTATGCTGTAAATTCTAGTAATTATGGTGTTATAAACATTGCTTTCGTTTGCTACATCTCCAAATACAAAAGTAGGTTCTATAAACAAAGCTAAAATTAGAAGCAGAGCTAGTTTATTCATAAATTATTTTATTGACTTGATTAAATAAAAGATTGCGCCCAACGCAGGATTCGAACCTGCAACCTACTGCTTAACAGGCAGTCGCTCTTCCGTTGAGCTAGCTGGGCATAACTGAAAATAGTACTCGTATATTTATAAATAATTAAACGTAAAATATACGACTTTTAACGTAAACTTTAAATACTTTTAATACTTATTTACTCTTGAAAAAGAGTAAGTGATTTATTATGACAGAAACACCAAGAAAAAATGTTGTAATGGAAAGGTTAATTAATCCCGCTATTAATCCAGTTAAATACAAGGAGACAGGAGTTTTAGTAGACCCGACAAATTATTCTAGTCTAAGAGATTTTAAAGCAAAATGTGGCTGCTTTGGATGTTCGAGATTAGATAACTCAGATGGAACATGGCGATCAGCTGAAGATTTAAGCCATCATATAGGTCTACAGGATTCGATGGCGAGAGCTTATCACTCAAAAACTCCCCATCCAGCATTTTGTTGCGAATTGTATTCAAGAAAAACTTCAACGACAGATTAATATCAATTTTTTATTATTTTTTTCGATTATTATATCTGCTCACTCGATATTTTAAAAAATATTTTAAAGAATAGATATGCTTATAAATAGACTTCCAAAAGAAATAATTACACATTTGCGTTAGTAATCGGGCAATTATTAACGTTAACTTCAAGTTACGTTCGGGCAAACGTAACAAAGCAACATTTAGTAATTACATGTTACTGTTAGGGCTATTTCTTAGAGTAATGATTAAAGCGGGATGTTTAAAAAGCATTTCGCGAGCACAACATATATATCCTAAAAAACATGTGCGTGGCACATACATTATCATTTTTAAAAGTATGCTGAGGCATACACTGTTTTTTGAATTGAGGTGAATATAGATGGAAAATGTAGTTCAATCTGCTTTTAATAGAGCGTTTGGAGTCGATAAAAATTACACCCCATCACCGGGAGTACAAGGTAGAATAGAAGATGCAGAGAGAGTTGACTGGGAAGCTAAGGTTTCAGAAGAATTTGACATTCAGATGCACAAAGCTAAGATAATGGTTGTTGGTTGCGGAGGAGCAGGATGTAACACAGTATCGAGATTAACAGAATTAGGAGCTTCAGGAGCAGAGATAATCGGGTTAAACACAGATGCAAAACACTTGTCAATAACAAAGGCTCACAAGAAATTGTTGATAGGAAAGGATACAACCAAGGGTTTAGGTGCAGGTGGTTATCCACAGGTAGGAGAGAAAGCAGCCATAGAGCAAAGAACTCAGGTTAAACAATTGTTAGAAGGTGTAGATTTGGTATTCGTAACTGCAGGAATGGGAGGAGGAACAGGAACAGGATCAGCACCAGTAGTTGCAGAAATAGCTAAAAGCTTAGGAGCAATAGTAGTAGGAGCAGTTACTATGCCTTTCAAAATGGAGGGTACAAGAATACAGAAGGCTGAAGATGGATTATCAAAACTAAGACAAGTTACGGATACGGTTGTTGTCATTGAAAACCAAAAGTTATTAGAGTACGCAGGATCAATGCCATTGGCTCAAGCATTTGCTTTGGCTGATGAGTTAATATCAATGATGATAAAGGGTATAACAGAGACCATAACAGTACCATCCCTCGTTAACCTAGACTTTGCAGATGTTAAGACGATAATGAAGTGCGGTGGAGTATCTGCAATATGCGTAGGTGAAAGCGACTCTCAATCAAGAATAAAAGATGCTGTTCTAAAAGCTTTGAATCACCCATTGCTCGAAGTAGATTACCAGGGAGCGTTGGGGGCATTAATACACGTAGTATGTGGTCCTGACTGCACACTGGCAGAGATTAACGAAGCAGGAGAATTGATATCCAAGAGACTTTCACAAGACGCTCAAGTAATCTGGGGAGCAAGAGTCATGCAGGAATATGCAGGGAAAGTTCAAGTTATTGCAATAATAACAGGTGTAAAATCACCTTACATTCTAGGTCCAATGCAGAGAGAAGACTTTGAAAAGACAGCTGAAAGCGAATTAGGTATCCCAGTGATTTTGAGATGAACAAAATAAAGGAAGTTAAATTAAAAAAGGGGGAGGAAGCTCCCTTCTTTTTGATTTTTTTCTCAAGAAACAATTGAGAAACTTCCTTTCCTTTTTTCTTTTTATTTTATACAAAAAGTTTTAATTCTTCTATTCTTCTTTTAGCATCTACTGAGCTTCTGAAAAGATTCAAGAATACTTTTTGCAACCATTCAATCCAATCTTTATCGTAAATATAGTAAAGAACGTATGTTTCATGTTTCAATTCATCTCCAGCATAATCCCTTGGGTCTAGAACCTCTTTTAGAACTGCCACCTTATCGTCTATTATACTTGCTCTTAAAGGATGATAGCAATGTCTTAATTCGATGGTGTCAAAACCAATTCTTTTATTTATTGACAAAGCATTTTCAACATTATTTATTCCTGCTAGTTCTATTCTGCTTATAATTTTTGTAGAAATCTTTCCTTTTCCAAGTTCTTCTAAAATATCTTTGACAGTCTTGCCTTCATATGAATAATTAGTGAACGTTAGGTTTCCTGAGAAGAACATAATCTGCCTTTCTGCCTGTTTAAGGTATTCCATAAAATCTTTGAAATTAGCAGAAGAGTAATATTGAGACCTAGTCATTCTCTTGAATTTCTTTTTATCCTTATCAATAAATTGGAATATTTCTGATGGACTGAAGTCTTCTTTTCTTCTGCCACGTTCTATTTGTTTAAACAGCCTTTCTTGAATTTCAGAAACATGGAACTTTTCTATATTATTCCAAAATACAACTTTTAACGCTCCGGGAGTACCTTCTCTAAAGACCTTTGCGGATATGGTTCCCTCTTCAACTGATATTTTCTCAATATAGCGATTGGCAGTCCTCCAATTGACATTGATTAATTTAGCTATTTCATCAACACTTCTGGGTTTTGCATACACAAATTCGTTTATTTTCTGAATAATATCCTTGGTTAGCATATTAATAATATACAACTATATGTATAAAAAAGTGTATGTAATATGCTTATTTTATACAACTAATAATATGGAATGTGAAAAAGAAGATATATGTCTGTAGTCCATGCAGAGGTGATATTAAAACCAATATAGAAAGAGCTCGACTTTACTCTAAATATGTTGCAAGTCAGGGATTCATCCCATTCACCCCTCACATATACTTTACAGAATTTCTTAATGAAAATATTTCTGAAGAAAGACAAGAGGGTTTAAAACTTGCATTAGAATGGTTATTTCAATGCAATGAGTTATGGTACTTTGGCGAGCTTATTTCTGAAGGTATGAAAAATGAGATTGAAATAGCAAAAAGAATAGGAATGAAGGTGGTGAACATAAAAATCGATATGATAGAAGATTTTTTCGGATCGAAGACAACTGAACAGAAAATATTAAATGAAATAAATGAACGATTCTCGGATGAATAGTATGTGGACATATACGGCTTACATGCTGAACAAATATGCTGAGAGAAATCCAAAGAGAAGTGGCATATCATTTGATAATTTTTCTAATTTTGTTTTTGATATTCTATGGAAAAATTATAAGGTAGTGTTCCATGATGGCAAAGGCGACTTGCTTTGCGATCTAAAATATTTAGAGAAGTTAAAGGTTTTGGATTTAAAAGAGGGAATAGGCTTCAAAAATAAAAACAAGCTAAAACAGATAGCTGAAGTTGTAGAAAATTCTAGTTTGCTTACAGGAGTAAAACTTTTAGATACGTACAGGGAGAGGGTAGACAAGGCAATAGATTTCTGGATGAAAAGAGGTAAATATAATAGTAAGAGTAAATTGGAAAGAGTTTATTGAAAAGGAGGATTTAGAAAATAACAAATATGACGATTCAGTAAAAAAATTGTTAAAGTCTGGAATCTTTAGTTTCAACTCTGAAGGTAACTATCAATTAGAAGGGTGTGGAGTTATTGTTTCACCTCGCGCTTCAGGTTTGTGGAGACCTGTTTTGTATTTTACTAGAAGAAGGGATGCTGAGAAGTATGCAGAGTTAAAGTATACCAATGCTCAATATGAAGTTACGGTCAATAAAATCGAAAAAGAAGTTATCCCTAAAAATAGGAAGCCCTGACGCTGTGCCAATCGACGTAATTGTCTCTTGCACCAACGCTGCTCAGGGCTCCCTTTATACTTTAATTTTCAAAAACTATAAATTTTTCTCTTAAAAATTTGTGCAAATAATAAAATTCTAAAGATAATTTATACTTATTTAAATTTCATATAAGTTGGTCTTTTCTCTGCGTTAACAAATTTAGTTTGAAGAGTTTCTCCAAAACTTTCTATATGAACGAATTCTTGAATTGATTGTCTTGGAGGCATTTTAGGTTCTTCAGCAGGATAACCTAAGGTTATGATAGCACATGGTCTTACATATTCAGGACATCCGAGCAATCTACCTACTACAACTTCAGAGAAAGCTCCTACCCAGCATGTGCCTAGTTCTAACGCCTCTGCCATAAGAAGAATATTTTCAATTGCAGCCGCTACGGACTGTATTCCATAAAGCCTTGCTCCCCTATCACCATAAACAGCTGCTGCTAACCTCATGTTTATGCAAGCTACAATAAAGACTGGTGCTTCTAGCATCCAGTTTTGATTATAAGAGGCTGCCACCAAGTCTTTTTTAGTATCCTCATTTCTAACAACTATAAACTCCCATGGCTGGTAATTACCTGTAGAGGGGGCATATTTAGCCGCGTCAAAAACCCACTCTAAAACTTTATCTGGTACTTCCTTCTTCAAATATCTCCTAACAGACCTTCTTTTTTTGATTATTTCTGATAAAGTTTCACAAACTTCTGGTTGAATGGGTTCATCAGTAGCTTCTGTTACATCTGTTTCTTTCCCAAATTTTTTTATAATGTCAAATGGCATAAAAATTAATTGTTTTAACAGCTTAAAATAACTAACTTTTATTTAATGTTAAGATATACTCTTTTATATGGAATATTTAAAATTAGCAGAAGTCTATGAAAAATTAGAGAGCAAGTCAGGAAAACTTGAAAAAACTCATATTGTTTCTAAAATCTTAGCTGAATCATCAAAAGAACTTCTGTCCAAGATAGTCTTACTGATAAATGGTAGAGTGTTTCCGTCTTGGAGCGAAGAAGAGCTGGGTGTTGCAAATCAGTTAATGATAAAAGCAATTTCAAAATCTTACGGTATTAGCGAGAGTGATGTTGTTAAAAACTTTAAGAAGACAGGAGACTTGGGAATAACCGTTGAAGAGCTTTCAACTAAGAGAAAGCAAATTACCTTGGGAAGAAAAAATCTAACTATTGACAAAGTCTTTGAAAATATACAATTGATATCAAAGCAAGTTGGTAGTAGATCTCAAGAAAGAAAATTAAATTTAATCATAGAACTATTAATTCAAGCAAAACCTAAAGAAGCTAAATATATTGTTAGAACTATTCTAGGAGAATTGAGAATCGGAGTTGCTGAGGGAATAGTAAGAGACGCTATCGCAGAATCTTTCAACATTTCACCAGAGAACGTTGAAAATGCTTGGTTCTTGAATCCTGATTATGGGGAGATAGCGCAGATTGCAAAGGAAAGGGGTATAGAGGGTTTGAAGAAAATTAAGATTGAATTAGGAAAACCTATAATGGTTCTACTAGCAGAAAAAGCACCCTCTTTAGAGGATGCTATAAAATCTTTTGACAAGGTAGCTTTAGAATACAAATATGATGGTGCCAGATTCTTGGTTCATAAGAAAGATGAAAAAATTTGGATATTTACGAGAAGGTTAGAAAATGTTACCAAAGCATTTCCTGAGGTAGCAGAACTTTGTAGAAACAATCTAAAATCTAAGGAATGTATAGTTGATGGAGAATGTGTAGCAATAAATCCAAAAAATAAAAGGCCTGTTCCCTTCCAGATGCTTTCTCAGAGGATAAAAAGGAAATACGATATAGAAAAAATAATAAAAGAAATCCCAGTTGAACTAAACTTATTTGATATTGTTTACTTGGAAGGAAAAGCTTTATTTGACCAAACACTTGAAAAAAGAAGGGATATTCTAAAAAGCATAGTCAAGGTAATTCCTGGAAAAATTCAATTAGCAAAACAATTAATTACAAAAGATATAAAGGAAGCAGATGCTTTCTACAAAGAAGCTTTGAAAGCAGGGCATGAAGGATTGATCGTAAAAAATCTAGAAGCAAAATACCAATCTGGAAGAAGAGTTGCTGGCGGATGGCTTAAGGTAAAACCAGTTATGGAAAGTTTAGATCTTGTTATAACTGGAGCTACATGGGGAACAGGCAAAAGAACTGGTTTTCTAGGGTCATATATTTTAAGCTGTAGAGACCCTGATACAGGAAAGTTTTTGGAATGTGGTATGCTAGGAACTGGAGTAAAAGAGAAGAAAACTAAAGAAGAGGATGTAACCTTGCAGGATTTGACTAAATTATTAAAGCCAAATATAGAATTTGAGAAAGGTAATGAAGTAAAAATAAAGCCAAAGATTGTTATTGAGGTTGCTTACGAAGAAATACAGAAAAGTCCAACCTATTCTTCTGGTTTTGCTTTAAGATTTCCAAGATTTATTAGAATTAGAATAGACAAAGGAGCCGACGAAGCCGATACAACTCAAAGAATAGCTACTTTGTTTGAAATGCAAAAAGGCAAAAAGTCTCTAAAAAATTAACTCGATTATAATAGTTAATTTTATATACTTTTTATATAATTTAGAATTATGAAAGTAGCATCAATTCCTAAAGAAGATGAAGTATCTAAAAGATTGAGGGAAGATGAATATTGTAGAGAAGTCCTTCATGATTTAGTTTCTAATTTTGGTTATGGGCAAACAGCATTTAATAAACCTGGTTATGTTGCTTCTCTATTAGATAAATTTCGTGGTAGATCTAGAACTGAAAGTCAAGAGAAAATTGAAGCTGCTTTCAAGTTCTATGAAAAATATGGACTTGTTACAGTGACTGAAAAGGGTATTGATATTAGTAAAGAAAAAGTTCCAAAATATGTCCCGAGAAATTTACATTCTTAATCGACTTTTTTGGGAATCCCATTTTCCAAGTCTATTATCTGCCAATCTTTGTAGTTTAATTTAACTGCTAGTATCGGCTTTGCTTTGCAAGATTTAGCAACCCTTATGAGTTCGTTCAATTGATTTAGATGACTTTTAGAGTAATAAGCTTTTTTCTTTGATTTGCATTCTATGAATTGTACTTTACCATCTTTAACAGCTACCAAGTCGCAAATAGCTTCTTCTTTTACTCCAGAACCAGCCACTCTATGGACAACAAATCCTTTTTTAGTTAAAAATTCTAATAGTTCTCTTTCCCTTCTAGAGCCCTTTGAACTTTTTGGCATATAATTTTATTCTTTTGAGTGATTTATAAATCATAGAAAGACCCAACTCGTAACTCCTGAGCCGTTGGGTCAAAATTATTGTCCGTAAGGACAAAAAAATATTGAAATAACCTATTTAAAAATTTTTTTATTCTAAAGAATATGTGTTAAATTATCGAGTGGTAAGCACATAGGTTTATAAATCTTCAATGAATTTTTGAAAAATGGTAATTTTTGGGTGTTTTTATAATTTAAGAACTCAAAAATCATAATATATTCAATGGCGTTTAAATGAAACCAGCATTTTTACTAGTAGCTTTATTTTTAATAACCCAATTTCTTGGTTTATATGTAGGAACTCAATATCTTCAGGCTATAGAAATTGGAATAGCAACTCCTGCATTGGAAAATCCAGAAAGCATACAAACTTCTTTTTATTTATTCGGCTACATTATAGTAACAACCATAGGAATTCTAATTCTTATTAGGTTCAAAAGATCAGTTATAAGAATTCTAGAAGCATTTGTGATTTTTACTGCATCTTGGCTTACTTTTGACTTTATTCTACCGTTAGAAGCTTTTTATTTTTCATTAGGTTTCTTTTTAGCTTTAGCATTAACAGCTTGGAAAATGCTTAGACCAAGCATATTAAATCAAAATATCGCAGCCATAATCTCTGGATCAGGAGTTGGAGCTTTGCTTGGAGCTTCTCTTGGAGTTTTACCAGCAGTAGTATTCATGCTGATATTATCGGCTTATGATTTTATTTCAGTTTTTATTACAAAACACATGGTTACCATGGCCAAGGCACTAACTGAAAGACCAACTGCCTTTACCGTCGCAGCCCCGCCTAACTTAAAAGCATTTACTTATAGAGGTGCTAAAAAATCCAGAAAAGGCGCCAAAAAAATACACGTATTCCAGTTGGGGGTGGGTGACATGGTTATACCTCTAATGTTTTCAGTTTCGGTATTAAGCAAATTCAGCATAATAAACTCTTTAGCAGCTATTATAGGATCAACCTTAGCGCTATTAGGTTTGATTTATTTTATGAGTAAGAAGCCAAGGCCTTTGCCAGCTCTACCTTTCATAACTTTTGGTACATTCGCAGGATTTTTGATTTCTTTGCTATTGTAATATTGCATTTATAAACTTCTTAGTTCATTATTAAAAATGATAATATGAACATAAGTGAACTGAAACCTGGTATGAATAATGTAAACATAAAAGCTAAGATATCTGAGTTGAAAGAACCTAGAGAAATTATGACAAAATTCGGGACTACCATAGATTTAACCGAAGCTACTTTAGAAGATGAATCTGGTTCTATAAGATTAGCCTTATGGGGAAAGCAGTCTGAAGGATTAGAAGAGGGGCAAGAAGTGGAGATAGTAGATGGATTTACTAAGGAATTTAGAGATGAATTACAACTTGGAATCGGAAAGACTGGTTCTATAAAAGCCGTTTAAGTTTTTTATTTTTATTCAAAAGGAAAGAGAGAAACAATTAATTTATCATTTTGCTTAAATTTTACATATGATTTTTATTATCAAACTTATTCAAAATTTTAACAGAAGCAAAATGGCATTTGCTAATTAATAATATAGTTTAAGATGATAACATGGTACTGAAAATCACAAGTTCGGCCTTTAAACACAACAATTCTATACCAAAGAAATACACATGCGACGGAAGTAATATCAACCCGTCTCTGACAATAGAAAATATTCCTAAGGATGCTAAAAGTCTAGTGCTTTTAATGGATGATCCAGATGCTCCGATGGGAACGTTTGTTCATTGGGTAGTTTGGAACATTCCTATTTCAGGTAAAATTAATGAAAACAGCGTTCCTGGAATAGAAGGACTTAACAGCGCTGGAAAGCATTCATATGTAGGACCTTGCCCACCTTTGGGAACACATAGATATTTCTTCAAACTTTATGCATTAGATACAAAGTTGGATATTGAAAAGAATTCGAAAAAAGAAGATGTAGAAAATGCTATGAGGGGACACGTTATAGAAAGTGGGGAAATAATAGGTCTTTATAGTAGAAAAACTTAGAAATATTTAGGAAGATTATATGAGACTGGTTGTTAAGGACACGAAGAGTAATAGAAAAAACTGTCTTTGTCCTGGTTGCCCTAGCTATCTATTAGATTGTAAAGGAGAAGTTCTTTACTGTAGCCTTGGTAAAAGCAAATGCGATATAAAAGCGAGCGGTTGCATATGTAATAACTGTCCTGTTTTTACTAAAAATAATTTGAAGGATTTGTATTTCTGTGATAAGGCAGAGACAGGAGAAAGCAAGACTTGGATGCGTAAAAAAAGTTCTGAAGAAGATAAAGAATTTTACCAAGGAGTAGTTGACATAAAAGATATGGCTGAAACTGGGAATAGCATCGTCCGCTCAATGGGTTCGTTGAAGAATCTCCCCTTCTCACTAAATGATTTACACTTTGTTCCAGCACAAGTTTACAAGATTCCCTTAAATGCTGAGGAGAATGTAAATACAGAAGTCGTCATAGGACCTCAATCCGGGAAACCTTTAAAGGTTTCATCACCAATCTTGATTTCTGGAATGAGCTTTGGGGCAGTTTCTAAAAAGGTTAGATTAATTATTTCGCAAGTAGCAGCAAAATTAAAAATCGGTTTTAACTCAGGAGAGGGCGGGGTCCTTCCCGAAGAACTTCAAAACGCCTCAAAATACATTATCACTCAATATGCTACCGGTAGGTTTGGTGTTGGAGATGAAACTCTAAAACAATCTGCTGCAATTGAAATACGATTTGGTCAGGGGGCATATCCAGGTAAGGGAAGCTTCCTACCAGCCAAAAAAATGATACCTGAAGTTGCTAAGTTAAGAAGATTAAAAGAAGGAGAAGATGCTTATTCGCCTGCTCATCACCCTGATATGATAACCCCAGAGGAAATTAAGAATAAAATAGTGTACTTCAAAGCCCTCACAAAAGGAATTCCTATAGGCGCTAAAATTGGATGCGGAAATATAGAATCTGATATTAAAATTTTAGTTGATTGCGGTATAGACTTCATTGCACTTGATGGTTTCGGAGGCGGAACAGGTGCAACAGACTATTATGTAAGGGAAAATGTAGGAATACCAATTATTGCAGCAATAACTAGAGCTAACAAAATTTTAAAAAAACTTAATGCTAGAGATTCTATTACTTTAATAGCTGGCGGTGGATTGAGAACCTCTGCTGATTTCGCGAAATGCCTTGCACTTGGAGCTGATGCCGTTTACATAGGAACCGCAGCTTTGATTGCTATTAACTGCCAGCAATATAGAATTTGTCATACAGGTTTATGCCCGACTGGCGTCACTACTCATATCCCTTCTCTGCTTGAACAGCTTGATGTTAACGATGGAATAAGAAAATTATCTAATTTTATAGAAATTTCTACTAAAGAGATTGAAAATTTAACAAGGATTGTAGGAAAGAATGATGTAAGTAAACTTGATATAAATGACCTAGTTTCTTTAAAAAAAGACCTTTCTGAAATTACCGGAGTAAAATGGCTCGATGGAAACTAGAGTCGATTATTATTTAAAACTTCTTAACAAACTTTTATTTGATAAAAATGCCTGAAAGAAGAAGCATAGCTGAGATTAGATTAGGAATAATGCAAACAATAAAAAAGGGTTTAGAGGAAGGAGAAAAAGTAGGAACATGGTATGTTGTACGCAATTTAGGTATTGGATATCCTACTTTAAAGAGGCATGAGCAGTTTTTAACTGAAAATGGTTACTTGAAGAGAGAAAATAAATATCTAGATCTAACAGACAAAGCAAAGGATGTTGTAGGTTATTTTGAAAAAACTGCCTTGAAAAAACTTTCTTCTGCAGAACAGTTTCTCGAGACTATTGGAGAACAAGATGATTTTAATCCTATGAAGATTATTAAAAAGAAAGCAGAGGAACCACCAACAAAAGCATTGAAAAGATCGAATGAACATATCATGTTTGATTTTTTAAATGAAGTAAAAGACGCTGGAGAGAAAGGTGCCATTCCGACTCTTATAGGTAATTCAATGAGCATGGGTTTTCGAACTACAATTAGGTATGGAGATGAAGCTGAGAAAAATGGTTATGTTTTTCATACCAGCAAGACGAAAGGTGGAAAAGAGTTTAGAAGATATTTTATAACAGAGAAGGGAAAGGAATGGTTAACTGAAACTCCAGAAAGAAGAGTTTTAAATCAGGTTATTTCTAAAGACAGAACAGATGTTTTGTAATATTTAAAACTTGAACAGCTTCTTCTCGAAATTGAGAATTTTATTTCCTTTTATTTCTATACCATCTTTCCTTAAACGCTCAATCCTTGTTTTATAGCAATTGTCATTATGACAGATAGCTACAGTTCCATCGCTTCTAACAACCTGATAACAAGGAGCGGGTGTATTATTGTTATGACAGGCTGTTCCGACAGCACGATAAGCCTTTGTTTTCATCTGTTTTGCGATCAGACGATATGTTGTAACTTTACCTTTAGGAATTTTTTCTAGCAATTTCCAAACCTTTTGTTGAAAATTCATAGAATTATTATTTCTTTGATATTAATAAGCCTTATACAAGATATTAAAAATTGCTATTTTGAAAACTTAAGTATTTATTCCGTAGTTTTGCCGTCATACTCTTCTGGAGAAGCCATCGCATCTGCCTTAGTGTTGCGGACTACTTTGTCTTGGTGTTCAGGTGGAGAGTAGATTGTGTAAAGTTTAAGTTCTAATATCTTTGAGGCGTTTACCACATTGTGTTGTGCACCCGCTGGGACTATGACTGCATCTCCATCCTTAACCGGATGAGATACTCCGTCTATGATTACTTTTCCTTCTCCTTTTTCAAATCTGAAAAACTGATCCACATTGCTATGCACTTCCATACCTATCTCTTCCATTGGTCTAAGACTCATGAGCACGAGCTGACTGTTCTTTCCAGTGTAAAGTACTTTACGAAAGTTTGTGTTTTCTATTGTTTCTTTTTCAATAGGTGTTACATAACCTTTCATATTAACCAATATAGAAAATCGAAATTTAAAAAGAAATAGGTTATATATAACTATTCGTACTCACGCCATGTAAAACTTCACTGCGAACACCGCTAACTATCCTGTTTTTGATAATTATTATGAATAGGCTAATAAGGAACGATTCATTGACGAGTATTGGCAGGGTATCGACGAGTATCTCGAGGCATTGTTATATCCATCCTAATATCATAGCGATTCCTAACCCA
>Ga0172364_10000965_pt1 | contig 21479 bp, 13 predicted proteins | sample LakKivSesite10cm_FD_114545 | JGI IMG/M metagenome (GOLD analysis project Ga0172364, IMG submission 114545) | Sediment microbial communities from Lake Kivu, Rwanda - Sediment site 10cm | ecosystem: Environmental > Aquatic > Freshwater > Lake > Sediment | place: Rwanda: Western Province, Lake... | reverse complement strand
GTGGCGCGGCGCGAATTTTTTGAGGGCGTCCTCGCTGAATATCAGACCCCTGACCGCACCATTCTTATCTCCTCACATCTCATCAACGAGGTCTCAGGTATTGTGGACCAAATCGGCATCCTGCATGAAGGCAATCTCCTCATGGATTGTTCAACGGAAGAATTTCTATCAAAGGTGAAAGTTATGCGCCTGCGTTTTGCCGGCGACCCACCTCCGCATTTTACAGCCGAAGGCATCTTGCGGTATCGCGTGGATGGAAGGGAGGGCAGGGCAGTCACGCTGAATTATTGCGAAGGAGAAACTGAAAATAAAATTAAAAGCGCCGGCGCCGAAAGCGTCGAGGTGATGGATTTGAACCTCGAAGATGCCTTTGTGGAATTCATCAGCGAAAGGAAATCGCCCTGATGAAACTTTTTTATGCCAACACAATCTGGAAACGCCAGATGCGAAGCCTGATGGAGACGGCGCTGGTTCTGGCATTCGGCTCTCTGCTTCTGGGAATCATTGCAACCATCTTTGATAAAGTGGCGGACATCGGGTTGTCAGTGGATTACTACTTCCCGGATAAATGCAAATCCTTTCTTGGCGTTGCCCTTATGATTCAGGTGCTCATCTCGGGGATTTTACTTGGTTCGGAGGAAGAGGAAAACAAGACGCACAGTTTCATCTTTCGTCTTCCCATAAGCCGCACACGCTGGATTCTTGAACGCCTGCTCGCAATCATTCTTTCATTGATGATTTATTTCGCCTTGCTGATGTCCATCATATATCTTGTCGGGCATCTCAACCACATATGGCACTTGAATGAGGCAATTAACACATCATTGTCTCAAATATTCACATTGCGCAACGTCCTTTCGGCATTCACGAATTTCTGTATCTGTGCATGCGTGGCGTCCATCGTCAAAAAAGTTCTTCCCGCCGCAATAACCGCCCTCATAGTCATTTTTATAATCATTATTGTCCTGATTCTCATCTCCCAGCCGCTGCCGGATATGAAGCACGGACACAATTACTATCCAGAAATCTTTTTCTCAGCATTTCAGATGACCCTTTATTTCACAATCACGCCCCTTATCGCAATTGGACTCTTCACCCTTTCCATCTCAAAAAGGGAGGGGGAATAAATCATGAAGAAAAAAATCCTCCTGCGCATAATCATTTACGGTTTTCTTATCCTCTCCACACTCGCCATCGTCAGGCTTTATTATAATATGGCAAACGAGAAGCGAATGAGCACGGACACACTCCTTGAAATTTACAACCACGCCTATCAAAACGTGAACAAAAAGCCCGTCCTTGAGCAATATTGCCTCCTTGCGAGAAAACTCAAGGAAACAATGAATCTGCCCATGCCCCAAAAAAATTTCCTTCTTAATCATGTAATTAAAATCATTCTGCCATCTAATAAACAGGCGGCGGAAGAATATGTCCGGCCCTGGCGCCAGCCCATTTCACAAATTCTATCACTCTGCAAAGATGGGGCGATGTTTCAAAGATTGTCAAAACAAAGGCTCGATGACTGGAGAAACGGAGGTTGGGGTATCCCCGATTGTTTTCCTTCCCGAACGTATCCTGTTGAACAAATTGACATTATCCCCGTGATTCAAGCCGTCGGGTCGCTAATCATTCAAGCGGAACTTGATATATACGAAGGGCATTTTAATGACGCGATGCAATGTTATCGTGATGCAATAAATATCGGCGACGCTTTTAGGTATTCCTATAATAATATTTGTTCAAACATATCAAACACCACCAGGGAAAGAATTGAAACGACATTGTCCAAGAACTTTTTTATAACTGATTCTATTGAATTGGACCGCGCCTGTCTGAAATTCCTGAATGATGTCTGCCAAAATCCTATTCTACCTGACCAACAAAACGGTCTTTATCCAATAATGAATAACATCTGGCTTAATGAGGACCAGAGAAACATTATACGTTTGTGTTTTTACGCAGAGGGACTAATTGATATTACCCCGGAAAATTGTTATAAATTCTCCTGGTGTCAAGAACGCAGTTACTATGATAATTTAGCGCTTGGATATTTCGGATGGACATTTTTCCCATTTATCAATAAATCCTTGAAGAAAATCGGGACAAAGGATTCAAGTCGCTTAAATTCAACTTATCTTACACAATATGCAAATGAACGCCTCACGCCCATTATGCGTACTATTGTCATAGATAATCCAAATGCTCATATCAAATATTGCATAGAAGCTGCCATCAGGCTCGAACTCCTCCGCGCGGGATATGCCATAAGACTTTATAAAAGAGAAAAAGGCAAACTGCCGGCTTCCTATGATGACCTTATCCCCGAATATATTCCATCTCGCACCTCTCTCAAAGGCAATCAGGAGATGTTTATTTACAAAAATGTTTATAATAATCTGGATGCCATGCTATATCCTATCCGCATTAAGATGATTGACTTCGACCCCATACTCCAATTCAAGAAATTAGGTTTCTCTCTTTTATATGTATATAACCAGGGATATGCAATAGATATAGCCATTGAGGCAAAGACTAAAATATTGAAATGGGAAAAAATCCCGGAGGTGGAGATACCCGGCACTATTGAATATCTTAATAAATTTAAAGGATTTTTTGAAGAAATCAAGGCAGAGCCGTGTGAACAAGCAGGCACGAAAACTATTATGGCAAAATTCCGCGCCCCATACAAATCCCTTGCCGTATATGCCCCCGGAATAAACAGACGCGATGACGGTGGAAATTCCAATCCCGGTCATGGGTTTGAATATCTTGATATAGTTCTTTTCATAGGAGACACGGAATGATTGCGCGAAATCTTGACTATATCAATTTCCGTCAGGGGTGGAGGTCATTTCTTGCCTGCCTCACCCTTCAACTCCTCGCATTTTATTTCTTAAGAGAAGCCCCTTTTATTATAACAATTGTTGTCCTGACCATCAATTCCTGCATGGTATTTCAGGGAAGGGAACTCGACGGCAGGGATTTTATCATTTACAATCTGCCCATCTCCCGCGCCAGATTTCTTCTGGCTAAAATCGAATGGGTTATGCTCTCTTCCCTGCCCATGATATTTGCATCACTATGGGTTTATCGCCCTTATGTCATACATCCTCACATATTGTCATTTTATTTTGGTGGATTGCTTCTCGCGGCAATGATTCCTGCAGTTCTGGCTTTGTATTATCACGAGACAAAAATCACCCTTTTTATGATTTCTCTTTTCACCGCCGCCATCCTTTTAGTAATTGCCCTCATTTCATTCCAGTATCCTTTTGCGCCGGATGTTTTAGCTTGCAAGCGCCCTTATATGGTATCCGGAGGAACCCTGTATCTCACACTGAAGATGCCGGTCATGGCTTTGCTTTTTGTCCTCTGGGGATTCTATGCGTTTTGCAGAACGGATTTGATGGAAAAGTCGCGGGGCATTGCGTCAATTCTTGGACTGGAATTCATTTTCATCTTCGCATGGTTTGCCCTTCTCATCGGCGGGGCAGATTTGTCCGAACTTTGGTATCTGCTTTTCAAATGACGTAACGTCATGCCACCCTCAATCCCATTGTGAAATCCATGCCTGATTTTAATTGCCCTTGCCGAAATCCCCCATATCTTTTTCACTTGCCAACATGTCTAAAATCATGAAATAAGCCAAATAATTCAATACGGTACTCATGTTTAAACAATATTCTCCTTAAAATGAGGTGAAACTCCATGGCTAAGAAAAAGGACCCACCGGCGAAACCTGAGAAAAAATCGCCAGTTCGGAGAAAAAAGGCATCAACAAATACCGCAAAAAAGGCGAAAATACCCGCAAAGCAAGCCAAACCAAAAATTGCCGCCCCAAAAACAGTTCTCAAAAAAGAACGCAAAACAGTTACTCCAGCAAAGCCGGTCAAGGCGCTCGCTCCAAAGGCAGAACTTGAACCAAAAAGGAAACCACCTATCAGACCGAGACTTGCCAAACCAAAAATGACTCCGCTGAAACCTGAAAAAGTAAAAGAGCCCCCAATACCCCTGCACGTTACCATTACTGACGTGGAATCCACAAAATTTGAGATTACTCCACCGGAAAAGCCCGTTCCGACCGTTCAGCCTCCACGAGAGCTCCCGAAAGAATACGGGGAAACAAGAATCGTCTTACTTGTCCGCGACCCGGAATGGGTCTTTGCCTACTGGGAAATCAATGACGAAATGCGGTTCAGGCATAGTCTGGAACGCGGCGTACACAACAAAACACTCGCATTCCGCGTCTATGATGTCACTGATATAATCTTCGATGGAACCAACGCCCACCGCTATTATGACGTCATCATAAACGATTATGCCTTAAGCTGGTATCTCCGCATGCCGGAGGTCAACAGGTCATGGTGTGTTGACTTAGGATATTACGACCCTAAAAGCGGCGACTTCGTGCTCCTTGCTCGCTCCAATACGGTAACAACCCCTCCAGGAAGAATCTCAAACATAATAGATGAAAAATGGATGCAGGTCTCTCAGGAGCACCTTGAAGAAATCATGCGTCTTTCCGGCGGATTTGGACCATTTGATTTTCGTGGCTCGGAAAATGTCATACGCGATATATCGGAAAAACTTAAAATCCAGATTGAGCAGGCAGGTGGGGCAAGCGGGGCTCTTGCCTCAGGTCAGATATCTATCCGCCCCGCCGAAAAAAAGAATTTCTGGCTCGTTGTGAACACAGACCTCATCGTTTATGGGGCGACCGAGCCAAATGCAAAGGTCACCATCCAGGGAAAAACAGTTCCGCTTCGCAAGGATGGCACATTCAGCGTCCGTTTCACCCTGCCGGATGGCACAATGGACATTCCCGTCCGCGCGGTCAATGCCAGTGGAGACAGGAAACGAGAGATTATCCCGAAGGTCAAAAAGGAAACCAAATAGTCAACAATACTAACAGACCAAGGGACGCTGAAAAATGAACATGTTTTCACCACAGAGTCACGGAGGACACAGAGATTTATCTCTGTGTCTCTTGTGGTGAAATTCATTATTTTAGACTTTCTAAGGCATTCGGAGCATTGTGTCGTTAGAAACCGAATCTGCCGAATCTTTAAAATCTTCCCATGAGGTGGGATAAAACCTGGTTATTGAGGTCGCCAATTTATCAAAGTGCTACAAGATATATGCCCGTCCGGTGGACCGCATTTTAGACTGGCTTATTCCATCGTCTCGCCTGCGCCATCGCGATTTCTGGGCACTGCGCCAGGTCTCTTTTTCCATCCCGAAAGGCGCATCCGTCGGTATCATAGGCACCAATGGGGCGGGTAAATCCACCCTCCTGAAAATAATATCCGGCACCACAAAACCAACAAGCGGCAATGTCAGTGTTGAGGGAAAGGTTGCCGCCCTTCTCGAAATCGGCATGGGTTTCCATACCGAATTCACCGGACGTCAGAACATCAGGATGAATGGCAGACTGCTCGGTCTTTCGGAAGAAGAACTGGAGGCAAAAATCCCGCAAATCATCGCCTTCAGTGAACTGGGGGATTTCATTGACCAGCCGCTCCGGACTTACTCCTCCGGCATGTTTGTCCGGCTGGGCTTTTCCGTTGTCGCAAGCGTGGAGCCAGATATCATGATTATCGATGAGGCGTTGAGTGTCGGGGACACACATTTTCAGCAAAAATGTATCAGACGCATAAGGGAGTTCCATGAACAGGGGGCAACCCTCCTCTTCGTATCCCATGACCCGGGCGCCGTCAAGACACTCTGTCAGGAGGCAATCCTTCTTGATGAGGGTGAGATTATCTCCAGAGGCGCACCGGATGACATCCTTGACCATTATAACGCCCTCATCGCAAGGAAAAGCGTCAAAGGCGCAGGCTTTCATATCGCCCGCCTTGAAGCACCCCGGAAAAATATCATTACCCGCCACTCTGGCAACTTCATGGCGCTCATAACTGATGCCGCCATATTAAACGAGAAGGGCGAACGCATCTCCGCCGCCGTTGCCGGTAAAACGGTAAAAATCTACGTCAGGGTCATATTTGTTACAGAGTCTGAAAATCCCACAGTCGGACTACTTATCAAGGACAGACTGGGTCTGGAAGTATTTGGAACAAACACATACATGCTTGGTGAAAATATCGGGACATTTAGCGAGGGCGAGGCGCTCGATGCGATATTCTCCCTCAAACTGGACATCGGGAGCGGGGAATATACCCTTACCGCCGCGGCACATACACTTGATTCCCACCTCTATGAATGCTATGACTGGGCTGATAAGATATTGAACTTTACAGTAATACCCTCAAATGACTTCAAATTTGTAGGTGTCTCTAAATTATACCCAACTTTCACACACCATACTTCACGTGCAACACCCGATGAGGCATGGAACTTGCTCGAAGATATCTTCCATGACGCTCCGGATGCACTTAACATGGCTCAGGCAAGCCAGCGTTTCCTATGCTATGGATGGTATGAGCCTGAGATGACCGAATCCGGCTACGTCCGATGGACGGATAAGGATTTCGCCTTCTTCCTGCGCCCCGCAGGTAAACAACTTGACATGGAAATGGCATGTCCGAAACCTGATATCTCAACACACCCACTCACCGCTGAGGTCTCCGCCAATAACAAAAAGATATTGACCTTGACAATAGACAGGAGTGAACCACAGGTTGTTCAGATTCCACTACCTGAATACCTGACAGGAAAACTCTCCATGTTCTCCATATCAATCAACAAAAGTTGGTCACCGGCAGACTTCTCCAATACTACCGACCACCGACAACTTGGGGTCGTTGTCAAAAGGATATGGACAACATGATATATACCCTTAAAGGGGGATTATAAGTCCATGCCATTTGATTATTTAGACGAACAGGAAATACTCGGAAGAATCAGGCGGAGGCTTGAGCCATCTTCCGCCGCGGCACAAACCAATAACGTCCCACCTGACCTTGAGGAAAGGGTCTTTCAACTCCTGTTAAATCTCCACCAACTCAAAGACCCAACCCTCGTTTCCAGAGACACACGCTTGCGGCTCCTTAAACGCATCATCCAGCGTCTCATTCGCACCTATACGGGCACCCAGATCGAGTTCAACAATGCCATCACTTACATCTTGAATGCCCTATCTCTTAAAACAAGGGATGAGATTCGCTATCTTCGGACACTTGCTGAAAGTAATATTGCCTTACAGAATGAACTCAGGGAAATACGCTTGGAGATGTCGGCAATGAAGACCGACCTTGCAAACCGCATTGACTCTGAATCCACGGAGAGACGCAATGCCGAGCTCAGCCTCAGGTCCACACTTGAAGAATTACTGCGCACACATGAGCAATTCCTCACCCCTGCCATTAAAGAGATGAAAAACGAAATTCTCACCCTCATTAAGGAACGCATCAATGCCATAAATGCAAACATGAGCGCCGGATTGAAGAATACTGAGGCGGCAATCCACCAGCGTATTGATGACGAAAAACGTTCCATCTACGACACCATTGAGATAGTCAAGCAGACCATGAGCGGCATGACGGAGAAGGAAAAGGAGTCAATTAATAAGCGTATCGATGACGAAAAACGCTCTATTTATGACACTATTGAAATAATCAAGCAGACCATGAGCGGCATGACCGAGGAAGAAAAGGTCGCCATTAATAAACGCATCGATGATGAAAGAAACGCCATCTATGAGGTGATTGAGAACAACAAAAAACATCTCACTTCAACAATTGACAAGAAAATTGATTTGACAAGTGACCGCATTGGACATCTCCAGCAAATGCTCCATAAGCGAATAGATGATGAGAAAGAGGGGCTTTTAAAGACATTGCCCGGCTTCAGTACACTCGATTTCAAAACCCAGGAGGCAAAAGATCACGCCGAAAAACTGGTTGCCATGCTGGACGACAAAATCAATAAGCTTGCCGGCCTCTTTACAGCACGGAACATATTCAGACTCCTCCAACAGGAAGATAACATCAGTGATGAAGCCTATTTACGGCTTGAAGAGCAGTTCCGCGGCTCGGAAGAGTCTGTACGAGAGCGTCAGGATTTCTACCTGAATATGATATCCGAACATAACACCACTCTCGGCAAGACAGGCGGCGCCTACCTCGATTTTGGGTGTGGACGCGGAGAATTGCTCAAACTCCTGAAGGAGAATGACATCCCCTGCCAGGGTGTGGACTCTAATCTCTCTATGGTGGAATACTGTAAGGATAATAAACTTGACGTTTCTCATTCAGACGGTCTTGCACTCCTGAACTCACTGCCGGATAATCATCTGCGCGGTATTATTGCCCTTCAAGTTATTGAGCACCTATCCACAAGGGAGATATTTGACCTCTTTGACATGGGACGCAGAAAACTTCAGCCGGGGGGGATATTTGTCGTGGAAACTGTCAATCCTGAATCCTTTTACGCCCTCCGCTGGTTTTATACTGATTACACCCACCACAGACCGCTTCCCTCCGCCCTCACGGTATTTTTGTTTCAGTATATAGGTTTCAGGGAGATACAGGTCCTCCTGCGCTCGCCCGTGGAGGACTGGCGGCACTTAAGCGTGACCAAAAAATGGGAGATTATTGATGATAACTTTCACAAACTTAATAATCTCCTGTTCGGCTTTCAGGATTATGCGGTCAGGGGAATAAAATAAAGACAGGGATGATTCCAATAATAAGAAAACTTAAAATAATAAATTTCACCACAGAGCCACAGAGGACACAGAGATTTATTTTTCCCCATGTCCGAAAACGGACATGGAAAGAAGACTTCTCCGTGCTCTCTGTGACTCTGTGGTGAAAATATTTCCTATTCATTTTTTTTAAGGGGTTTTAACCGTCAGGACGCCAGAAGAGAGATTAATGAAAGAGAACCTCAAAAAAGTCCTTGCGCTGAATTTCTTTCCCGCATTCACCCCCCCGAAAAGCGGCGGCGAGCTCCGTTATTATCACATATACCGCCATCTGCGCGAATATTATGACGTCACCATGGTGAATCCGACCCACCTTTTTGTGGAGCCGGAGGTTGTACATCATTTCCCCAATATGGTTGAATACCGCATCCCCAAGGGAAAGATTCATCTGAATCTCCACCGTTTCTTTTCAGCCATAGGTAGGTTTCCAGAGTGTTCCGCCGTGGTGGTCATGCTTGCCTCGCGCAGACACACACCCCTCAGGGCAAAGGTGGAGGAGATTCTCAATGGGGCGGATATCGTAATACATGAATGTCCATTCATTGCCCCCTTCATGCGCAAACGCAAGGGGCAACTCTTGCTCTATGATGCCTACAATGTGGAATATGACCTTCACCGCCAGATGCTGAAAGGGGTGCTCGGGCGGATTCTCTGTTCACTTGTGAAGAGGGCGGAGGGGCGGTTATGCCATGAGGCTGACCTCATCTTTGCCACCTCCGAGGAAGACCGCAGGCGTCTATCCAGCCTGTATGATGTGAGTCCCATGAAAATCATTGTGATTCCCAACGGTGTGGATACAGAGCAAGTTCATCCTGCCACGCAGGAAGAGCGCCGACTGGCGAGGGAAAAACTCTCCCTGAGTGAAAGCCCTGCCCTCCTCTTTTTCGGAAGCGCACATCCCCCGAATAAAGAGGCGGTTGAGTTCATAATGAAAAGAATCGCCCCGAGGTTTCCTGAAGCGACATTTCTAATTGCTGGAGATGTCTGCAAGCATTTTGAAGGTTTCAGAGTTTCAGAGTTTCAGAGTTTCAAGGAGCAGGAGGAACCAAACATCCGTTTCCTCGGGCAGGTTGACGAAGAGGAAAAGCAATTGCTCATCCATGGAGTGGATGTTGCCCTGAACCCGATGTTCAGCGGCTCAGGAACCAATCTGAAGATGTTTGATTACCTTGCGGCAGGACTGCCCATAGTCGCCACACCGACCGGCGTCCGGGGGATTGCCCTTGCGAATTACAGGGATGCCATTGTGACCGAGGCGGACGACTTCGAGACATCAGTCCGGCAGGTGCTGGAAAATCCTGACATGAGGGCGCAACTATCGGAGAATGGGCGGAGGTTCGTGGAGAAACACTTTCAATGGAAGGGACTTGTCTGGCGTATCCACGAGGCGATTGAAGGTCTTGCGAAACCCAGAGTGACGGTAATTGGGGATTATGAGCTTGTCCCACCGCGCCATGGCGGTCAGCACCGCCTTATCAATCTATATGGCGAACTCTCCCACCTGATACCTGTGCATTACCTGTGTCTTCAAAAAGAGATGGATGATATTATTGAGACACCTATCGAAAATAATTTTACGCAATATGCAATACCGAAGGGTTTCTTGCATCGGGTTTGTGATAGTCTTCTGGGGCGATGGTTGGGATTTTCCGTGGATGATATCCTGTGTATCCTGTTCACACATCATAACCATCTGATGCGTCGAGAGGCGGAGCAATCAGCGGCTTTCGGAGATATCCTCATCTGCACCCATCCCTTTCAGTGGCATGTGTTGCGGCATTACAAGAATCGGATTCTGATTTATGAATCCCATAACTACGAAACCAGACTGAAGGAGACCATTCTGAAGGGACTCATAGGCAGAATCCTCGTTGGATTCGTCCGCAGAGTTGAACGGCGCGCCATTCTGGAAAGTACCGCCATTCTGACTGTCTCGGATGAGGAAGCCGAGGCATTCGCCCGGGACTTCGGCATTCATGATAAATGCACAACGATTCCCAACGGGACAAACACATCCAAGGTGGTTCCACCGCCGATGGAAGAAAAGGCGGAACTGCGGCATTATCTTGGACTGCCCGAAAACCCTATCGCTATCTTTCTGGGGAGCGCCCATCCGCCGAACGTTGAGGCCGGACGTCTCCTCATTGAAAAAATTGCCCCGAGGACGCCGGATGTCCTGTTCTTTATTGTGGGAAGCGTGTGCTGGGTTTTGAAAAACCTCTCCGGGCGAACCTCCAATGTGAAGCTATTTTTTGAGGTAGAAGAGCCGGTGCGTAATACACTCTTCAAAACAGCGGACTTCGCAGTCAATCCCATGATTACAGGTGCGGGGACAAGTCTCAAGATGTTTGACTTTCTTGCGGCAGGACTGCCCGTCATATCCACACCGATTGGCGCCCGCGGCATGGCGAAGGGTGATGACGAACTGATGGTGCTCTGCGATGTGGATGAATTTCCCTCCGCCATCATGAGTCTTCTGGGCGATATAGACCGTATGATGCGGTTAGGACTGGGCGGGCGCCGCTACGTGGAGGAACATTCCGACTGGCGTATTATCGCCGGACATCTTCATAAAACCCTACTGAACCTGCAATCCGCCTGCGGCGGACATATTGCTAAAAATTAACTTTTCACATACGAGACACAAAGGCACGAATTTAATACATTCCTTTTTGTGTCCGCCTCAGGCGGATTGTGTCCTTAGTGGTTGGCTTCCTATCTTGATAATCGCTATTTCATAAAAATGGTTGACTTTACATTGCCGGATTCCATAAGCAGACTAAGAGTTTTGCAGGTACGGTTCTCTTTTGTATAAAATTCGCTTTGCAGAGGAGCGTTATGAAAAAAACATACAAGATTGCCGTCATTCCAGGCGATGGGACAGGACCTGAGGTCATCAGCGAAGGATTAAAGGTCCTCAAGGCGGCAGGCGACAGATTCGACTTCACACTTGACCTGACACACTATGACTTTGGCGGAGAACATTATAAGCGCACCGGTGAAACCCTGCCGGTTGGAGCCATAGACGAGCTGAAAAAATTTAACGCCATTTACCTTGGCGCAATCGGTCATCCGGACGTGAAACCCGGCATTCTTGAAAAAGGCATCCTTCTCACCCTCCGTTTCTCACTTGACCAATATATCAATCTCCGCCCCGTGAAGCTCTACCCGGGTGTCTGGACGCCGCTCAAGGACAAGGGACCCGAGGAGATTGATTTCGTTGTGGTGCGTGAAAATACGGAGGGGCTTTATACTGGAAGTGGCGGCATCCTGAAAAAAGGCACACCGGATGAGATTGCCATCCAGACATCCATCAACACGCGAAAAGGCGTTGAGCGCTGTCTCAGGTTCGCCTTTGAATTCACCCGAAACCGCAACAGAAAAAAAACTCTCACCCTGTGCGGAAAAACCAACGTCCTCACGTATGCCTTTGACCTCTGGGAGCGCGCCTTCCATGAAATCGGGGCAAAGGATTATCCCGACATTAGACGCGAGTATGCCCACGTGGACGCCACCTGCATGTGGATGGTCAAAAACCCGGAGTGGTTTGATGTCATCGTGACCGACAACATGTTCGGGGATATAATTACGGATTTGGGTGCGATTATCCAGGGCGGCATGGGAATTGCTGCGGGCGGAAACCTGAACCCTGAGGGCGTCTCCATGTTTGAGCCCATCGGCGGCTCCGCACCCAAATATACGGGCAGAAATGTCATCAATCCTCTGGCGGCTATCTGTGCAGGGCAGATGATGATGGACTACCTGGGCGAGAAGAAAGCCGCAGACGCCATTGAAAAGGCTGTCATGCGGGTCACGGGAGAAAAATTGAAAAGCCTTGCCGCAGGTAAGATGGGATATTCCACAACCGAGGTGGGAGATATGGTTGCAAGCCTTATCTGACCATACTCAAAAGTGTTGAAACTCTGAAACCTTGAAACTCTGAAACTTTGAAACTCTTGAAACTCTGAAACCTTGAAACTCTGAAACTTTAAACATCATGCCTCTGAGGGAGAAATAACTTATGAAAAAATACTGGTGGTTCCTTTTTATCCCGACACTTTCATTTCTCACAGCGCAACTGGCGGCAGACCTCCCCACAACTCCCGAAGAAGCAACATATCAGAAAAATATCAATGCAAAAGTCCTATCCTATACTGCCGAAGATATGGACATCCTTGTAACAAATAATAACACACCCGACCACACGGTTCCCGAAAATCTGAAACAGAAAAAGAAAATCTTCATAATCGTCCCCGAAAACAAAAACGCTACTATTGAGGTCGAATCCGGCTTGTTCGGTCTTTATGAGAAGAATGTCAAAATAGATGAGGCAAAATGGGGAGAAACAAAAACCTTCAAACTGCCGGCGGTGGGAGATCTGGTCGTCTATGAGACTTATGGAATCTTCCGTTCGTGGAGACTGTCATCTCTTGAAATCTTGACGGTCACGCCCCTTTCCACAATGCCAGAAAGGAATATCCGTCTTCTTAAATTAAATCTGCATATCCATTTCATCGGCGCCCCGCCCATAAATGATAAGGATATTAAAACAAACGACCCTCTTGCGGAAGATATCCTGAAGGGCATTACCGTCAATCCGGAATGTATGGCTGACTACCGCCTTAATGCCTTGCCGGACAATAGGGAATTCGCCCCATACAGGGAATTCGCAGACCTCGTTAACGACAGACTTACCTCCGGACCGGCGGTGAAACTGATTGTCTATCACGGCGGGCTATACGGCGTCGGCAGTGAGGACCTGAAAAATGCGGGAGTCCCTGTGGAGAGACTTGATTATAATCATCTCTCACTATTCCACAAGGACCAACAGGTTCCGCTTTACGTTGATAATGCAGAAGCCAGATATTTTGCCGTGGGTGGTAAATTTTATTTCTACGCACCTCCCTTCTCCAAGCCCGAACCATATGAGACTTACTGGCTCTTGTTTGATAAGGAGGGAGCAACAACCACCTCATTGCGCATGGCACGGAAAAACTACTTAACCGAAAATGGCGAACTCAGGGGGGAGATTACCAACGCACACAAGACCGCTAAGTTCTTCCTGAAAGAGAATTATTTCCACAGACTCCCCACTCCCCTCCTGAACGGCAATTGGTTCTGGGATGAACTCAAGCGCGGTGAGTTCCGCTTCTATTATCAGGAAATCAACGCACCCGACACCAGCGGTGAGGACTTCACATTGAATGTCTACCTCGCCAGCCAGTTTCCGAGAATGATGAATTTCTGTGAAATCTACTGGAATAAGAAATACATAGGTGACTGTTCATGGGGCGGATATCAGAATTACACCTTCACAAGCAAAATACCCGCACAATATATCAACGACGGGGAGAACGAGCTTGCCCTTTACATCCCATTGCACCTGGAGGAAAAGCAAACCCCCTTTATCAACTTCATCGGCTTTGATATTCACTACACCTCCAGACTCTCCAACAATTACTCACCCTTTTCCTTTTCTATCCCAATGCCAGAGAAACCCGGATTATATGACCTCAAATTCACCCAGCCTGAGGGACAAAGTTACTACCTACTTGACGTGACAGACCCCTTGAATCCGGTAATCAGCGATGTTTCACCTATTACACGCTCCGCTTCCAGTGATTACAATTATATGTCCCGCGTCAATCTTGACCGTGACCGCCGCTTTATCCTCGGCTCGTGGACAAAGGCGGAGTCTGTGGGCGCCATCGTCCTTGCAACGCCTTTAAAATTGTTATCGCCGGATGTGGGAGAAGGGGATTATATCATTGTCAGCAATAAGCGCCTTCTCGGCGCACTCCAGCCGTTTGTTGAGTTAAAAAAGAAGAGCGGATTCAACGTCATGCTCGTGGATGTGGATGATATTTATGACTGTTTTGGCTTTGGAGAAAAAGATTATACAAGCCTGAAGAGATTTTTCCGGTACAGGTATTACTATGCGCCGGGACCAAGACTTCGTTACGGATTGCTCGTAGGCGAGACGAGTGATTATATAGGCGACCCTGCCCGGACTCCTGTCGGGGCGCTCCAGGATGAAGTCCCTGTCTTCAATCTTGGCACCTCATTCGTGAACGTCCATTCTGACACTGAATACACCCTCATCTGCGGCGACGATGACCTGCCAGATTTTGCCCTTGGGCGATTCCCGGCTTATACACCTGATGAGGTCGCCACACTCACCAAAAAATCGAAAGTCTATGAGGGAAATCTTCCATCCACGCCGGCTGGATGGGAGGCAACCCATGCATTCGTCACGGATGATGAAAGCGAGTTCTCACAGATTGCCGAGTCCATCATCTCAAACGTATTTCCCACCACAACCCGCATCGTCAGGATTTACCAGCAAAAATATTCATACTCTGACCTGCTGTTCATCGGAAACCGAAAGACCGCCATCAAGGCTCGGGAACATCTCATCGATTTGATGAACAAGGGGGTTCTTACACTGAATTATATTGGTCATGGCGGACCAAACCTCTGGACATCCGAGCGCCTGTTCCACCTAAGCGACATGGAGCAGGTGGTCAATGGCGATAGACTATTTTTTGTGACTGCCTCCACCTGTGATACTAACTGGCTGGATTATCCCACACCTCCTGTGAACAGGTCACTGGGGGAAAAGATGGTTCTACATGACAAGGGTGGCGCCATCGGTATTTACGGACCCACCACGGGCTCCAGCCCCACAGACCATAAAATACTCATCCATATGTTTTACCAGGGCGTTCTTGAAATGGGGCTTCACAATTTTGGCGAGGCGATTATTTATTCCAAAATCGCATATCGGTTTGAACGAAACAATAAAAACCTGCTTGACCAGTTCATTCTCCTTGGCGACCCCTCACTCTCATTCCCCTATGTGGACACCAGCACTAAAGTCACCGTTCACCCCATCTTCATTAACCGTCGTCAGGGCGGTAAGATTACAATTGAGGGCACAACCAGGTTACAGCCTTTCTGGGGACTCACGGATGTCTTTATCCACTCTCCCGAATATGAAGAAGTCCCCACGGACATAAAGACTCAAGCATTTGATGGCACCTTCAGTATGGAATATGACATCCCGCCGAATGCATCTGCTGGAAAATATAACATCTGCACATATTCCCTCAATTCCTTTCTGGGCTTGAATGAGGTTGGTGGGGCATTTTTTTATGTGGATGACCCGAATTTGGAATTGAGTCTTGATGTTGAATCTCAAAAACCGGGAATTATTTACGAAAATGAAAAAGTCAAGGTTATATCATCAGTCTATAACCTCTCACCGTTCCCCCTTGACAACATTCAGGTTCGGCTCCGGCAGAAAAATATAACAACCCCGATTCTGGAAAAAACCATAACCGTTTTACCGATGCAAAGGGAACGTTTTGATTTTGCATGGCTGGCTGAAGCAGGAGTCCATACCCTTTCCCTTGAGGCGGTCATGCCGGGGGAGAAAGAGCCTCTCCTCAAGGAAAAATATGTGCCCATCCTGTCCAAAACGGCATTAAACCGAGCCGAGGTGGATCCAGACGCCATAAAGACCAACCCGGAAACCCTTACAGATGGCGTTAAGCCAGAATTCATCGTGCCGGTTTATAACATCGGGAAGATGCCTTATTATAGACTGCGCCTGTATCTCCTTGCCGGAGGTTCCCAGATAGGCACCCCCAAGATAATTAACTTTTTGAGGAACGGTCAGTCCATTGATGTCAATTATCCCTCCGACGTGGTCTTCCCGATGGGTAATATCCCGCTCGACATCAGGTTGGAAGCCTTTAACCAGAAAAGCAGAAATTACGATGGGGTCATGCACACAACACGCCTGCTCAATGTCGGCAAGGGGATGGATCTTATAGTTCTCCCTGGCTCCGTGACCTTTGAAAGCGCCCATTTCCTGACAGGTGAAACCATTTTCATAAATGCCATCATTAAAAATACAGGAGGTCAAACGGCGAAAAATTTCATGGTTCAGGCATTCCTGGAAAAACCGTGGAAAGAAAGTGCAATCATCAGACCCTTCTTTTACAGTGACGGGGAAAGGATTGACATCTTGCGCCCCGGCGAGGAAAAAAAGATACGCCTCAGATGGGACCCGCTGGGAAAGACGGGAAAATTCGGCATTTATGTGGTCGCCAACAGCACACGCTCTATCGTGGAGAAAAATTATGATAACAACGCCGTCTATGGTGTGGTGGAAATCTTTCCCCACACCAATCTTTGCCTCCTCCCGGAGAGTGTTCATCTCTCGCGCAACATCCTCCGCAAAGGTGATGAAACAGATGTAAAATTAACCATCAAAAACGACTCTGACAAACCTGCGGGAACCTTCGATGTCATGTTTGAAGAGTGGGGAATCAATCTTCGTCCTGAAAACTGCTGTGACAACATCCGCATTGCGGGTCTCGACCCCGGCGTCTCCATTGACCTTGCCACCAAATGGAAATACCGCCCCGGTCGCAACAAGTTCCGCATTGATGTCAACACAAACTTCCTGCTCCAGGAGAGCAATCCGAACGATAATCAGGCTGAATATACCTTTGATACCATTGAGTATTTAAGGAATCTCGTGCCTGCGGGAGAGGATGCTTGGGGATTCCAAAACACTTTCATGCAGGGCGTAGGAACGGAAATTGAGGTGAACCCGCTACGCGAGATTCGTCCAACAAATTTTGAGAATGCAAAAACCATCCGGTTTGATATTGATAAGAAATATGTAGTAGCCGGCGCTCCTACGCCACGTGAAGACCTCCCCGAAGACCGGGATGATGAATGGGCGTTACGGCATATCTGGCTTGCCTCATCACCATTTGAGGACGCACCGCCCATCTCTTTCAGCTTTCCCCTTCCCGAAACAGTCAAGACCACCATGTGCGACGTCTATATCGATGTCCAGACATTGAAGGATTATAAAAATTATCCCGCCTCAAAGGTCCGCCTCATGGTGGAAAATGAAAAAAAGTTCAAGACGTATGACTTTTCTACTGAGGAAAAACCTTACGCCACCCAGCGTTATTATATCGGGCGCTATGACCTCGTTGACCGCTTCCTCGATGTCACCATCGACGATGTGACGGAACGCTACTGGAGCATCGTCAATCACTTCGAGATAGTCCCGATTGTCTCCACGTATACCTCTGTGGCAGTCGAGGTTGCTAAGAATGACAGGGAAAGGGAATTTTCGCTTAAGTTTCAGGAACGGACACCGGGCAAGTCCTGGATAGAGCATTTTTACCGCTTCGGCACCATTAAGAAGGAAGGCACAATGACATGGGGCGAGTGGAAGGCATTTGACCCAAAGACCGCTATCACACTGGGAAGCATACAACCGCCCTGGCTTCAGTGGCGCACCGACCTGTATGGATGGTATCAGGATAAACCCGTCCTCAGTGATGCGGTAATTACTTTGTCCCCAAAGACTATTTCAAAGAGTAAAGAAATTCATTGAAACCATTAAAACCTTAAACTATTGAAACTTTTGAAACTCTGAAACCATATTGTGAGTTTAATGAATAACACCGATAGACATAATTCGACGCTCATAAGGCGTGTGCTACCCTTCTGGCTGATTGCCGTCCTTGCCGCCGCATTGGGCGTGACAATGCTTCATCTCCATGGCATCCGCCTGATAAACTACATCCAGTATCCCGAGGCAAACCCTCTGCAACTCGCCGAGACATATCGAGTCGAGGGGCAGAAGGTTTATCGTGAGGCGGCGGAGGCATTTGCCCGGATGAAGGATGACCCTGAGCGACCCATCAAAATGAAAAATCTCCCCGCCCTGCAAAAGGCAAGAACTCTCTTCCTTGAATCCCTGAAACTGAAACCGAATATGTCCGGCATATACATTTACCTTGGCGACCTCTCCGCCTTCGAGGGTGACACTGCATCGATGTATTATTATCGTGGAATGCAAGCCATGAGTGAAAATTATGCACCAGCCGCCCTGGATGAATTTGACAGTGCGCTGACACACAAATGTGACTTTCATCCTGCACAGTTGGAAAAAGCCCGGGCTCTCATCACACTGGGGAGAACTTCTGATGCCCGGCAATTGATTGATGACCTCATAAAAGCAACGCCGAACGACCCGGATGTTCTATATTTGAAGGCAGAACTTGCGGCACGTGAGGGGAAAACTCAGGAATACCGCACCGCCTTAGAAGATGTATTGAAGGCTGAGCCCTGGCACCTGTTGTCCGCAAAGGCACTCGGCACTCTTCTTACTGATGAAAGACAATATGACAGGGCAATCTCTATTTTCAAAGAGGTGCGTAATGCGTATCCCAATGATGCCAATCTTTTGCACAGGCTGGGTCGCGCCTATTACCTGAAGGGAGACCTTGCACAAGCCCGCAAAACCCTGGAAACCGCCCTGAAACTGGAGAAAAACAGCGCCCCCCTTTATTTCGACCTTGCCTGCGTGTATGAAAAGATGGGGAAAAAATCTTACGCAACTGCCATGCTCCAGAAGGCAATAGAGATAGACCCTGCATTTAAAAACCGCATCCTCTTTCCGGATGTGAAGCATTAAAAATCCGCCATTGGACAAATGCTTGTTCAAAATGTCACAAGGAGAAAACAAAGACCTTCAATTTATGCGACAAAATTACCCATTCGGTATGCCGCCCCTATATAAATTACTGAAACACAAGGACTTGCAATGCTGGCATGGGCGTTGCTGTTTTTCAGAATTGGATTTTTATATGTCAAAATATTTCCAAGGGTGGGAATTATGATAACAGTCAAGGATGTTACAAAACGCTTCGGGGAGACAATAGCGGTGAACAGGGTTTCCTTTAAGGTCGCACCCGGCGAGATTTTGGGATTTCTGGGTCCCAATGGAGCGGGCAAGACCACAACAATGAAAATAATCACATGCTATCTTGAACCAGATTACGGGACTGTCAAGATTGGCGACCTCAACATCCGGGACAACTCGCTTGAAATCCGGAAAAAAATCGGATATCTTCCAGAAAATACGCCTCTATATATGGACATGGGCGTTGTGGATTATCTGCTATTTACCGCCGAATTGCGCCACATTCCGAAATCTAAGAGAATCTCCAGCGTCCGGGACATGGTGGAGATTTGCAATCTTGGGCGCGAAATTAGAAAAAATATAGGCGAGCTCTCCAAGGGTTATCGCCAGCGCGTGGCTCTCGCCAATTGTCTTATCCACGACCCGGATATCCTCATCCTTGACGAACCCACCACCGGACTTGACCCGAACCAGATTATAGAAATCCGCGACCTCATCAAAAAAATCGGAAAGGAAAAGACTATCATCCTCTGCACCCACATCCTCCCTGAGGTCACAGCCACCTGCAATCGTGCAATCATCATCCACAACGGCAAGATTGTGGCTGATGGCACAACGGAGGAGCTTGTGGAGCAAAGCCGAGGACGCACGCTGTATTATGTCAAGATAAAAGGACCCAAAGAGATTGTTCAGTCAAAACTACAGGAACTCATCTCCATTGAGAGTCTGAAACTCCTTGATGAAGCAAAAGACGGTTACTGCCGGTTTGAAATCCAGGCGCCGAAGGACAAAGACCCCGGCGAGGATATCTTCAACCTTGCCGTCAAGAATAACTGGATTTTAACCGAACTAAGCCAGGAGCGCGCAAGCTTAGAAGATATCTTCAGGGAGCTGACAACCTCCACATTGAAAGAGGATGGAGAAAAGTGGGGAGTGAGGAGAAGGGCGGACTGAGGACACGTCCACCCATGGGCGATTCAATAACATCCCGATGTGAGGTGGAAGATGTATAATACGATTGTCCTGCTTAAGAAAGAATTTCGGAGTTATTTCAACACCCCGCTGGCTTATGTCTTCCTTGTCGCATTTTTAGTGCTCTCTCAATGGTTTGTCATGCGGGGGTATTTTCTCAGGGGACAGGCAGATTTGCGCACATTCTTCAGTCTTGTGCCGATTATATTTATTTTGTTCATTCCTGCCATCACGATGCGCCTGTGGGCTGAGGAGCAGAGGCAGGGGACTATAGAGACCCTGATGACATCGCCCGTGCGGGACATGGAGGTCATCCTGGGAAAATTTCTTGGGGGATGGATATTCATGGGAGTTGCAATTCTTTTCACCATTGCACTGCCGCTGGTGGTCAAATGGACGGCGGCACCGGAGGTGGGGATTGATAAGGGACCGATTATCGGCGGATACATTGGACTCTTTCTGATGGGCGGGGCATATCTTGCGATAGGACTCTTCGCCTCATCCCTTATTGACAGTCAGATTGCCGCCTGGATTATTGGCACCTGCATCTGTTTCTTTCTGTTCATGATTGGCGACCCGTTCGGATTATTCGCACTCCCACAGCCACTTGTGCCGCTCTTTCAGTATCTCTCCTTAAGCCGGCATTTTGACAACATCGCACGAGGGGTTCTGGACATCCGGGACATTGTGTATTATTTTTCTGTAATATTCTTTTTCCTGTATCTCAATGCGTGCATACTGAAGGCACGAAGATAGTCCGCCTGTCGCCGACGCTTCATGGCTCTGGCGACTGAACGATGCGTGGAGGAGGGAACGCCGTGAGAAAAGTCTCAAAAACCGCCAATCTTACGGTGGTGGTCATATCGGTCCTCTTGATTTTGATGGTGATAAATTTCCTTGTGGCACGCCATCTCATCTGGCGGATTGACCTGACCGAGAACAAGCTTTATACAATTTCACCGTCCAGTAAAAAACTGGTCGGGAATCTGAAAGACTTAGTGACAATCAAGGCGTATTTCAGCCAGAAGTTGCCGCCGTATCTCTCCAATGTCCGCCAGGATGTTGAAGACCTCCTGAAGGAATACCAGGCATTCGCCAAGG
>Ga0172364_10000964_pt1 | contig 21493 bp, 22 predicted proteins | sample LakKivSesite10cm_FD_114545 | JGI IMG/M metagenome (GOLD analysis project Ga0172364, IMG submission 114545) | Sediment microbial communities from Lake Kivu, Rwanda - Sediment site 10cm | ecosystem: Environmental > Aquatic > Freshwater > Lake > Sediment | place: Rwanda: Western Province, Lake... | reverse complement strand
TAAAAAGGAGGAAGAAATGAAAAAGAGAGTTGCAGTACTTGGCGGAGGGTTAATTGGAAGCGTTGTTGCTTCCGACCTTTCGAAGGATGAAGGTTTAGAAGTTGTTGTGTTTGACAGCAATCCTGAAGTGGTTGATAAATTAGGAAAATGTTCTGCTTTCAAAACCTTCACCAAGGATCTTTCAAAAGAGCGTTCAGTTCAGAATCTGTTGAAGGATTTTGACATTGCTATTGGAGCAGTTCCGGGTTTTCTTGGTATGAAGATAATAAGAGAAGTAATTGAGGCAGGAAAAAATGCAGTTGATATTTCCTTTTCGGAAAGCGACTATTTCGTAATGGACAAAATTGCCAAAGAAAGAAATTTAACAATTCTTATTGATTGCGGAGTTGCCCCAGGTATGAGCAATATTTTGTCATATTCACTTGTTCAGGAGTTTGACTTTGTGGAATCTCTGAGCATTTTTGTCGGAGGACTTCCACAAGTCCGAAGGCTCCCTTACCAATATCAAATCGTCTTTTCTCCGATAGATGTCATTGAAGAGTATACCAGGCCTGCCCGTGTTGTGGAGAATGGGAAAGTCGTCATTAAGGAGGCTTTAAGTGAGATTGAGCTTATTGATTTTCCAGGAATAGGGACGCTTGAAGCTTTTAATACTGATGGTCTAAGATCTTTAATAAGAACTATGAATGTTCCGAATATGAGAGAGAAAACATTGCGATATCCGGGACATGCTGATAAAATAAGGCTTTTGAGAGATTCTGGATTTTTCAGTAAGGAGACCATTGACGTTAAGGAAGTTAAGGTAAAACCGATAGACGTTACAGCCAGACTTCTCTTTCCGTTATGGCAAATGAAGGAAACAGATAAGGATTTTACAGCAATGAGAGTTAATGCTTCTGGAATGAAAAATGGGAAACGAAAAAATGTTTCATATGAACTTTTAGATTATTATAATGAGGAATCCGAAACTACGTCAATGGCAAGAACTACTGCTTTCCCTGCAGCGATTATGGCGAGGATGATTTTAAATGGGAAGTTCAAATTTGAAGGAATTTGTCCACCTGAATATATTTCAGAAAATAAGGAAGTTTTTTCTGAACTTTTATTTGAATTGCAAGAAAGAGGTGTATTCTTTAAGAAAGTTGATTTAAAGTGAACGTAAAAATATAATTATTCTAAAATAATTCCTAATTACTATTAAATTAAAATTACTCTAAAAATAATACCTCTTTATTTTGCATTTCTTAGCGATTTTTGAACCGGGATAATGATTTATAATACCAACCATATTTTTGAGTGAATTTGGGCCATTTACGTTGAAAAATGCATAAAATACTCTCTAAAACTTATCCCAATTACCATATTTATGTTAATTTTCCCTGTATTTAGCTATTACAAGCCTTATATATGGTGAAATAATCTTTATTCCTTCAAGTTTAAAGGCAAGACCAACCATTAAATATACAATTGCTGAAAGAATTATGATTAATACAAATCTTCCAAGGGTGATGAAAAAGCTACCTCCACCCATTATGTAAGGAAGGGTGAAGTAGGAAAGTAGTGCTACAGGAACAGATGCAAGCACTACTTTCATGATTTCTTTTACGGTCTCCCTGTAACTCAGGCCTTTTATATAGTTTTTCTTCTTCAAAGTTGAAGTGTATAAGAAAAATCCAGTTGTTGTTGCAATTGATGTTGAAACTGCAATCCCTGGAGCTCCGAAGAAACGAGATAGTATAATATTCCCGACGATATTTAAAGCAACTGTGAATAGGCTTCTGTACAGCGGCACCTTAGTGTCTTTATATGAATAGAATATACGGGTGAGCAGATCGTTTGCTGAATAGAAAAATATTCCTAAAGAGTAGCAGGTTACTGAAATAGAGGTAAGTTCAGCTGCTTGTTGAGTAAAAGCTCCTCTTTGAAATAAGAGCTTTACAATTGGAGCTGAAAGAATAATAAATATCACAGCTATTGGTATCATTACGAAAGCAAGAATGGAAATTGTTTTTTTAAACATATCTGTATATCCCTGATAGTCTTTTTCTGCTGCTAAGTGTGAAAGAGTGGGGTAGACTGCTGTGTTAAGCGAGCTTGATATTAACCCTACTGGAAGGATATACACGAGCTGTGCCCAGTGCAATACTGCAACAGAACCAATGCTCAGGGTAGAAGCAATAGTTTTATCTACGATCTGGTTAACGAAGTTTAGCCCAGAAATAAATATAACTGGTAAAAGAATCAAACCGAAGTGCCTGAGTTCTTGCCAGTCGATTTTTTTGGTATCTAGTTTTTTAAAGAAACCCCAGCGAAAGCGCAGGAAAGAAAAAAGTATAGTAAACGCGAAAAGAGCAAATGCTATCTCTCCAATTGCCCAGCTAAAAATACCCAACTTTTTTGTTAAAAGGATTAAAGATAGTGGTATGAGGCTGTTTCCTATGACTGCTGTTACAGCTGGGAGCAAAAACTGTTTCTCTGATTGCAGAACCCCAGTAAAGAAACCTGTAAAAACATTGAAAAACCCAAGCACAATAAGTATTCTTACAAACTTTGAGGCAAGAAGCAGTCTGTCTTCCTGGAAGCCATAAGCAAAAAGTTTTATGAATAATTCCGGAAAAGCAAAAATAACGAGGGAGAGAAATATTAAAAGGATGGATGTTATTAATGAAATTTGGTTAACCAGTACAACTGCTTGCGCTTTGTCGATCTTTTTCTTTTCAGTGTATACGGGGATGATTATGCTTTGAAGACCACCTGCTGCAATTAATCCAAAAACCATTGATGGTATTATTAAAGCAATATCAAAAGCATCAGTTTGAGCAGTTGCACCGAAATAATTTGCGATAAGAGCTTCCCTTATAAATCCAATGATTTTGCTTATTAAGGTTATTATTATAATAATTATTGTTGCCTCTGAAATTTTTTGGCTTCTAATTATTCTTGAATTTTTAATTTTATCTTTAATCCACAAAATTTTTCCTCCATAGACTTGCTTAAATTATAGACAGTAAAAGATAAAAACAAAAGAAGATAGTGGCATTAAGTAATATGGCAATATTACTTAATGTATATTTTATAAGAGAATCAATTAAAACCTGAAGTTATTAACAGGTAAGAAGCAAGCTGAATAAAAAACACTGAAATATTAGCTATAGTTAAGGAAATTCAGGCTTCTTTATAAACGATTTTTGGGTTTGCAGCTTCGACAACTTTAATATTTTTATATCCGTTTTTTTCCAATTCTTTGTAAACATTAGTTGAAATTGTCTCAATAATTTTCCAGGCTATAACTTTGCAGAAACTGCAACCGGGGACTCTCTGGTTAAAATCCATCCAGATTTCAGTTTTTTCATCAGTTACTGTCATACCATAAATATATCCAGAAGAGACTATGTCAATTTCTGTTTCTGGATCTTTCACATTTATAAGAATATCAAGAATTTGTTTTTCTTTTTCTCCGATCATTTCTACTCCTTTCTTAGAACTTCGTTAAGTATTTCTTTCATTTTCTCTAAGTTTGTAGTCCTTGTTTCAAGGGGCTTTCTGGTTATTGTTTCCAACTTGAAACCAAGCAAATTTAGAGAAATTTTTATAGCAGAAGCAAATGAATTTGAGTATTTATAAATTTCAGAAAGTCTCTGTATTTTTTCATTAGCATTCATCAATGAATCAAAGTCTTTATTTATGAAAGCAGCAATAGCGTTTTTGAAAAGCTCAGGAGCAAAATTTGAAAGAGCCACGACTCCCCCGTTTCCACCTGATATTAAGGTTGAAACAAAGTAAGTTTCAATTCCAGTAAATACTAAGAAATTTCTTTTTTCTTTCCCGTGAATGATTATACTTTTAACATATTCTAGACTATCGTATGTTATCTTTATTCCAGAAATGTTTGGGCAGTCTTCGACAAGTTTTATTACAGTTGAGTCCGGAATGCTATAACCTGTTGCAGCCGGAATGTTATAGATAAAAGTAGGAAGCCCATATTCAGAAATTTCCTTAAAATGATCATATAGACCTTGAGAATCAGGAATTAAGAAAAAAGGAGGAGTTGATACTATCCCGTCAAATACATTTTCTTTTGCAAATAAAATAAGGTCCTTTATTTCTTCATGAACAGTCGAAGTTATGTTTAGCAGACTTAAAGCTTTTCCTTTTGCTTTTGAGAGGACAAATTTTGCAAACTCTTTTTTCTCTTCATGCATTAGCGAAGTGAATTCACCGGTCGTTGCATTAACAAAAAAGCCGTCAATGTTATGGGATATGAGAAAATCTAATAAATTATCAAGGGCTTCATAATCAATTGAGAAATCCTTTTTAAAAGGTGTTATGAGTGGTGTTATTACTCCTTTGAAATTTTCATTTATATTGACCATAATTACCTCCTTTATAATTATAACTTTTTTTTGAGTTTTAGCCATTAGGTGCTAAAATTAATTATGAATACAAGTTTGGAGTGTATTAACTGCATTTTTAACCAGATTTACCGCGCTTCTCTTGCTGCAAACGTTACCGATGAACAACTTAATTTAATTATGTCTATAGCTGGGGATGAAATTCAGAGGTTCAACTTCAGTCGTACTCCTCCTGAGGTTGCTTATCCTTTGTACAAAATCGTTGAAGAGATTTCACATGTTGAAGATGCTTACAGGAATGAGAAGGCAGAACATATTACTAAAGCACTTTTTCTTCTTCCCGGAGTTGAAAACAAAATAAGCAAGTCAAAAGATAAGCTGCTTGAAAGTACAAAAGCTTCTATAATCGGAAATGCAATTGATCTTGGAAGCACATACAGCAATATTGAAATAACAGAGGATCTGTTTGATGTAAAATTTGAAAAGTTCTGCCTGGATGATTACGATTTTTTTAGAGACAGGATCCTAAACTCAAGTAATGTTGTATTTATTTCTGACAATGCTGGTGAAACAGTTTTTGACAAACCTCTTGTTGATTTACTTGTGTCAATGGGCAAGGTGGTAAAATACGCTGTAAAATCCAAGCCAATCATAAATGATGCAACCAAAGAAGATGCAATACTTTCAAAAATTGCATGCCAGATAATTGAAACTGGTTCTCAGATTTCAGGGACAATTCTCTTTAGTTGTTCTGAACTTTTCAGAGAAGCTATTCAAAATGCAGATTTAATAATTGCGAAGGGGCAGGCGAATTACGAGACTCTGTCGCAGGAGCAGTTGCCGATATTCTTCCTTTTTATGGTGAAATGCCTTCCAATTGAGAAAGATACTGGATCATCAATAGGGAGCATGTTGCTTTTAAAATCAAAGAATTTTGGAGTGACTTAAAGTATCTGCTTTCTTCTTGACTTAACTTAACAAGTTAATATAATTACACTTAAAATTATCTAAGGAGGCAAAAGGGAATAAATAGCGAAAAGGGAGTGAAACTAACAAATTGAAAGGAGGTTATGCATGAAAAAATTTTTGGCTTTTGTTCTAGTTGCAGTCTTAGTGTTAAGTGTCCTTACAGGCTGTAAACAGCAGGTAAAACAGCCGGTAACTTTGGTTTTTGCAAAAGGTGATGCAGTTGAACTGGACCCAGCTGATGTCACTGATGGAGAGTCAATAACTGTAATGAACAACATTTTTGAAGGATTGGTGAGGTATAAGCCAGGTTCCACAGAAATTGAGCCATGTCTTGCTACAACCTGGGAGGCTTCATCTGACGGTTTAGAATGGACTTTCCACCTCAGGCAAGGAATAAAATTCCATGATGGAACTCCTTTTAATGCTGACGCGGTTGTTTTTTCCTATGAGAGACAGAGAGACCCCAATCACTCCTTCCATAAATATGGAAAGTGGGAGTATTGGAGCTGGTGCTTCAGCGAAATCGCCAAAACTGAAAAAGTTGATGATTACACTGTTAAGATTACGCTCAGCTCTCCTTTTACTCCATTCCTGAGCACTATGGCAATGTTTACTGCAGATGTTGTAAACCCGACAAACTGTGAGAAGTGGGGAGACCAGTGGTTTGCAAATCCTATTGGTACTGGACCTTTTAAATTTGTTGAGTGGGTGAAAGGTGACCATATTACGCTTGAGAAAAACAATGATTACTGGGGAGAAAAGGCTAAAATTGATAAACTTATTTTCAAAGTCATTGATGATCCTTCAGCAAGACTAATTGCTCTGCAAAAGGGTGAAGTTCAGGGAATGGAATTCCCAAATCCTAATGATTATGAAACTATTCAGAAAGACTCAAACCTTGTCATCTTAAGTGAACCCGGACTTAATGTTGGCTACCTTGCAATGAATATGGGTGAGGATACTCCAGGATTCGAAGCTCCTTATAAGGACGTAAGAGTGAGACAGGCAATAGCTTATGCAATTAATAAAAAAGATATAGTAGAGCAACTTTATAAGGGAACTGCAGTTGTAGCGAAAAATCCAATACCTCCAACACTTTGGGGATATAATGACGCAATTCAGGATTATGAATATAATCCAACTAAAGCAAAGGAACTTCTCGCTCAGGCAGGATATCCAAATGGCTTCAAAACAAAGCTATGGGCAATGCCTGTGTCAAGACCATATATGTTTGACCCGCAGAAAATCGCAACCGCAATTCAGGCTTACTTAAAAGCAGTTGGTATAGATGCGGAGATTGTAACATATGATTGGGGGACATATCTCCAGAAGACCGAAGGCGGAGAACATGCAATGTGCTTGCTTGGTTGGACAGCAGATTATGCTGATCCAGACGACTTCCTGTATGTATTACTTGACTCAGATTCGGCCACTGTTGGGTCTGCAGGAAATGTTGCTTTCTACAGAAATCCTGAGGTACATAAACTTAATATCCAAGCACAGCAAGAAACCAATTTTGATAAGCGTGTCGAGCTTTATAAGAAAGTCCAGGAGTATGTTCATAATGATGTCCCATGGGTAACTATAGCACATGCCAAGCAGACGCTTGTTTTCCACAAGAGCGTTAAAGGCTTCGTTCTTTACCCGACCGGCGACTATCATTTTGAATCTGTAACTATTGAAGGGCAATAGAATAAAATCTGAATAAAGAGGGGGGACGTGTCCCCCCTCTTTTGAAAAGGTAATAAATGCGAAATTACATTCTAAAGAGAATACTGAATTTAATAATTATGCTTTTTGCAGTTTCTATCTTAATATTCCTTCTGATAAGGTTAGCCCCTGGAGATCCTGCAAGAACAATGGCAGGAGAGCATGCTTCTCTTGAAATTCTTGAACAAATGAGGAAAGAATGGGGCCTGGATAAGCCATTGATTGAGCAATACTTAATCTGGCTGAGGCATGCGTTCAAAGGTGATTTTGGACGTTCAATCTTAACCCATGAGTCAATCTTAAAGGAGATTCTATATAGATTTCCAAATACCCTTGAGCTTTCCATTTTTGCAATGATTTTTGCAACGCTTATAGGATTATTTGCTGGAATTATATCAGCAGTTAGAAGATATTCTATTTTTGATTACTTTACAATGTTCATAGCTTTATTTGGCGTTTCAATGCCAGTATTCTGGCTAGCAATAATGCTTCTCCTGTTATTCGGATTGAAATTAAACCTTCTTCCTATTAGTGGAAGGTTGAGTGTATTCTATTCAATCAAACCTATTACTCACTTATACCTTGTTGATTCATTGATTACTTTAAACTTTCCTGCTTTCTTTGACGCTTTAAAACATCTTGTCCTTCCTTCGGTAGCTCTTGGAACAATCCCCATGGCTTTCATTGCGCGCATTACCCGTTCAAGCATGCTTGATGTGTTGAACAGGGACTACATACGCACTGCCAAGGCAAAAGGGCTTACCCAGAGGGCAGTAATTATGAAACATGCATTAAAAAATGCCTTAATTCCAATTATTACTGCTTCCGGAACTGAATTTGCACTTCTTTTAGGTGGTGCAGTTCTAACTGAAACTGTATTTTCCTGGCCAGGATTAGGCACTTATGTAGTCCAGGCAGTCAATGCAAGAGATTACCCTGCAGTTCAGGGTGCAGTAATCTTTATTGCACTTGTTGTAGCTGTTGTTAACTTGATCGTTGATGTTTTATACGCTTTCATCGATCCTCGCATTCATTACCAGTAAGGAAAATTATGGAAGAATCTTTTGTCAGAGAATCATTAAGATATTTGAGAAAAAACAAATCTGCTATGTTTGGCTTAGGCATAGTAATCATGTTTATACTTATTGCTATATTTGCTCCATTACTTGCATCGCATGAACCAAATATACAAAACCTTAAGAACAATTTAAAGCCGGGTTTCTGGTCCGGAAATAAAGAATATTTTCTGGGGACTGATGAATTTGGCAGAGATTTATTGAGTAGAATAATCTATGGGACTCGAGTATCCTTATCGACAGGATTAGTGGCAGTTTTTATAGGTGTCTTGTTAGGAGGTTTCGCTGGAATTTTCTCGGGGTTTTTCGGCAGGTGGATCGACAATCTAATAATGAGAATTACTGATATTATGTTCTCCCTTCCTTCAATTTTGCTTGCCATTGTAATTGCAGCAATCCTTGGAAGAGGGCTTAGCAAAGCAATGATTGCGATAGGTATTACATATGCTCCGCAGATTGCAAGAATTGTTAGAAGTGAAACAATTGTGATCAGCAACACGGAGTTTATTGAGGCATCAAGAGCAATTGGATGCAACAATGCAAGAACTATTTTCGTTCATGTTCTTCCAAATGTTACTTCTGTTATTATCATTTACGGGACATTAAGCCTTGGCAGTGCGATTCTTGACGCAGCTGCTCTCGGTTTCTTAGGATTGGGAGCGCAACCACCAACTGCTGAATGGGGAGCCATGCTTTCGCAGAGCTTTCATTCAATAACTGGTGGTTACTGGTGGGTAGAAACTTTCCCTGGATTTGCCATACTTCTAACTGTACTCGGTTTCAACCTTCTTGGTGATGGACTTCGAGATGCTCTCGACCCAAGGCTAAGGAGAAAAGCTTGAAAAATCTTCCTATTTTGCTAAAATTGTTTTGATATGAAAGAGATAACTGTTTTAACTTTTTTTCTCATAATTATTCTAATCATTTCAAGTATAGCTGTTATATTTGTTACTCAAAATTCACAGATCATTTCAATAAAATTTTTCCATTTGATTTTTCCTGAGGCAACAGTTGGAGTAGTGGCAGTTTTGGCGTTTTTTGCAGGTGTTGTTTTTACTTGGGTTTTGCTGCTTGTGGTCTACTTCTCAACGCTATCAAGATTCAGAAAAAAAGTCAGGGATCTCATTAAGGAAAAAGAAACTCTTGAAGCAGAGATAAATGGCGTTAAAAAGCAATCTCAAAAAGAGACTCCACAGGGAAATTCATCAGAAAGCAAGGGTAAAGTATAGTGAAGAGGATTGCAAGGATTTCTGCAATAGCTGCACTATACTTCATTCTCACTTATCTTCTAACTCCAATTTCCTTCGGTCCGTTCCAGGTAAGAATATCTGAAGCTTTGGTAGTGCTCCCATTTCTATTCCCTGAGGCAATAGCAGGAGTTACACTTGGCTGTTTTCTATCCAATATATTTTCTCCTTTCGGCCTCATTGATATGATTTTTGGGACATTTTTGACTTTTTTTGCTGCCTTACTCACATGGCTTATAGGAAAAAAATTTAGAAAAAAATTTCTAGCACCTGTACCTCCGATTCTTTTAAACGCTTTTGGAGTATCGTTATATGTAATCGTGTTAGCAGGACTTTCACCATTAGAACTATCCGAACTTAAGGGAATAGACTCTTTTTTGTTCGTCTTCAAGCATTTCTCGTTGATGCCATATCTTGGAGGAGTCCTAACAATAGGTCTGGGGGAAGCCCTGGCAACTTATGCTCTTGGAGTTCCTTTGCTTTATACTCTTGAAAGGAGAAAGATTAAATGAGAGTAAAGATATCTCTTGGACAAATAAACCCTGCACTTGGGGATTTACAAAGAAATTTAGGAAAGCATGTTGAATTTACAGAGAAAGCTATTAATGATAAAGTGGATTTAATTGTTTTTCCCGAACTTAGCATGACTGGTTACAGTCTCAAGGATCTTACGGAAAAAGTTGCTTTGAGTCTCAATGATCCATTTTTTAAGCCCCTTCTTTCTAAAAGTAAATACATTGATATCGTTTTCGGCTTTGTAGAAAAAGGAGAGGATAAGAATACTTACAATTCTGCTGCATATTTATCTCAAGGTAAGATTGTCCATTTGTATCGTAAGATATATCCTCCTAATCATGGCATGTTTGAAGAATTAAGGTTTATAGGAAGTGGCGATAAGATAAAAGCTTTTAATACTAAATTTGGAAAAGTATCAATGCTTATATGCAGAGACTTGTTTCATCCTTCTCTTGCTTTTCTCTCGTTTGCTGACAATGCTGATTTTGTTTTAGCGATTAGCAGTATGCCTCTCAGGGGCCTGAAAGGTCAGAGACCTGCAATACAGGAGATGGTTGATATTGCTTGCCTTTCTTACGTTAATTTCTACCAGTTGTTTGTTGTTTATGTTAATAGAGTGGGATTCGATGATGGCTTGGGTTTTTACGGAGGTTCTTTTATTATGAGTCCACTTGGCAATAAGAATATTGAGGCTCCTATTTTCGAAGAGGTCCTAGTAAGTGGTGAAGTTGATACTGAAGACATTTTCAAGAAGAGACAGACATTTCCTCTTTCAAGAGAAGAGGACTTAAGAGTTGTCTATGACAACTTAAAGAGAATCCTGGAGGAAAGAAATGGTTGATTTAGATTTGAATTATGAACTTGTGGCAACTTTTATTGTTAATTTTATACATGAAAATGTTCTTAGTAACGGCTTTAAAAAGGTAGTTTTAGGTGTTTCTGGAGGAATTGATTCTGCAACTGTCTTAGACCTTGCAGTAAAGGCTCTGGGAAAAGAAAATGTATATGGCCTAATAATGCCCTACAAGCTGAGTTCCAGGGAATCAATTGATGATGCTGTAATGTTGTCTCAATTGTATGGAACATCATACGAGAAAATTCCAATAACTGACGTAGCGGATGCATATTTCTCAAAGTTAAAGATTACAGACAAAATGAGAATAGGTAATTTCCTTTCTAGGATAAGAATGGCTATTCTTTTTGATAAAGCAAGAGAGGTTGATGCAATAGTCGCTGGCACAAGCAATAAAAGTGAATTAATGCTTGGCTATAGTACCTGGTACGGGGACATGGCTGCAGGAATGTATCCTATAGGCGACTTATACAAAACTCAGGTATTTGGACTTGGGAAGTACCTCAGGCTTCCGCAAAAAATAGTCGACAAAAAACCCACTGCTGACCTATGGCCTGGACAGACAGATGAAGATGAGCTTGGTGCTCCTTACTGCGTTCTTGATTCAATTATGTTTCTTCTTCTGGATGAGAGAAAAACCGAGGAAGAAATTATTCAGCTTGGGTATGATGAAAGTATTGTCAAAAATGCTGTGAAGAGAATTTACGGAACCCAATTCAAAAGAACTCTTCCACCAACACCAAAAATCTCTTCCCGTACGCTTGGTTCAGATTTTCAATATCCTCACGACATTATGAAATAAGAATCTTAAAATAACTTCTCTATCTCCTGAATTCCTTTTCTAATTGAGAAAAGGGCCATTCCAAGTTTTGCTTCTTTGTTTGTTACAACCATCAAGGCCGCAAGGCCTTTAATTCCTGTCGTAATGATATAACCGGATTCACTTTTCACATACGCCTGTTCTATAGCACCTTTTTTCAATTCTTCAGAAGCTCTTTCCCCCAAAGCAATAATGGTTGCTGAAAGTGCTGCTATTCTATCCTCTTCAGAGTCTGGAGGTAACAGACTTGCTATAGGAAGCCCGTCAAGGCTCACTAATACCAATGCTTCGAGGTCTGGATCCTCATCTTTCATATGCCTTAAGATTTCAAAAAATGGATTTGGTGTGCTTGAAATCATTCTACCCTCCTTTAATATCAAATTAAATTATAAAACGAAAGCATTTTCTCCCCAAATATTCCTGTACTCTATGTAAATGTAACCGTATCTGTGTATAGAATCTGAAAAAGCACCAGGGTTAAAAAAGAATTTATCCTGAATAGTTTTGTTAAAAGAACGGTGTGAATGTCCGAAAATATATGCATCGAGGTTCTCACCAAGTTCTTGCTTAACACGGTTTTCAATGGCAAAAGGACCTCCAGAGCCATGCAATAGCCCAATTTTTACTCCTTCGATTTCTATTGTGATTGTTTTTGGAAGGCTCTCTTTTACAGAAGTTTCGTCCATGTTTCCGTAAATTCCAAAAAACTTCGATTTGAGTCCTTTTACATATTTCATTACTTCAAGAGAAGTGTAGTCTCCAAGGTTTATCACTGCATCACAATCCTCATAAAGCCCTGTAAAATCAGGAAATTTACTTAACCTATCAGGATAGTGTATGTCTGAAACAACAAATATTTTTGTCTTCATAATTATAGGGGTGGTAAAACCCCACCCCTATACCTCCTTTTCATGCCAGGTTTAAATGGGTGCTCCGTATTCTTCCGCCTCTTTATAAAGCCCAACCCTGGCAAGATGCATTTTTGTAGGAACGCCTTCTTTTGACCATCCTCTAGCTTGATAATACTCATCAAGCATTTTCTGAAGCTCTTCTTCTGTTACATAGTTTCCTTTGCTAGTGCCATTGCTGATGGGATCATGGGTCACTCTATAGGGAAGATAATCATCCTTTCTTGTAAAACCTTCCCTAACATTGAACAGCCTCTGTAAGTTATATATCCTCTCACCTATAACCATAAGCCAATCAATGTTGTAATCAACCCCTGTTACTGCCCTTATTCCATATACCATTTCCTTATCTAGCCAGAAAAGACTTCTTGAAAATTTGCACATTCCTAATGTATCGTACATTGTCATAAAATCTTCACCAGTTTTAACTTCATAGCCTTTCCAGTTTGCAGTAAGCCTGTCAATATTTGATAGTTTCCAAAACTGTCCTGTAAGTTCAGGAGCGTAAATGCCACCTGTTAAATGGCAGGCGCCTCTTACTGAAACTGCAATAGCGAGAGCCATTCCCTTTAGACCTCTTACATCGTAAGCAGGGGGTTCTAATCCTTTAACTTCTAACGCAAACTTATATGAATCTTTTCCAATTTTCTCTGAGGCTTCTTTAACTCCGTTAGACAGAAGTTCACCAAGTCGCCCTTCTTTATGTGCAATTCTTTTCATTGCAGCAACCGCAGCGTCACCGTTACCAAATCTTAAGTCTAAACCGTCTGTATCTTCTTTTGTAAGTAATCCTTTTTCATATGCTTCCATTGCAAAACCAAGGGTAACTCCCGCAGAAATTCCGTCAAGTCCTGCTCTATCACAAATCTCGTTTAGTTTTGCTGTTACTTCAATGTCTTCAATTCCTAATTCTCCACCGAGAGAGTAAAGAATTTCATACTCAACGCCTTCAACTCTTGTTCCTGCATATTTTCCTTCTTTGACAACTATATGCCTTCCGCAGGGTTTGTTGCAGTGTGGGCATGGGTGATGTTTTTCAGTATACTTTGGAGACCAGTAGTAAGGGTCAAGATGAGATTTTTCTCCTTTGTGCATCTCGAAACTTTCGCTAAAAAAGCTCTCCTGCCAGTTCTTTACGGGAAAAACTCCAATTTCCTTATTTACCCATTCGTAAAACTCTCCGGATCCATATGCCATATCCAGTTTTTGAACTTCAGAACCAACAATTTTGTTGTTCCATTCAAGTATTGCCTTCTTTAGTGCATCCCTATCTCCATATTCAATTTGCTTTGTCCCCTTTATTGCAATAGCCTTGAGATTCTTGCTTCCAAATACAGCTCCACCTCCTGCTCTTGCTGATTGGCGCTCTTCAAAGTCAACTCCAGAAATTTTTGAAAGTTTTTCCCCAGCATATCCTATTGCACATGTTCTAAAATCATTTCCATATTGCTTCCTAAGAATTTCCTGAGTTTCAATTGCATCTTTACCCCAAAGCTCGGAGGCATCTTTAATCTCGATTTTATCATCCTCCATTAGTATATAAACAGGGTGTTCACTTTTTCCTTTTATGACCATTGCATCATAGCCTGCTTTTCTTAAAGCAACTCCGAGCCATGCTCCGCTTATGCTTCTACCAAAAGCATTAGTCAATGGTGACTTGAAAGTGACAGCAGTTTTTGAAGCGGTAGAAAGCCCGCTTCCAACAAGGAGACCTGGAGCAATTACAATGATGTTATCGTCTGAAAATGGATCGATTTTTGGTTTAAGATAATCAAAAAGAAGTCTTGTCGCAATTCCCAGTCCACCTAAGAAATCTACTAGGATCTTTTCATCAAGAATTACCACATTTACAGTTTTTTCTGTAAGGTTTACTTCAATGAGTTTACCCGTAACTCCCTTCATGTTTACCTCCCTATTTTTCAATGTATTTCTTAAGTAAGTTGATAGCTCCTGCAACATCATTGGTGTCTATTGTTTCTCCAGAAGTATGAACGTAACGCGCAGGTATTGAAACTGCTCCGGACATTACTCCTGATTTTGTAAGCTGCATTGCATAAGCATCAGTGGTACCGCCTGTAAGAACTTCAAGTTGATAGCTTATTTTTTCTTGTTTTGCCGTTTTTATCAATTCATCTTTGATTTCTTTTGATGCTATCATTCCGCCATCCATAACTTTGACAGCTGGTCCATTTCCCAAAGATAATGCCATAGGCTTGCACTCAGGAGTATCGCCTGAAAATGTGACATCAACTGCAATTCCCAGATCAGGAGTTATTTCAAAAGTAGAAACTTTCGCTCCTTTAACTCCAACTTCCTCCTGGGTTGTAAATACGAAGAAAAGATCAAAGCGCGACTTTCTCTTTTTTAGATTTTTAATTACCTCAATAAGGACATATACACCGATCCTATCGTCCATAGAAGGAGCAATTATTCTTGAATCGTTTCTAATAAAGTTTGGCAAATAAACTCCTAGGGTACCTATTTGAACCATCTCTTTTGCTCTTGCCTTATTTGTAGCTCCAATATCAATAAAAACCTTTTCCATTTTTGGTTCTTTAACTTCCCATGGAGACTCTTTGTCTTCATAGAAGACATATCCTTCAATGCCATTTTCAAGAAGAATTTTCTGCCCTATAAGGAAAGATTTTCTAAGTCCCCCAATTTCGCTAAATCTTAGAAATCCGTTTTTGTCTATGTCGGTTACTATAATCCCAATGGAATCAGTATGAGCAGCCAGCATCAGCTTTTCTCCGCTTCCTTTGATATGCGCCACAAGGTTTCCGAATTTATCTTCACTAATTTCGTCAACTTCCTGCTCAATTTCAGCCCTTATGATTTTTTTGACAGCCTCTTCCTTTGAGGAAGGTCCGAAAGCAAAAACAAGTTTCTTAATTAAATCTTCCATATATTCCTCCTTACATTGACTTAATAAATTCTCGTACTAGTTTCTTCGTATTTTCATAGTCTTCCATATAGAAAAGAGAAACAGGCGAATGTATATATCGAGCAGGAACAGCAACCACAAGTACCTTAACCCCGCTTTTTGTAAGTTGGATCTTTGAAGAATCAGTTCCTCCTGCAACTACTTGCTTGAATTGGAAGGGAATGTTCTGCTTCCTTGCTACTGAAGTCATTTTTTCTCTTAGTTGATGATCTGTTATCACTGACCTGTCTTTAATTGTAATTACGGGACCTGCTCCGAGCCTACTCACTTTTAAGTGATCCTTTATTTCAGGCATATCAGCAGAGATTGTTCCTTCTAAAGTGACTGAGATGTCTGGAGTATAGTTGTAAGCACCCACAGAGGCACCTCTTAGTCCAATTTCCTCCTGTACTGTATACAGAGCTATGACTGGAAAATTAAATTCCTCTGTTAGAAGTTCTGAAACAATTGCACAGCCTAAACGATTATCAAATGATTTCCCTATGTATTTTCCCATAGAAAGTTCCTCAAATTGAGTATCAAATACGACATAACTTCCGGAAGGACATAACTTCTCAGATTCATCTTTACTTTTAGCTCCAATGTCAATAAAAAGATTTTTATATTCGATTGTTTTGTTTCGTTCGTCTTTTTGTTGAAGGTGAATTGCCTTTGCTCCAATAATTCCTTTTACTCTTTTTTCACCAACAATAACTCTTTTACCAAGAAGTACTCTGTCGTCAAGACCTCCTATTTTTTTAAAGAAGAGGAAGCCTTTCTCGTCAATCTTAGTAACGATCAAGCCAACTTCATCCATATGAGCGTTAAGCATTATCTTGGGGCCAGGTTTTTCCATTCCTTTTAATGCTACGAGGTTTCCAATTTTGTCAACAAAAATTCCTTCAACGTAACCTTTGATTGTCTCTCTTATTAAGTTCCTAACTTCTCTTTCATCTCCGGAAACCCCAAAAGCATTGCTAAGTTTCTCAATTAGCTCAATGTTCGCCATATAGTTCCTCCATAAAGCTATCATCAATGCTTCCAATAAATTGCGTAAGCAGATTTACAGTATTTTCAATATCCGATTGATCTGCAGTTTCAACAGGCGTGTGCATGTAGCGAAGAGGGATGCTGACTACTGCAACAGGAACTCCTTCCTGAACAGTCTGGATTCCTATTGCATCTGTTCCTGAGAAGATATCAACTTCCTTGGAAAAAGGAATATTAAAGTTTTCAGCAGTTTTAATTAATTTATTCACAATTACTCTATCCACTGACGGACCTACAAAGATTACGGGACCATTGCCAATCTCAAAAGCTTCATCTGCTGATACTCCAGGAGAAACAGCATGGGTCACATCAATGGCAATTGCAAAATCTGGTTTTAAAGCATAAGTTGAAGTTATAGCTCCATAAAAATTTTCTTCTTCCTGAGAAGAAAAGTGGCTTATGATATTGACCAAGGGGCTGGTCCTTTTAAGTTTTTTTAGAGCTTCTATTATTACATAGGCGCCAAGCTTATCATCAAAGGACTTGTTAGAATAGCAGTTACCTATTTTGGAGAAACTAGAATTAAATGAAACAAAATCTCCAACTGTTACAATTTCCTCAATATCTTTTTTGTCTAAGCCACAATCTATGAAAAGTTCATTAATCTCAATAGCTTTTTTGGTTTCTTCCTCTGTTACGAGATGTGCAGGTTTAATTCCGATGATTCCTTTGATTGGTTTTCGTCCATGCACAATTACTATGATACCGGGGAAAATTTTTTGATCAATTGATTCTGAAAAAAATCTTAGAAACCCCTCTTCAGTAATCCCTGTTATGATTGCGAATACTTCATCGATGTGCGCATCAAGCATGAGAGAGCATTTACCAGGGAACCCCTTTTTAATGGCAACAAGGGAGCCATTTTTTAAAGAATCAATTCTATCTGCAAATCCAGTAAGCTCTCTTTTGATCGTTGCATGAACTGAAAGTTCTCCTCCTGAAGGAGAGAATTTGTCAGTGAGTTCTTTCAGCAAGTTTTCTTCCATAGATCCTCCTTTTTAGATAAAAGGGCTTAGTAAAAACTAAGCCCTGAAACTGGACAAACAAAAAAGTCCCTAATTTCTGATAAACATTTGCCCTTATTTATCATATTTTGCCTTTCTAGCTACATTTTAAACAAAATAGGCAAAATAAAAAGTCTTATTCAAAAAACAGTTTTATTTCTCTTTGTGCATCTTCCTTGCTTGATGAGGCATGTACAACGTTTTCAGTTAAATCGGGAGAAAAATCTCCACGTATACTCCCAGGTATTCTCTTTTCGGGATAGGTATCACCAACTATAATTCTGCAATTAACTATGGCTCCTTCGCCACGTAATTTTATTGCGATCACGGGACCTGAAATGGTGTATCTTATCAACTGCTCAAAAAAATCTTTTCCTTTATGCATTTCATAAAGCTTTTCGGCTTCTTCTTTTTTCAAGACTACCATTTTTATGTCGACAATTTCCATCATCTTCATTTCAAATCTTCTGATTATTTCTCCAGCAACCTTCCTTTTAACTCCATCAGGCTTAATAATTACAAGTGTTTCTTCTATCATTACTCCTCCAGTTCATCAAGGTAGATTTCTTTATCCTCCGGATTGTAGCCAACTAGTTCTGCGTAACGACCCAGCTCAATTATTCCCCTTAGGCTTTCTTGAGCCTCGTCTTCTGACATCTCTTCACTAAGAACCTGCAGAAGGTCATTTTTAGAAATTGATTTTTCAGGTGTACTTTGCAGAATTTTAATTAATTTCTGGAAGACAGGCATTTTTTTAAGTGATTCTTTGAAGATAATCTTTCTCTCATTTTCGTCTCCATAAACTAACTTTTTTCCTGTTAGACTTATAATGAGATCGCCTTCCTTAATTTCAACAAATCCTAAGACTTCTGCTACTTTAATTAGTGGAAGCAGTTCGTCAACTTCGAGATCCATATCCTGGGCAATCACATAAACATCTGTTCTGCCATCCTGATCTTCAAGATAAACCAGCATTCCGAGCAAGTTACCTACTTCCACGTACGGCAACGGCGATACGTCATCCATTAGGTTCCCTTAAAGGGTTTCACCTCCTTTTTACTTAGTGATGCTCCAATAATTCTTGAATATATTAAATCATACATTTTGTTAAACTCTATGCTTTCACGATCTCTTGGCTTTGGAAGGTCGATAATAACTTCATCGACAATCTTCCCTGGATGTGAAGACATAATAAGTATTCTATCAGAAAGAAAAATTGATTCTTCAATATTGTGTGTAACCATTAGTATTGACTTAACTGAAATTTTATGAGATATCCATAATTCCACAATTTCCCCTCTCAGGTTCTCTGCAGTAAGGGCGTCAAGTGCAGTAAAGGGTTCATCCATAAGCAATAGCTCAGGTTCCATAATAAGCGCTCTTGCAATGCCAACTCTTTGTTTCATTCCACCTGAAAGTTCCCTTGGATATGCTTCCTCGAAACCTTCAAGCCCTACAAGGTCAATATACTTAAATGCCTTTCTTAATCTCTCCTTAAGAGGGATTCCCCTGGATTCAAGCCCAAGCGTTATGTTTTCTGTAACATCAAGCCATGGCAAAAGACCAAAAGTCTGAAAAACCATGCTGGTGTATGGATTTATCTCTTTGATCTCTCCGTTTCTGATATAGATCTTCCCGGAAGTTGGTTTGATCAATCCAGCAATTATACGTAGAAGAGTGCTCTTGCCACATCCGGAAGGTCCTACAAGGCTTACAAATTCTCCTTCATTCAAAGCAAGGTTAATGTCCTCAAGAACAACAACCTCCTTGTTTTTCAAATTGAAGCTCTGGTATACACCCTTTAACTCTGCAAGATTCACTATCCCTCCATTTTATACCTGTCTACTATTTTATCATAAAGGCGCCTGTAAATAAAGTGGTTAATTGAGTAGACTGTCAAAACCATTATTAGAAGTGAAAGTATAAACAATGGCTTGTTGTTTGCATCAAGCGAAATGTTCAGCAGCGACCCAATACCTGTGAGGAAATAAGCTTTTCCTTTCAAGTTAATGTATTCTGAAACGACAAGCGCATTCCAGCCGCCCCCCCAGGCAGTAATTGTCCCGGTAATGAGAGATGGCAAAGTTGCAGGCAAAAGAAGTCTTTTAAATTTTAATATTCCCTTAACTCCAAAAGAATCTGAGAATTCTAAGAGATCTGTTGGGATTGCTTTCAGCCCTCCATAGATGTTAAATAAAAGGTACCACTGCATTCCTGTAAGCAAAAGGATTATAGATGCAAGATTCAGCCCGTTTTTAAAAGGAAGAAGAAAATAAAGTAAAATTGGAAATACTGAAATAGCAGGTATTGAAGAAATGACTTGCGTTATTGGAGATAATATTGTTGCAAATTTAGGATGCGTGAACATATAAATTGCAAAGGGAAATGTCCAAAGAAGAGAAATCACATATGCTACCAGCAATCTCAAGAAAGAGTAGAAAGTAGATTTCAGGACTAAAAACAAGCTTGCCCGAGTAATTCCCTTAACAATTGTGGGGATTCCCTTGGCCAAAGAAATACTGAGATAGCTTACAACTACTAATAGCAAGACAAAGATTGTATATCTTATTATTTTTGAAAATGTGTTGATCAGTTTTTTATTTGTAATCCTTTTGAAATGAGGCTTGGGTAATTTAATTCTTGAAAATATTTTCTTAATTTTGGCTAAAATACTACCAATAAACTCCCAGAATATAATTACCAATTCCCAAACAGGAGTTTCCTGTTCTTCTCCTGGAGTTGTGCTATAAGTGAACCTTTTTGACCACTGAGAAGTCGGCTTCCAAATGAAAATATCCATGAGTACAATGACTATTGAAAGCGTAATTATTCCAAGAAGGGTCAAAGTAATATTATTTTGAGATGCTGCCTCGAGAATGAAGCTTCCTATGCCCTTGAGCCTGAATGCTTGTGGACCAATAGCGAAAATTTCAGACGCTACAAGAAAATACCATCCGTTAGACCAGCTAACCATGCTATTATAAACAAGCTTGGGAATTGTGCTTGGAATGTATAGCTTTGAGAACTTCAGTTTTCCTACAGGGTCAAAAAAGCTGTAAGCCTCATAGACATCTTTTGGGATAGAAGTTACACTCTCATACACACCAAAAGCCATATTCCATGACTGTGATGTGAAAATAAGAAAAATCGCTGAAAATTCAACTCCTATTGAACTTCCCGGGAATAATGATATAAAGAAGAATACTGCAGCAGGGAAGAATCCCAATATAGGCACAGATTGCAAAATATCAAGGATCGGAAGCATTATAGCTTCTCTTTTTTTACTTGTAGCTGCAAGTATACCGTAAGAAACAGAGAATATTAATGAAAGGGCATATGCGCAACTCATTCTTAAAAAGGATTTCACTGCGTAAATTGGCAGATCTTTGACGGTAAGCTCAGAAATGTAATTGTTTAAATTTACCTGCTTTTTATAGAAAATATAAACAATGCCTATTAGAGATATTAAGACAAGTATTTGTACTCCGAAGTTCAATAGTTTATTGTCTTTTTTCATAATCAAAATGCTGTAATATTATTATCATTGAAATCTTCATCAAGTTCTCTGATGATTTCGAATATTACTGTAGTTTCAGGATCCGGGCAAGATACATATGCCTTATTTTCATCTGTTTCCCAGGGAAGCATTCCTCCATATCTTAGAGGAGTTATGAATTGCCAGAGAGTAACGAATGCCCAACCACAAAAACTAACAGGCACTGGTTGGCCATTTTTACTTATTTCAAATTCGTCTCCAACCTTTAATCCAGCAGAGCACTCACCTTTTCCTCTAACTTCAATCACCCTGATTTTAATTTTATAAATTTTGCGTTCCACACTTATTATTTTATTTATTTTTATTAAAAAAAAACAAGCAAAGGCTTTTTAATTATAATATTTTGATGAACAGAAAAACCAATTTCATATTTGCTATCTTTTTCACAGCAGTCTTAACACTCGGCTTCATTATTTATGGATTCCTTTTTAAACCTGAACAGAATTTACAAAATAATTCTCTTGTAACTGCAGAAAATGTAAGCTTTTTCATAGAGCCAGATGATGGAG
>Ga0172364_10000962_pt1 | contig 21531 bp, 23 predicted proteins | sample LakKivSesite10cm_FD_114545 | JGI IMG/M metagenome (GOLD analysis project Ga0172364, IMG submission 114545) | Sediment microbial communities from Lake Kivu, Rwanda - Sediment site 10cm | ecosystem: Environmental > Aquatic > Freshwater > Lake > Sediment | place: Rwanda: Western Province, Lake... | reverse complement strand
CGATGTTGCGTTCAAAGAGCTCAAAATCACTGCTGAAAACCGGGAAACAGCCCAAATCCCTGCCGGTAAATTATTCTGGGTATATATCTGGCCATAAAAAAATAAACAAGGTGTTCAAGCGAGAATCTTTACCAGATTTTGTTTTGATCTTTATAGCATTAGGGACAAGTTTAGTGTTGGCGGTTATGCTTTTAACTCTCGAATATTTTCCGGTGGCAAAAGCAGCGACTCTGCTTGTCTCAAATTGTCGTGGCGAAAATTCATTTTATCTCCCCACTGCTTTATATGCCGAAGAGCAGAATTTCTATTCTGACAATGCTAAGTCATTCTCCTTTCTGTCAAGCGGTGGCAGTTGGATGAGGGTTATAACCGATTTTGAAGTTATAAAAAATCAGAAAAAAACGTATTTTATTATAACTTTAAAGAGTGTGTCCGGATACAAAATTGATTTTAGTGATATAAAGGTAACTATAAATTTTAGCGATGGAGTATCGCAAGATTTGACGCAGGAGCGGGAAGATATTAATGGGAGCACTGGTCTAATCACAATCAAGGGTGAGAGAAATATCAATAATCAGGACTTGTCGGCTGATTTGTTAATCGAGGGAGGGGGTGATGGCTCCTGTCAAGGTAAAATTCCAAACGCAATTCTGATATCGCCAGCATATCAAACCTTAAAAGCTGCTCAGATTAAAAATATCAAGGTTGTGAAAGGCAATCAGTCGGGCGATTATTCTTTTCCTAAAGGGTACACCCCGATCGGATTTTCAAGCTGGCGGTATTTAAAACCCTTTACTGACAAAGGCCTAACTGTTTTTAAATACGATTGCGCGACAAGGGGCTGGATACTTAATCCTCAAAATAAAGCATACTTTGGGGAACCGGGGATCGGTTATTTAATTTATAATCCGAGTAATATAACTGTCAAAGTTAGCTCGCCCGTGCCCTATTATGTCCCGCCGACCGTTGACAATCACAAAGTGTCAAAGGGCTGGAATTTTCTTTATAATGATACCGGTAATGATACTTTTGCTCGAAACATCACCCTTACCTTTTTAGCTAAGAATATGGAGCCAAAAAGGTCGTATCACAAGAACAAAATAACGCTGCAGGAATTGATCGAGTCTGGCAAAGCGGATTCCAAGATTCTATATTTACTTAAAAATTATCCCGTTGATTCCGGTTTTGAAACGGTCAATATTTCAAAGAATAATTTTAAAGCTGTCATACCGGATGCAGCATTTTTTTGGGTCTATATTTTTGAGGATGGGATCGCGCAAAAAACTACTGACATTCCATTTTCTGTAGAAATAAAGGGTGGGAACGATTCATTCAGCCGAAATCAGTTTATTCAGTTTGAAGTTGAAATAAAAAACGAAAGCAACGAGGAGGTTGTTTTACCGGATGCATCGCAGCAGGATCCGTGTTTAACTGGTCTAGAATTCTATGATGCAGATGGTAAGAAAATAGAAAGCGATTTGGATGAAAAAGAATGTCCGCTTTGGCCCAAAACAATAAATCTCAAACGGGGTGGGAGTATCTCCTATAATTATTCTTGGAAACCTGGAAAGAAAGTAAGTGGTGAGGTGATAGTCAAGGCATATTTTGACTATACACGTCTTGGCGGGCCGGATATGTTGTATAATGAAAGTAAGGTGAATATAAAATGAATTCAAAAAACCGTGCCTTCACCCTAATTTCAGTCGGAGTATTATCCCTGGCTATTGCGGTAGTAGGTCTGTATGTTTATTTTTCAAATCCTCAAGTTATGGCCGATGTAAATGAAGATCTGAATACAAACTTTTATACTGCTAAACAAGGATGGAATTATTATACTTCCGGTGGAAAGATTATAAATCAAGAGAGCAGAATAATTTCAATAAATCGAAGTTTGATAAGTATTGCCGAAGCCAAAAAACGTGGGATAATAGGGGAGATAAGTGTAATAAAAGATGGTAAAATAGTATTAAGGGATGTTGAGGTGGTCCCAGTGGGTGAAGATTTCGCGATATTATTTAATGACATAAGTTTAAACCCAGAGGTTTATCTAGGTGAGTAGATGGCAAATTTAGAAAAATTAGAAAAAGATGTAGGTAAGAAAAAAATATCTAAGTTGTCGGCCGGACGCATGACAGTTTCCCTGTTGATTCTTGGAGTCGGATTGGTTGCTTTTGGAATTTATCTATCCACGACTGGTACTACTATCACTGCGGAGGTGGAGCCGCCGACTCCTCAAATCCCCGACAGGGATTCAAGTGAAGTTACTCCGCCAATGCCCGATATTCCGATTCGGGTTGGCGAACTACCCCCGGTTCCACCTTCTCCCAGCGAATTTACTTTTAAGGCTGGCTGGTCAATGATAAGCGGCAAAGAGTTATATGGTTATGACCTTGGAAATTTTAGAAATGCCGGATTATCCCTTTATAGTTTTAACGATCCTAGGTATGCCAATCGCGATTGGGCGATTGTATATGGGAGCACAACCGATTGTACGCAGGAAAAAATCGGGTGTGACGTCATTACTCCCCAACCGCCGCTTGGGTATTATGTCTATAATCCAAAAAGTACGGGGGTCAGGGTAACACTTAAGCCATCGACAGTACCAGACCTTTCTAATAATATTTTTGGGCGGGGTTGGCATCTTATGTACTGGGCTGGAGATGCAATTACTCAAGATAACCTTCTTGATAAAATTACACTTGAATACTCCGACGGCAAAAAATTAACCGCTAAGCAGGCTATCTCATCCACAGAGCATAAAGCCAGTCTCAAGCTCTACGGTGTCTTTGATGAGACAACCATTGATCCGGTTCAGGCGCTGAGGGATTTGAAAGAAGAGAATCTAACGGTTGTGACAACTCTGCCCAAAGAAAGTTACTTTTGGCTCTATCTTAGAAGAACCACTAAGAGAGTAACATCAATTGCTATCAATGCTGATTATTCTAATGCTACAGATAGCGAAAAAGACTTGATCGATAGCTGGATTAAAACTAACAATTTGACCGAATGCGGAGATCCTGCCGGTACGGTTTATACCGGCAGTAGCTGTTTGTTTAATGAAGTGACCGGCAAATACCGAGATAAATACGAGTTAATTATCGAAAAATTTCCCGAAAAACCTTGGCGAAAATAAATGCGGTTAATCGATACCCACTGCCACCTAAATTTTAAGGCGTTTGACGCCGATTTTTTATCTCTGGCTGCAAAGTCAAAAAACTTAGGAGTTGAAAAGGTAATAATTGTCGGATCCGATAGTGATTCATCGCAAAAGGCGCTTGAGATTGCAAGGCAAATAAACAAAAAATTAAAAACTAACTGGGCGTATGTCGCAGTCGGGATCCATCCTATTCATTTTGATGATGGGAATAATTTTAATGCAATTGAAAAATTGATGAAAGATGAACTTATCGTTGCAATTGGGGAAACGGGATTTGACTTATATAGAATTGATCAAAAATCCGTTCCCAAACAAAAAGAGTTATTTTATAAGCACATTGAACTTGCGAGAAATAGCGACAAACCGCTGATTTTTCATAATCGCCAAGCAGACGAAATTTTTAATCAAGAAATGCCGAAGTTAAAAAGGGTGCGCGGAGTTTTTCATTGTTTTTCTGCGGATCATAATTTTGCCAAAAAAGTGATTGATTTGGGATTTATGATTTCGTTTACTGGCAATATTACCTACGGTAATAAGAAGCTAAAGAAAGTGATAAAAAAAACCCCGATTGAGAAAATAATGGTTGAAACGGATGCTCCCTATATTGTTCCCGAACCGCAGAGATCAGAGGGAGTGAAAAGGAATGAACCGTACTTGGCATCCGAGGTAATTAAAAAAATTGCCAAGAAAAAAGGACTCGAAGTAAGTTTTGTAGCTGATTGCACTACCCAAAATGCAATAAAATTTTTTGGTCTATAAATGCGAAGAGCCCTGCGGAGGCCGGTTGTCCCGGGTAGTAAAACTCCTGAGACCTTGTAGGGTTTCGCTCCCGCTTCTTGAGAGTCCCACGCGCATCGTGGTTGACTCACAGAAGCGCTGGATGTTGGCGTAGTTGGGGGTCCCGCTGTAGTGGAGAACTTCGCTGACAGCCGGGAAGGTATCTAGGTCTACCTTGGCGAACCAGTGCGTGTCGAGCACCTGAGCTTGCCACTCCCTCGCGGCTTCCAAGTTGAAGGTGAAGGCTCTCGGGTCCTGCTTGTCTGCTCGGGAGGGTTTATCGCTCTTGCTCCCCGCGCAGATCAGCACGTAGGCCGTCCGCGGCACGGAGATGAAGAAACGTCCCTCCGGCAGGTCGGCGGTAACGTCGCAGATGGACAAGAGGTGCATGATCAGCCGGAACAGCTCCCCGTTGCTGATCCCCCTCCCGCTTGTCCAGATGTGGGCGAATGGCTCCTTGCAGACCTTGCAGACGTTGGCCGGGGGTGTAGGTGTGATCGGTCTCGAGTGGCTTGGGGCCACAAATGGCAAGGCTTCGATCACAGCCACGACCTGATGAAACAGGTCGCTGGCCATATTGCGACACTCGATGTTCAGCATTTTCACTTCCTCCTCAGGACCTGTTGGTCCAATATTGACCGTGCTGTCAACGTTCGTCTTCCGATAAACGGAAGAGTCAATAATAGCAAAGGCGTCATTTGTTGTCAATCGTAAAATATCAACTTCGAAAAGTGTATCCGTTTTAATCCCTGACCTTGCAATTCTATGTATAATGTTATATATATTAGTTAGGCGTCAGGCGTTTGGTGTCAGGTGTTATGAAAATCAAGGGTTGGGAGAAAGAATAACGTAGGGGCACAGAAAGGAAAGATGAAGACGATCAATATAAACGAGTTTCAAGCCCAAATTTCAAGGGTTATTCGAAGTGTTGAAGCCGGTGAAACCTATGAAGTGATGCGCTACTCTCGTCCGGTGGCGGTAATTGTTCCCAAAGGAGAGCACAAAACCGGCAAATCCGGGTGTGATCTCTGCCGAGAAAAGTTAGACAAAATTATGACAAAGCTTGAGAACTCAAACGATGCAAAATAATCAAATCTATATGGATAATGCATCCACTACTCGAGTTGACAAGAGGGTTTTATTGGCGATGAAGCCGTTTTGGGATAAGATGTATGCCAACCCTTCAAATATTTATTCAATGGGACTTAAGGCCAGGGATGCAGTTGAAAAATCGAGGTGCCGTATTGCCAAGTTTTTAAACGCCAAGCCAAATGAAATTATTTTTACTTCGGGCGGTAGCGAAAGCAATAATCTTGCAATATTTGGAGTTTTATCAAAACTAAAAAAAGGAAGAATTATAACTTCCGTGATCGAACACCCATCTGTTCTTAAGCCGATTGAAGCTCTCGAAAAAAGGGGTTTTGAAGTAATGAAAATAAAACCCAAGCAAAACGGAGTAGTAAACGCTGAGGATGTCAAAAATTATTTAAATCATAATACAGTTTTAGTTACAATCATGTATGCCAATAATGAGATTGGCACAATCCAGCCAATCGCAAGAATTTCAAAAATCATCAGCAGTTTTAACGCCAAACGCCAAACGCCTAACGCCCGACGTATTATATTTCACACCGATGCTTGCCAAGCAACCCAGTATCTTGATATGGATGTGAAAAAACTCGGGGTCGATCTTTTAACTATCAACGGCTCGAAAATTCATGCGCCGAAAGGAACGGGTGCACTTTATGTTAGATCCGGCGTGGTTTGCAATCCGCAAATTTTAGGTGGTCCTCAGGAGGCAGGACTTCGCGCCGGAACAGAAAATCTGGCAGGAATTGTCGGATTAGCAAAAGCAATCGCTCTTATAAATAAATCCGATAATGCAGAGCTTGGCAGGATTCGTGATTATATTATCAACGAGTTATTAAAAATCCCCGGATCACAATTAAATGGTTGCAAAATAAAAAGATTGCCAAATAATATTAATATTTCATTTGCCAACGTTGAAGGAGAATCGCTGGTGCTGTATTTGGATAAACGGGGAATATGTGTTTCAACCGGATCTGCCTGTTCGAGCCAATCGCTTGAACCATCATACGTAGTCGGTTCGATCAAGGGAAAAGAAGCGGCGCATAGCAGTTTAAGAATTTCATTGAGCCGTTATAATACAATGGAAGAAGCTAAGGCCGTAGTTTTTGAGATTAAAAAAGCAGTAAAAGAATTAAGACGAATTAGTGAAAATGAAAAATAACTTTGACGTAATTGATATTAAAGGCAGGAAGTTTTTATATTCGCAAAAAGTTGAAGATCACTTTTTTAACCCCCGCAATGTCTTGGACAATAGAGCTGATTTGAAAAAATTTAACGCTAGGGCGAAAATCGGCGCTCCAGCTTGTGGCGATGTGATGAAAGTTTATTTGCGAATTAATCCCAAGACAAAAATAATTACTGATTTTAAATGGAAAACTTTCGGATGTGCTTCAGCGATTGCATCAACTAGTATTTTATCTGAGATGGCAATTGGAAAAACCATTGACCAGGCATATAAAATTACGGCCGATAAAATCGTCAAAGCTTTGGGTGGACTTCCCAAAAAGAAGATTCATTGTTCTGTATTGGGCGATCGCGCTTTAAGAGCGGCGATTGATAATTTTCGAAAACGTTAATTTCGCGGTAGAATAAATTTATGACATTACCGATTGTTGTATTGTTAGTACTATACTTCTTGTTTGCACTAATTTTGTTTACACGGCCTCTTATTACTGTCCTTGAATCCCTAATCGCATTAATTTTAGGAATTACTGTATCTATATTTTATTTTCAGAAAATATTGGACATTGTCGGCTCTTTTGGACTAAGGGAAAACATCTATACTCCGTCATTAATTTTCATTTTAATGATCATAATCATCTGGGCATTGTTTTTCACCTTGCTTATATTGTTTATCAATGTAGGACATATCATCAAATCTTATAAATCAAGATATTTGTCCTTTATTATTTCAGGATTTTTCACCATTACCTGCGGAATCATTATATGTTTGACAGTCAATCCATTTATTCAAAATGACAAAGTTTTAAATGACGTCGAAAACTGTCTATTGTGTAAATTGGTTAGAGATTCGACTGCTAAGATTAGCTCGCTTAGCGGCAATTTATCTAAAGTATCACCCGATATTTATATGCTGGCAAATGAACAAAAAGTAATCAGGTTAACCGATGACTTTACAAATACGGCCTTCGATTTAGATAAATCAAATCAGGCTCTTGAACTTATAAATGTTGAGCGAGGCAAACAATCGCAAAGTGCGCTTGAATATGATTCTAAGCTAAGAGATCTAGCTTATAATTATGGGCAGGAAATATCCAAAACAAAGTATTTTTCACATACTAGCGCCGATGGAAAAACAGGCAAAGATCGTGCTCAAGAACTTAATTTTCATTATGATTATTTGAGTGAAAATATGGCTATCGCACCAACATTAAAGCAAGCACACAATGCTTTAGTCGATTCAGAAAGCCATTATAGTAACATCGTCTCGCCGATTTTTACAAAAGCCGGTATCGCGGTTTTTGATCTTGATAATGGATATGTGATGGTGATTCAAGAATTCGCAAACTAGGGTTGAATAAAAACTTAACTAAATGTAAGCTATCACTATGATTTTATATGGTGCCCCGTTAGCCCAACAAATTATAAATGAACTTCGAAATAAGTCCTTGCCTTCGGGCAAGCTGGCGGTAATTAAAATCGGCGATGATTTAACAAGTGAGCTTTATATCCGGAAAAAAGCTGAATTAGCCAAAAATTTATCGATCGATTTCGAGGTTATAAGATTGAGCGGTGATATTAGTAGCGAAGAACTAAAAACAGAAATCGTAAAGTTAAATCAAAATCGGGACGTAAGGGCAGTTTTATTGCAAATTCCCCTGCCAAAGCATATCGATGAAAATTGGGCCGCTTCGCTTGTTGATCCCAAAAAGGATATTGATGGCTTTAATTATATCTTAGGCAAATCGGACAGGCCGATTCCCCCAACTGTAATGGCGATAAGCGATCTGCTTAAATTTTACAAAATCGACCTTAAGTCCAAAAAAATAGTCATTGTTGGTGGCGGTTTTTTAGTTGGAAAGCCCCTTTTTAAATATTTTACAGAACGCGGTTACAGGGTTTTGATGTTGGGAAAAGATGATCCTTCATATAAACAGAAGCTTAAATCTGGAGACATTGTGATAACCGCAACCGGCAGAGGCGGCACCTTCACTTCATCTGATTTTAAAGACTGCGCCGTAGTTATTGATGTCAGTACGGTCTGCGAGAACGGAGTCACAAAGGGTGATGCCGACTTTAGCTCTTGGAATAGTTCCCAAAGCTTATCTCCCGTTCCGGGCGGGATCGGACCAGTAACGGTTGCCGAATTATTTAAAAATTTTTGTCTTCTTTGATAGCTCTGGTAGAATAAACTATATGGTAAGGAAATTTAAAAAAGCCAGTTTTGTCTTTTGTCTATTTATAATAATTTTAATTTGTTTATTTATCGGTTTTATAGCCGGTAATAAATTTGCATATTCATATTCGTCAAATATTTTTTCCAATGGCAATAAGATTTCTCAAGCCGATATGAGCCTTTTTTGGCAGGCCTATGAAAAATTAAACGAGCGTTATTTGAGAGAAATTGACAAACAGGAATTTATATATGGTGCCATTTCTGGTGCGTTTGCTTCGCTTAAGGATCCTTATACGGTATTTTTATCGCCGAAAATAAGTGCGGAATTTACCCAGGAATTGTCGGGCGAGTTTGAGGGTATAGGAATAAAAGTTGGAATTTTGGATGACTATCCGACTGTAATTGCCCCGCTTAAAGATTCTCCAGCACAAAGGGCCGGGATTAAAGCAAAAGATAAAATTATAAAAGTTGATGATTTTGATACACAGGGTCAGCTGATCGACTTGGTTGTATCAAAGATTCGTGGACCCCAAGACACAAAGGTAGCACTTGAAATCGTAAGAGACGGGGAGGTAAGAAAATTTGAGGTTATGCGGGAAAAAATTTCGGTTGATACGGTTGAAACTAAAATCATTGGCGATGTCGCTTATATCTTGGTTAACGAATTTGGAATGCAGACAACTGATGAGTTTGCCAAAGCCGTGGCGCAGATTGACGAAAAAAATATTAGCAAAATTATTATTGATTTACGAAACAATCCCGGGGGAATTTTGGATGTGGCAATTGAGATGGCGGGATATCTATTTAATCCCGATACTAAAGTAGTAATCGAGAAGGACAAATTATCTGAAAAGATCAATAAAACCTCGGGGCCGGGGAATCTTAAAAATTCAAAGCTGGTCATATTAGTCAACGAGGGGAGTGCTTCGGCGGCAGAGATATTGGCGGGAGCGGTACAGGATAATGACCGGGGTGAGGTATTGGGTGCTAAGACATACGGGAAGGGTACGGTTCAGCAACTCGACTTCCTTCCCCAGGGAACATCGGTTAAAATCACGGTCGCAAAATGGTTAACTCCCGATGGTCACGATATCGATGAAAATGGCATTACGCCAGATATTGAAATAAAAGAGGAGGATGATCAGCTGTTTTCCGATAACGACCCGGTATTAAACCGCGCTTTACAGTTGTTATCAGAAAACTAGTTATCTTTTCGCAGGGATTGTGATAGAATTATACTAAGGAGGGACAAATGACTGATAGTTTTTCTTTGGGGGATAAAAAAACCGACACTAAAATAACTGAAAATGTTGGAAAATCACCCCTAGAGCAATCAATTCATAATTCTGGCAATCAAAAGGAGGCAGGGCAGGATGTAGGCCAAACTTCTCCCGCTACAGGTGATGTATCGAATATGCCTTCAGTTGAACCAGCATCACCAGCTCCGTCCCAACCCTTAACACCTCAAGATAAACCGGCTGAAACACCCTCCGGCCCAGATCTTCCCGCTGGAGTTAAATCGGCGCCACCTCCTGGTGCTGATAACTCGCAAACACCTCCGCCTGTTTCTAATCTACCAGATAAAGATGTTTCGACTCCACCGGTATTGCAAGAAAAGCCGCAAGATATAGGGAAAGGTGCGGGGCAATCTTCAACACAGACACAAGACCCGGCGATTTTAGATGCTCTGAAGCAAGAGCCGGAAACAACTCCATCGTTAAAAGCAAATGTTCCGGAACCAAAGCCAAAACCGGATTTGCCTCCTCCGGAGCAGCCCAAGACAGAGCAGGACTTTGGCGAACCATCCAAGGCGCCGGATACGGATGAATTTTTAAAAAGTATTCTTGATGATAAAACCGGGATGCCCGAGGGCTCTGCCCCTCCCCCAGAAGAAACTCTCCCGAAGATCCCCCCCACACAAAATGATCAAAACCCTGTCTTGCCACCGGAGCCGCAACCGCCAACCACTGATTTATCGAATGAACTAAATACAATGGAGCAACGGGAGACACCGCCTTCTGTTAATGCACCCAAGACGACTTCACTTAGTGAGAAATCACCAATTGACGGTCAGGGCATTGACGTAAATCAGAACAAAAATAGACCCGGGGGTGCCAGCATTGACAGTATTTCAAGCAGCGAGCCATCAAGCGCCGAGGGAGATGATATGCTAAATGCCAATCGGCCAAAAGCAAAATCAAGTTCCCTTAAGATTATTCTCGCCGTATTTCTGGCTGTTGTGGTAGTCGTAATCGGTTATTATGTCTATACAGTTTTATTTCCAGCTCAAGACATTTCAGCTCAACCCGGCAGGGATGAAAATCTTGGAGAAATTGATTATACAACTGGGTTAGAAACTGAATTTTATGCAACAGATGATGAACAGCGGAAGGCCGATCTTGCCAAAATCGAAGATGCACTTTTAAATTATTATGCAGGTCAAGGACAATTTCCGATTGTGCAAAGCTTGACTCTCTTGACTGCCGGTAATATTCTAGAAACGGAGTTAGTACCTGCCTTTCTTGATTCTTTACCGACCGATCCGAGCACGGCTAAATTATATGGATATAAATCAGATGGTACGACTTTTACTTTAACCGCAATTCTGGATGATCCGGATGATCCCGAGGTCGTCATCGAGGATAATCAAGCGGTCTATAGTCTCATCTATGATTCAGCCAAAACATCAGCATCTGGTAGCGCAGCTTCGGCATTAGAGAACGAGAATAATACTTCTTCTGAAGCCACGTTTACGGGAGAAGATTAGCTTTCTTGATGGAACATATTAAATAAAAGGGAGTCAAAATGTCGTTATTGCTGATAATAGTAATTGTGATAGGAATTGTGTTGCTTTATATTATTGCCGCTTATAACGGTTTAATCTCGCTTAAGACCCGAACCGAAGAAGCGTGGAGCGATATTACAGTTCAATTAAAGAGAAGGTATGACTTAATTCCCAATCTTGTTTCAACCGTTAGAGGTTATGCTAAACACGAAAAAAAGGTTTTTGAAGAAGTTACTAAGGCCAGAACAGAAGCAATAAGCGCCAAAGGCATGGATTCAAAGGCAAAAGCCGAAAATCTACTGACCGATGCCTTGAAATCGATCTTTGCCGTTGCCGAAAATTACCCGAACTTAAAAGCCAACGAAAACTTCCTGCAACTACAAGGCGAACTTTCAGAAACTGAAAATAAAGTTGAGGCCTCCAGAAGATTTTACAACGCCAATGTGCGGGACTATAATATCAGGATAAAAAGTTTTCCGACCAATATTATTGCCAATATGTTTAACTTTAAAGATAAGGGTTTGTTTGAAGTAGGCGAGTCAGAAAAAGAAGAAGTAGAGAAAGCACCAAAGGCCGAGGTTTGAAATGAGAAAATGGATTGTAATAGGAATAATACTTGTTCTGTTGGTAGCCGGGGTTGCAGCTTATAAATATTTTATGCCTGCCAGTAAGGTTGACCAATTTTCTTCAGATGATGAAGGATTCTGTTACTCTGGAGAAATAGGCGATCTGCAAGTCGGGTATACTGATCCGGCATTATCTGATTTTGAAGTACCAGTTTATCCGGGCGCTAAAGCTGTTTCTAAAAACTCGACCGGGAATGTAATAATTAACGGCCAGAAATTTTTGATGGGAAGTTTTACTTCCGATGACAGTAAATCAAATATTATTAGCTATTATCAAGAGCAAATTGAAGGTGCGATTACCGGAACGTTGGAGAAAGAGAATCCGGAAACCGTGATAAGATCTCCCAACGGCCCGAGTGTTAGCATTAGCAGCAAAAATTCGACCTCTTATATCGTAATCGTCAAACCTCTATAGATTGATTTTGCTTTCAAAGTCTCTACAATAGAAATAGGTTTTTGATGGATATCAATAAAGCAAAAAAAAGAATCAAAGTATTAAAAAAAGAAATTGACCGAAATCGTTACCTTTATCATGTTTTGGATAAACCTCGCGTTTCAGATGCGGTTGACGACTCATTGAAACACGAGCTCAAATCTTTAGAGGATAAATTTCCTTCTCTTGTGACATTTGATTCTCCCTCCCAACGAGTGGGCGGAAAACCACTGGATAAATTTAAAAAAGTTATTCACAAAACTCCTATGTTCTCGTTGAACGATGTGTTTGATTTTGGAGAGCTTAAAGCGTGGGAGCAGCGTCTTGTTCGTTTAGTTAGAAGATCAGAAATTGAAAAATCCGGATACTATTGTGAGTTAAAAATGGACGGCTTAGCTGTTTCTTTAAAATATGAAGAAGGCCAGTTTGTTCAAGGGTCAACGCGGGGAGATGGAAGGGTTGGAGAAGATGTTACTAATAATTTAAGGACAATTGAGTCAATTCCCTTAAGATTAAGGGAGGGTGTCAAAGGTGGGGTTGTGGCGCGAGGCGAGATTTATATTACAAAAGAAGAATTTAATAAATTAAATAAAAAACAAGCGGAGCAAAACGCGCAACTTTATGCTAATCCTCGGAATATTGCCGCCGGCTCCATCAGGCAATTAGATCCCAAAATAAGCCGCTTAAGAAATTTAAAGTTCATGCTATACGGTCTGAGCGGATTTGATTTTTCAACCCATCAGTCCGAACACGAGAAGGGCGAGGCGCTCGGTTTTAAAGCCAACGTTCAAAATAATAAATTCTGTCAGACGATCGAAGAAGTTTATAAATATTATCAACACTGGGAAAAGCGCCGAGATTCTTTATCCTATCAAATCGATGGTGTGGTTGTTGGTATAAACAATAAAAAGCTATTTTTGAAACTTGGAGTTGCTGGAAAAGCGCCTCGCGGACAAGTAGCGATGAAATTTCCGGCCAAGGAGGCAACAAGCACAGTTAGGGATATTATTGTTCAAGTTGGAAGAACAGGAAAATTGACCCCCGTGGCGGTTTTGGAACCGACCTTGGTCGCCGGCTCGACGGTTTCGCGAGCTACGCTTCACAATCAAGATGAAATAGAAAGAAAAGATATTAGAATTGGCGACACCGTGATTATTCGAAAAGCAGGAGATGTAATCCCCGAAGTAATCGAACCGATTAAAAGAATGAGAACGGGCAACGAAAAAATTTTTAAGATGCCGAAAAAATGCCCGATTTGCGGCGGACCGGTTTTGAAAAAATCAGGCGAAGTCGATTGGTATTGCAAGGATAAGAATTGTTCCGTCAGGCAATATCGCGGGATTATCCATTTTGTATCAAAGAATGCCTTTAATATTGATGGTCTTGGTCCGCAAATTATCAAACAGTTGATTGATAGTGGGTTGATTCGCAATGTCGCTGAAATTTTTCAATTGAAAGAAGGAGATTTAAAACCGCTTGCGAGATTTGCCGAAAAGTCAGTTGCAAATTTGATCGAGGCAATTAATAAGTCAAAGCAAATCGCTCTTGATCGATTTATTTATTCATTAGGAATTCGTCATGTGGGTGATCAAACAGCTGTTGACTTGGCAAAACACTTTCGCTCTTTGGACGAATTCATTCGAGCGAAAAAAGAAGAAATTGGCGGTGTGTATGGTATCGGAGATGGAGTTGCACAGTCGCTGATATCTTATCTTGCTGACGAGGCGAACATTAACTTAATAAATAATTTGCAAAAGCATGGCGTTAAAGTAAGTGATTTTTACTCTGCGGTTAAGAAAAACTTACTTGGCGGCAAGAGTTTTGTTGTTACCGGCACGCTTGAGAGTTTGACCCGCAACGATGCTCACAAAAAGATTATCCAATTTGGCGGCAAAATTCATTCGTCGGTTACGCCCAAAACCGATTATTTAGTAGTTGGCGAAGAGCCGGGGTCAAAATTAAAAAAAGCTAAGAAATATAGAACAAAGATTATTTCCGAAAAAGAATTTTTGAATATGATTAAGTAGTATAGTTGACCTTGGCTGTTTTTGGATATATTTTAATTAGCGCCAATCAGGATGGGGGGTAGTGGCTATGGCTACGGGTCCGCTCGTTGGCAAACATGGACACGTTGTTGTGCACCATGCTGGAGGTGTGATATATCCGTGTCTGGTGGTCTGGCATGACATATTCTCCGATAGAGTCTGCGTCTGTGTCATGACGGACGTTTTACCGGCTCCGTTGCGTTGCTATGTATATAGGCAGGCCTCCAACCCTGATCTGCGTCTCTTCGAGTGAGCCGACGCACCCGACCCGCTCCCGCCCCCGGTTTCCCCGGGGGGCGTATTGTGTTGGTTGAATAATGGTAATTAACTGGTAAGATTGGACTAGGAGCTTTATGATTAATAAAGATGAAGTATCGACCGTAGTAAAACTTGCTCGCTTAGATTTGACAGCAAGCGAAGTGAAAAAATATGCTGTTCACCTGGAAAAAGTGCTGAAATTGTTTGAGAAAATAAAGAAAATAAAAACCGATGATGTTTGCGAGACCTCGCAAGTGACGGGGCTGGAAAATGTTTGCGAGGAGGATAAATTTTACTGGGATGAAAATCAGAGACCAAAAAGCCAAAAAGAACTTTTAGCGGGCGTGCCGGAATCTGAAGACGGGTTAATAATTGTCCCAAAAGTAATTGAAGGATAAATATGAAAGTGCAGGAATTAACGATCGCTAAGGCGTCAAAACTTCTTGCTGATGGAAAAATAACATCAATTGAATTAACGAAGCTATATTTGGCGAGAATAAAGAAGTTTGATCCCGAAATCAACGCATTTTTATTAGTCAATGAAGAAGCGGCATTGTCGCAGGCGCGAGAATCGGACAAAAGACGATTAAACAATGAACCGAAGAGCAGATTGGATGGAATACCGATTTCGTTAAAGGACTTGATATGCCAAAAGAATGTCAAAACAACAGCTGGTTCGAAAATATTAAGTAATTTTGTGCCGCCGTATGATGCGACTGTAGTAAGAAAAATTAAGGAAGCAGGTCTGGTTATTCTTGGTAAGAACAACCTTGATGCTTTTGCTCATGGATCAAGTACAGAGAATTCCGATTTTAAAGTTACAAAAAATCCTTGGGATACATCAAGGGTGCCAGGTGGTTCTTCGGGGGGTTCGGCTGCGGCAGTTTGCAGCGGTCTGTGTCTTGGTTCAATAGGAACAGATACAGGCGGATCAATTAGACAACCGGCCAGCTTGTGTTCGGTGGTCGGTTTGAAACCAACTTATGGAAGAGTTTCGAGATATGGCGTAATTGCGATGGCATCAAGCTTGGATGTTGTCGGCCCGATTACAAGAACCGTTGAGGATGCGGCTTTGCTTTTGGAAGTGATAGCAGGTCATGATCAGCTCGATGCTACAACTTTGAATGATCCCATCCCGATATATTCGAAAGAGATGGACAGCAGTTTAAAAGGTGTAAGAATCGCTGTGCCCAAAGAGTATTTTACCCCCGGAATGGATGCTGATGTTGAAGAGAAGATAACTAATGCGATAGATAAATTTAAACAAGCCGGTGCAAAAATAACCGAAGTTTTAATGCCGCATACCGCTTATGCGCTTGAAACTTATTACATTATCCAGCCGGCGGAAGTGAGCTCGAATCTGTCGCGTTATGATGGCCTAAGGTATGGCTTTTCAGTGTTTAAAAAAGGATCAAATCAAAAATTGGAAGATGTCTATTTCAATTCGAGGGGGCAGGGTTTTGGAAATGAGGCAAAAAGAAGAATAATGCTAGGCACCTATGTTTTATCGGCTGGATATTATGACGCTTATTATAAAAAGGCAATGCAATTGAGGACAAAAGTAAAAATGGATTTTGAAAATATTTTTAGATCGGCAGATATAATTTTGACGCCTGTTTCGCCAACCCCCGCTTTTAAAATCGGGGAAAAGTCGGACGACCCGATAAAAATGTATTTGAGTGATATTTATACGGTGCCTATAAATCCGGCGGGGGTTCCTGCTATTTCTGTTCCAGCCGGTTTTGTCAAAAGGGACGGGAAAGATTTGCCCGTCGGAGTTCAGTTAATTGCCCCAATGAGAAAAGAAGCAGGCCTTTTAAATATTGCCCATCAATTTGAAAAAATCCGAGGTTTTGATTTAAAGATGCCGAAAATAAATGAAACATAATAATAAAAATCAACAAGGCGGATTAACCGATATATTTATAAATCTTATCGAAAAAGGGATTGATCGAATTGTCGGATTGTTTTTGCCTAAAGCTGGCTTTAATGTTTTCAAGCCGGGCGAAATGTCAAAAAGGTGGGATGAGATCGAAAAAATTAGAGGTAATCTGGCGGTTATCGAAGCGGATAAATTAACAGATGGGATTTTAAAAAAGGCCAACATCTCCGGTACTTCAATGGCAGATAGAATTAGAAAGACAGAATCAATCGTTGACCCCGGGGTTTATCAAGGGATGTGGGATGCGCATAAATTAAGAAATAGCTTAGTGCATGATGTTGATAGGGTTATAAATTTTAATGAGATAAATTTAGCGCTGTTAAAAATAAAAAAATATCTCATTGAGCTTGGAGCTTTTAAAAATGACCGAAAAGTTTAAGACAGTTATTGGTCTCGAAATTCATGCTCAGCTTAAAACAAAGAGCAAAATGTTTTGTCGTTGTAGCAACGACCCGAATCTTGGTAAGCCCAACGAAAAGATTTGCCCTGTCTGTATGGGTCTGCCCGGAACCTTGCCGGTGCCGAATTGCAGGGCTATTGAGATGACAATTAAACTCGGTTTGGCCCTAGATTGCAAAATTGCCGACATCTCAAAATTTGATCGAAAACATTATTTTTATCCCGACTTGCCCAAGGGATATCAAATTAGTCAATACGATCAGCCATTTTGTGAGGGAGGAAAAATCGTCATTGCTAAAAAAGAAATTCGGTTAAACAGAATTCATTTGGAAGAAGATGCAGGGAAACTGATTCATAGCAAAACATCCGCTGACTCAAAAGTTGACTTAAACCGTGCTGGTACACCACTTGTCGAAATTGTGACCGAGCCGGATTTGGAAAATCCCAAACAAGCGAAAGAGTTTTTAAAGGAACTGCAATTAGTATTGCGGCAACTTAATATCTCGGATGCCGACATGGAAAAAGGCCAGCTACGCTCGGACGCCAATATTAATGTTATCAAGAATGGTAAGTCCTCTCCGATTGTAGAAATTAAAAATTTAAATTCATTTAAGTTTATTGATCAAGCTTTAGAGTATGAGCAAAAAAGACTAATTAATGAATTTGAAAAATTTGATGGTAAAAAAACTAAACAGACCAGGGGGTTTGATTCGAGTACGGGGAAAACCTATATATTGCGCGAAAAAGAAGAGGCCAAGGATTATCGTTATTTTCCAGAACCGGATATTCCTCCTTTTAGGGTCAAAGATTTTATAGATATTGGTAAGCTTAAATTAGATCTTGAAAAATTGCCCTCTGCAATAAGAACCGAGCTTGCGAATTCCGGGGTAAGGACAGGCGATATTGAAATTATCATCAAGGATAAGAAAAAATTAGCTGCCGTTTATGCATTTTTAGACAAGGGTCCGAATAAAGTGAAGATTGCGTCAAATCTGATTGTCAACGAAAAAAATTTTATCAAGCTCGGCCAAGACGCCAGATTGGATTTAGTTGACCTCATAATTGATGAAAGTCTGTCGTCAAACGTCGTCAGAAACATTATTTTAAAAAACATTTCATCTGGATTAAAACCGCATTTTGTGTTTGGTTCGCTTTCAGATGTTCAAGATTTGAATAGTGTAATTGATGAAGTCATTTCTGAGAACCCGGATGCATGTCATAAAATAAGAAACGGCAGAAACGAAGTCATAGAGTTTTTAATCGGGCAGATAATGAAAAAAACCAAGGGGGAATCTGACCCCAAACAGGCGAATAAAATATTGCTTGAAAGGATCAAAAATGACAAATGAAAAAAATGTGCCGAGGAAACCAAGCCGAAAAGTAAAATTGGCGAGGGAGTTTCGCAATCAGTTCATCGTGACATTTTCAACTTTATTCACCTCTGCCTTTGCGCTAGTTGCCGCTTTCGCTTGGAATGATTTGGTCAAAGAGGCCATTGAAAAATATATCTCTCCCGGCCAAACAATTATCTCGCGGGTTGTTTATGCTCTGCTGGTGACGCTTTTAGCGGTCGTTGTCTCTTTTCAATTTGGAAAACTTGCTGCTTTCTATAAGGTAGAGCAAGAAGAGGAAGAAGAAAAAGATAAAAAAATACAGGCACGAAAATAATGGTGCGGTTATACTATTTGATATAATAATCAAGAAGGAGATTTTGACTTATGAAAAGCTCCAATCGCCCAATGGTTGTCTTTTTTAGCATCCTGGGCTTTCTAGCCGGAATTGTAGGAAGTTTCGTCGGGATAGCTGCTGTTTCAAGCTCTGCGACAATGCAGAAGGCACTTGGTATTACGACCAGCAACACAGGGCTTCCGGTTTCTTCCAGGATTGAAAATATTACAGTCAAAGAGGATTCCGGAGTCATCAGTTCAGTTAAAAAAGTATCTCCTGCAGTTGTTAGTATTATATATACAAAAGATGTACGTGTGTTTAATCCTTTTCTGTCGCCGTTTGACGATCAGAACGAGACTATAGAGCAACAACAGGGCGGGGGAACCGGGTTTGTTATTACTTCGGACGGGCTAATCGCCACCAATCGTCATGTTGCCAATATTGATGGCGCAGAATATTCTGTTATTTCGGCAGATGGCAAAAAGTATGATGCCAAGGTTGTCTCTAAAGATCCCATCTATGATTTTGCCATATTAAAAATTGATGTTAAGGGTTTACCGACGGTAGAGTTTGGCGACTCCGACGATCTTGAGGTGGGCCAGAGGGTTATTGCTGTCGGAAATACACTGGGAGAATTTCAAAATTCTGTAACGGTTGGTGTTTTATCCGGTAAGGAACGGACCATTCAAGCTTCCGATCAAGCGGGATCATCGGTTCAAAGTATTGACAATCTTTTACAGACAGATGCGGCAATAAATGAGGGTAATTCGGGCGGACCCTTAGTGAATCTAAAAGGCCAGGTAATTGGAATCAATACCGCTACTACGGCCAAGGGGCAGGCGGAGGGCGTCGGTTTTGCAATACCGATCAACTCTCTGAAAACGGCGATTGATTCTATTAGTAAATATGGAAAGATTGTAAGACCTTATATCGGTATAAGATATGCGACAGTTGATGAAAAAATCATTGCCATCAAAGGCATGAAAAAGGCCGAAGGCGTTCTGATTGTTGGAGACGAATCCCAGTCACTACCGGCGATAGTACCGGGCTCTCCGGCCGATAAGGCGGGACTTAAAGAGGGCGATGTAATCTTGAAGATTAATAATGATGAAATCAAAGCCGGAAATTCTCTGACGAGACTTTTAAGTCAATATCAGCCCGGTGATGAAGTTACGTTAAAAATTTTGCGCGAAGATAAAGAGCTTGATGTCAAGATAAAATTTGGGGAGATGTCAGGCTAAGCAGAACTTAGCTAAATAAAAAGTCAAAGGTCGGAAATCGGAAGTGCAAAGTTAAAGTAAAAAGTTCTCAAGGTTTAAGGTGAGGCCGCTCCGACGCTCTTGTTAGAGAATCGGAGCGGCTTGGGGTGCAGACGCCGGTCTAGGCTGGGGCGGCGATGCCGGAGAGGACACTCTCCATCCCCCCGCAGTGTTCTCGGCCAATTCGGTCAGCTTCCGCTTCTGGTCGTCGGGGAGGTCCGAGTCCTGGATTGCCTGCCTGATCTCCTTGAGCTTTCCCGGATCGCAGACGACCAGGAGCAACGTCGACCTTGAGGTACCGCTCTCGACGTGGACGGCTGGCTGGATCCCAATGCCGTCCATACTGCCTTGCACGCTGACGTAGTCATTCGCGTCAGCTGTGCTCATTACTACGAATGCTCGGCCGTGGGAGGCGACTCCTCCCGGGTGTGTGTTGCCAACAATAACGTGCATGGCACTATATCCCCTTTCCTTAGTGGTCTTGCCGTCGTGAGAATAATTTATGTCGCAGTTCGTTAGTCAATAGCTATTGTTAAGAATCTAGTCCTGTTATTTAAATCTTTAGCAAATTTGTGCTTTAGATAAGGAAGATTGTCCAATAAATCTTTTAATATTTCTTTTTGTCTTGGGTCGATTTCTAAAATCGCCAGACCCTTTTCATTCAGGCGATTGGGGAGTTGCAAAATTAATTTTTTTATTAAACTTAATCCGTCTTTTCCACCATCAAGAGCGATTTTTGGCTCAAAGTAGATGGAATTTTTCGGCACGATGTCGGTGCTTGGCAGATAGGGGAGATTGGCCAAAACCAAATCGAATTTTTGGGGCAGTTTTGGATTATCCAAAAGATCACTTTTAAAAAAATTAATTTTGCCATTGTATTTTTTGGCGTTTTTTCGGGCTATTTTTAGCGCGCCAAGGGAGATGTCAGATGCAAAAATTTTAAATTTTAAATTCGCGATTTCGCTGGCCAGCGAAATCGCGATACATCCCGACCCCGTTCCGATATCAATAATATTAAATCTTTTAGGTTTGCCTTTGCCATTTGAGTACGATCGTACTGAAGTTGCGACCTTCTTAATATTTTTGATAAAATTACTGGCTTGTTCAACAAGTAATTCAGTTTCGACTCGGGGGATGAGGACGTTCTTATTGACATAAAATTCACGGCCGTAAAACCAGCTCTTTCCTGTTGCGTACTGGTGGGGGAGGTCTTTTTCAATGATATCTCCTTCGATCTTCTTAAATTTTTTGTAAATGGCAGGGGAGACGATCAGATTTTTTTTCTGCAAAAATAACTCCACCGGCGAAATTTTAAGCAAATCCCCTATTAGTTTTTCGGCTAATTTCTTGCTCAGTCTAGTTTTTCCAAGGAGATCAATTGGTCTTAAGTTTATCACGAGTAAATTATGAATCAGGGATTCATTTCTCATTCCTAATTGTACTTTCCAGTTTCTTTTCTCTTTCAAAATTGGCGAGTTCACTTGTCACTTTATCTAGATCTCCATCTAATATCGTTTTCATATTATTCCATGATTTAGGAATACGGTGATCGGTGATGCGGTCTTGTGGATAATTGTAGGTCCGTATTTTTTCACTTCTATCCCCTGTTCCTATCATCGAAAGCCGCGCTTCACGGCCCTTTTCTCGTTTTTTCTTTTCTTCGATTTGCCATAACCTTGCCCGCAAAACTCTAAGTGCCCCCTCGCGGTTTTTAAGTTGCGATCTTTCGTCTTGG